>ERZ1370068.2233-contig-1390_pt1 | contig 72967 bp, 95 predicted proteins | sample MGYA00561227_ERZ1370068 | MGnify/ENA primary metagenome ERZ1370068 (study PRJEB38410, sample SAMEA6850437) | metagenome | study: Metagenomic assessment of the ecological functions of the soil: analysis of the soil microbiota associated with the... | reverse complement strand
TCGCTGGACGTTGCGGCAATCGTATTGAACCGCACTGCTGTTACTGGCATTCGCGGCCCTGTCATTGCGCGGCTTGATCGCGCCGGAACAGGCGTCGGCCCGCTTCGGCGCGCCGGTTGCCGATGCCGCCGGCAGCCTGTTTTATCGGGTCTACCTGTCCCGCAATCTCGTCATCGTCATTACCGGCGCGATATTCCTGCTCACGCGACAATGGACACCGCTCGCCATTCTTCTAACCGTGACGGCGGCGTTGCCGGTGTTCGACATGACGGTGCTGTCTTCGAACGGGGTAACCCCGCCGGTCTTTCATCCGCTTGCGCTGGCGCTGATCGCAATCACCGCCGCCCTGGCGTGGCGACGGGTGGCCGCGGGCAAGGGCTGGAGTTTACACGCGATCCGAAGACCGCTTCACGCAAAACAGCCATGCGCCTGAGGCCAAAAACTGCTGTGAAAAGCCGGTCTTCGCGGTTTTGGCGGCAGCCAACCGCTCGCCTCGCGCGGAGTTTGGACGCTAGTGTCTTCCGTCAGAATCGACGATAGACACGAGGCTTTCCTTCATGACCATCCGCCTGCATCGCGGCGATCTGCCCGATTTGTCCCGCTACAAGGATTCGGTGGCGATCGATACCGAGACCATGGGGCTCAATCCGCATCGCGACCGGCTCTGCGTGGTGCAGATGTCGAACGGCGACGGCAGCGCCGACGTCATCCAGATCCCGCAAGGGCCACACCGACGCGCCGAACCTGAAGGCGCTGCTGGCCAATCCTGAACATCACGAAGATCTTTCACTTCGCGCGGTTCGATCTCGCGGCGCTCTACAACGCTTTCGGCGTGATGCCGCAGCCGGTCTATTGCACCAAGATCGCCTCGCGGCTGACCCGCACCTATACCGACCGGCATGGCCTGAAGGATCTGGTGCGCGAGGTGCTCAACATCGACCTGTCGAAGCAGCAGCAGTCGAGCGACTGGGGCTCGCCGAGCCTCAGCGAGGCGCAGCTCGCCTATGCCGCTTCCGACGTGCTGCATCTGCATGGCTTGCGCGAACGGCTCGATGCCATGCTGGCGCGCGAGGGCCGCACCGAGCTGGCGCAAGGCCTGTTTCGACTTCCTGCCGACCCGGGCCAGGCTCGATCTCGGCGGCTGGGAGGCCGAGGACATCTTCGCGCATTCGTGAACCGAGGACCATTTGAAGCGCCGGCGGCCGCTTCCGCCCCGTTTCGGTCACACTGCATAGCGCGTGGTCCGGGCTGCATAATCCGCGCGATTGCGGGTAGAATGACGCTTCTGGCGTCATGGCCAGCTCGCGCCTTGGAGCAGCGGTGAACTCGGTACAGAACCCAGCCTATGTCAGCCGGAATGGAGGCGCGCTTTGCCGCGGCCGCCCGCCACAGCCGGATGGTGCGGATGCTGCGGGTCGCGGTCCCGGCGGCCGTGGCTGCTGGCGATGGCCGGCTATCGTCGTCGGTGTCGATCTTCAATCCGTTCCGCATGCTGATGCCGAAGCTGCCCGTCGACATGGGCAATCTCGTCGTCTCCGGCACCAAGATCACGATGGAATCGCCGCATCTCGCCGGCTTCTCGACCGACCAGCGGCCCTACGAATTGTGGGCCAAGGCCGCGATCCAGGATCTGACCGATCCCGATCACGTCGAACTCCAGGACGCTGCGCGCCAAGGTCATGATGGAGGACCAGAGCACGGTGACGATGGATGCCCGCACCGGATTTTTCGACAGCAAGCAGCAGATGCTGGACCTGCGCAAGGATATCTTCCTGCAATCCTCCACCGGCTACGAGGCCAAGCTGTCGCAGGCCTATGTCGACATCAACAAGGGAACGGTGACGTCGGACGAGCATGTCGACGTCAAACTGCTGAACGGAACGCTCACCGCCGACAAGCTCAGGATCATCAACAGCGGCGAGGTGGTGCGGTTCGAAGGCAATGTCGTGATGAACCTGGATCATGGACAAGTCCCGCCGGCAGCCGGCAGCCCGAGCCCTGAGCCAGCGCCGCCGCCGAAGACGCGATCCGTCTCCGGCAAGTCCGCCAACACGAAATGATCTTCATGATGACAGTTCTTCTCCGCGCAGTTTCGCGGCGGCGGCGTTTGCGCGCTCGCGCTGATCGCCGTCCGGCGACGCCCGTGCGCAAGGCGCCATGTCGGGCGTGCCCAACGCGATGCAGGGCTTTTCGCAGAACCGCGACCAGCCGATCCAGATCGAGGCGGCGTCGCTCGAAATGCGCGACAAGAAAAAGGAAGCGACCTTCGCCGGCAATGTGAAGGTGGTGCAGGGCGACACCACCATGACCTCGAAAACGCTGGTGGTGTTCTACGATTCCGGCCGCGGCGCCGGCCGCGCCGCCGCCTGCCGCGCCGAAGGGATGCGAAATCCGCGCCGATGCAGTCCGCGACCCCGGGCCCGGCGGCAGTTCGTCGATCCGCCGGCTGGAAGCCAAGGGCAGCGTCGTGGTCACGCAGAAGGACCAGGTCGTGACCGGCGAGACCGCGATCTTCGACACGCAGGGCCAACCTGATCACCATGGCTCGGCGGCGTCGTGCTGACCCAGTGCAAGAACGTGCTGCGCGGCGATCGCCTGCTGGTGGACATGACGACCGGCGTGTCGCGGGTCGGAATCCGACAGCGGCAAGGTGCAGGGCATGTTCATCCAGGGAGAGAATTGCGCGGTCCGGATCGGGCGGGTCGAAGCAGGCTCCGGCTCCGGTACAGACACCGTCGCTGATCCCGGTAAAAAATAAGACGGTTCGATGCCGGTACACTCACCGCAGGTGATGCAGTTCTTCTCGCGGGGTTTTGCGGCCGCGGCACTCGCGCTGATCGCCTCTGCTGACGCCGTGGCGCAAGGCGCGATGTCCGGCGTGCCAAATGCGATGCAAGGCTTTTCGCAAAACCGCGATCCAGCCAATCCAGATCGAGGCGGCGTCGCTCGAAATGCGCGACAAGAAAAAGGAGGCGACCTTCTCCGGCAATGTGAAGGTCGTGCAGGGCGACACCACCATGACCTCGAAAACGCTGGTGGTGTTCTACGATCCGGCCCGGCGCCGCGGCGCCGCGCGCCCGCCGCCGCCGAAGGCGAGCGAAATCCGCGCCGATGCAGTCCGCGACCCCGGGCCCGGCGGCAGTTCGTCGATCCGCCGGCTGGAGGCCAAGGGCAGCGTCGTGGTCACGCAGAAGGATCAGGTCGTGACCGGCGAGACCGCGATCTTCGACACCAAGGCCAACCTCATCACCATGGCTCGGCGGCGTCGTGCTGACCCAGTGCAAGAACGTGCTGCGCGGCGACCGCCTGCTGGTGGACATGACGACCGGCGTGTCGCGGGTGGAATCCGACAGCGGCCGGGTGCAGGGCCTGTTCGATCAGTCAGGGCCAGGGCTGCGGCGCCGGCGTCCGGCGGCGCCGCAGCCGGCCCAGCCGCCATGCCCGTCGCTGATCCCAGGTAAAACTAAATAACATCAATGCCTTGATGAATATTCTGAGGCCGCGAGGTTGAAGCCGGCGGTGCGAGCCTGTATCTACTGGGCGCGGGCGCACGGCGGGGTGTTTCGCTGGGCAAGGGACATCCATTCATTCATGGTTCGCGAGCGAATCGATTCGCCGGCGGGCGCGTCGCGGAATCACCGTGAAAGGCTGTAAGCGAAGCGGGGATGGTGGATTTACTCGGCATGTTCCGTCGACGCCCCGCGAAACGCGGCGCCGGCCGGATTTGCGCGTTCGCGCGAGGACATCACCGCGCTCGGCGATTCCTTCGGCGACATGCTGACGAGCCCGGTGCGCGATGCGCCGCCGATGGCGCGCGCCGCGTCGCTGCCCGGGCTGGAACTGCCGCAGCCGGCCGACGTCGAACCGCCGCGCGAAGAAAGGCCGCGCGCCGCAGCGCCCAAGCCCCAGCCAATCCCAAGACCAATGGCGCGCGCAGCGCCGCGCCTGATCAAGCGGCCGGGCTATCTGGCTGTGCATAGCGTGGAAAAGAGTTTCGGCACCCGCCAGGTCGTGCGCGGCGTCAGCATCTATGTCCGCCGCGGCGAGGCGGTCGGTCTGCTCGGCCCGAACGGCGCCGGCAAGACCACGGTGTTCTACATGATCACCGGGCTGATCAAGGCGGATCGCGGCGCCATCGAACTCGACGGCCATGACGTGACCAAGCTGCCGATGTATCAGCGCGCGCGGCTCGGCATCGGCTATCTGCCGCAGGAAGCCTCGATCTTCCGCGGCCTCACCGTCGAGCAGAATATCCGCGCGGTGCTCGAGGTCGTCGAGCCCAGCCGGAAGAAGCGCGAGGCCGAACTCAACTCGCTGCTCGACGAATTCAACATCACGCGGCTGCGCAAATCGCCCTCGATCGCGCTGTCCGGCGGCGAGCGCCGCCGCGTCGAGATCGCGCGCGCGCTGGCGACGCGCCCGAACTACATGCTGCTCGACGAACCCTTCGCCGGCATCGATCCGATCGCGGTCGGCGACATTCAGGATCTGGTCCGCCACCTCACCAATCGCGGCATCGGCGTCCTGATCACCGACCACAATGTGCGCGAAACGCTCGGCCTGACCGACCGCGCCTATATCGTCTATGCCGGCGAGATCTTGACGGAGGGCAGTCCGGACGAGATCGTCAACGATCCGGATGTACGCCGCCTTTACCTTGGCGAGGAATTCCGCCTCTAGCCGCAATTTTCGCTGATCCGTCAAGCCGTGTACATCGGCTTTGGACTAGTATAAGCAAGAATCGGACCAACTTTCAGTGGATCGGTTCTTGCCTCCATGGCGCTGACGCAGAGACTAGAGTTCCGCCAGTCGCAGTCGCTGGTGATGACGCCGCAGCTGATGCAGGCGATCAAGCTGCTGCAACTGTCGAATCTCGACCTCTCGGCCTTCGTCGAGGAGGAACTGGAGCGGAATCCGCTGCTGGAGCGCGCCAGCGACGGCCCCGAGCCGCCGGTCGCGGGCGAGCCGGCGCCGGAGCGCGCCGAATTCTCCGGATCCGAGCGATTCCGGCAGCTATGGCGACGACGGCGGCGGCGAGCCGTCCGATATGGCGTCAGGTTCCGCCGGCGACGGCTTCGAGCCCGGCCAGGAAGAATGGCTGAACCGCGATCTCGGCAGCCGCGCCGAGATCGAGCAGACGCTGGACACCCCGCCTCGACAACGTCTTTTCCGAGGAGCCCGCCGAAGCCGCCGCGCGCGTGGCGCAGGATGCGGCGCCGACCGCCTACACCGAATGGGGCGGCGGCGCCTCCAACGACGACGACTACAATCTGGAAGCCTTCGTCGCCGCCGAGGTGACGCTCGGCAGCCATCTCGCCGAACAGCTGGCGGTGGCGTTCAGCGGCGCCGGCGCAGCGCATGATCGGGCAGTATCTGATCGATCTCGTCGACGATGCCGGCTACCTGCCGCGCGGATCTGGGGCAGGCCGCCGAGCGGCTGGGCGCCTCGCAGGCAGGACGTCGATGCGGTGCTCGCGGTGCTGCAGAAATTCGATCCGCCCGGCGTCTGCGCGCGGAATTTGAGCGAGTGCCTCGCGATCCAGCTGCGCGAACTCAATCGCTACGACCCCGCGATGCAGGCGCTGGTCGAACATCTCGATCTCCTGGCCAAGCGCGACATCGCCTCGTTGCGCAAATTGTGCGGCGTCGACGACGAAGACATCACCGACATGATCGGCGAAATCCGCCGCCTCGATCCGAAGCCCGGCCTGAAGTTCGGCTCGGCGCGGACGCAGACCATGGTGCCGGACGTCTATGTGCGGCCCGGCCCGGACGGCGGCTGGCATGTCGAACTCAACAGCGACACGTTGCCGCGCGTGCTGGTCAATCAGATCTATTACACCGAGCTGTCGAAGACGATCCGCAAGGACGGCGACAAATCCTATTTCACCGATTGCCTGCAGAACGCGACCTGGCTGGTGCGCGCGCTCGATCAGCGCGCCCGCACCATCCTGAAGGTCGCCACCGAAATCGTGCGCCAGCAGGACGGCTTCTTCACCCATGGCGTCGCGCATCTGCGGCCGCTGAATCTCAAGGCGGTGGCGGACGCGATCCAGATGCACGAATCGACGGTGTCGCGGGTGACCGCCAACAAATACATGGCGACCAATCGCGGCAGTTTTGAACTGAAGTATTTCTTCACCGCCTCGATCGCGTCGGCCGACGGCGGCGAGGCCCATTCGGCGGAGGCGGTCCGTCACCACATCAAGCAGCTGATCGATGCGGAAGCCCCGGCGGCGATCCTCTCCGACGATACCATCGTGGAACGATTGCGCGAATCCGGCATTGATATTGCCCGCCGCACGGTCGCGAAATACCGCGAAGCGATGCGCATTCCGTCCTCGGTGCAGCGCCGCCGCGACAAACAGAGCATGCTCGGTAACGCGCTTTCGGCCCCTGCCACCTCCTCCGACCGGTCCCGCGATACGGCGCCGGCCTGATTGCGTTCGTGCCAAATCGCGATAGTCTCGGTTCCCCGAGAGCTCCGAAGCCGGTCTCGGGATACCTCCAGCACAGCCAGTAGTCGAGGCATCAAGCGAGGCATCAAATGACCCTTCGGATCTCCGGGAAAAGCATCAGCGTCGGCGACGCGCTTCGTGCGCGCGTCAGCGAGCGCACCGATGAGGTCCTGAGGAAATATTTCGACGGCAATTATTCCGGCCACATCACGCTGAGCAAGGATGGCTTCGGCTTCCGCACCGACTGCGCGCTGCATCTGGATTCCGGAATTACGCTGGAGGCCGATTCGAACGCCACCGATGCCTATGCCAGCGCCGACCAGGCGCTGCTGATGATCGAGAAGCGCCTGCGCCGCTACAAGAGCCGGCTGAAGGACCGTTCGGCCCGCAAGGCCTATGCGGCCTCCGCGGCGCTGGCGGAGATGAACGCGCCGGTGCTCGACGCGCCGAGCTACGTGATCGAGGCGCCGGCGGAAGGCGACGACGAGGTCACCGCCTACAGCCCCGTCATCATTGCCGAGGCGACCACGTCGCTGAAGCGGCTTTCGGTCAGCGAGGCGGTCATGGAGCTGGATCTGACCGGGGCCGCCTGCATCGTGTTCCAGCACGGCTCCAGCGGCCGGGTGAACATCATTTACCGGCGCACGGACGGCAATGTCGGCTGGGTCGATCCCCGGCGGTTACCCCTGACATATATGCCGGCAGGCATTGACGCCCACGGCCGCCCTCCCTATGGTCCGCCGCCCTTAAGGATAGAGTGCGGGAACCTGCTCGCGGGAGTTGGCACCGGCCATGCGTTGGAGTAGAAGCCCACCAAATCGGGACCCGGGCTAAACCCGCCTCCCGTCTCATCTTCTTGACGCCACCGGCTCTAGAACCTATCTCGCAACCTGACGGTTTAATTCACCTCGGAACGCCCCATGACGATTACCGATCTGGTCGCACCCGAGGCGATTCTCCCGGCTTTGAAGGTCATCAGCAAGAAGCAGGCGCTGCAGGAGCTGGCGGCGCGCGCCGCCGCCTTGACCGGGCAGAACGAACGCTCGGTGTTCGAGGTGCTGCTGCAGCGCGAGAAGCTGGGCACCACCGCCGTCGGCTACGGCGTCGCCATTCCGCACGGCAAGCTGCCGAAGCTGGAAAAGCTGTTCGGGTTGTTTGCCCGTCTCGAGCGCCCGATCGATTTCGAGGCGATGGACGGCCAGCCGGTCGACCTGATCTTCCTGCTGCTGGCGCCGGAAGGCGCCGGCGCCGATCACCTGAAGGCGCTGGCGCGGATCGCGCGGCTGTTGCGCGACCAGGACGTCGCCAAGAAGCTGCGCGCCTCGCGCGATGCGCAGGCGATCTATTCGGTGCTCGCCCTGCCGCCGGCGAGCGCGGCCTAGTTCCTTCGGCTGGAACTGGCGATTCTCCGCCTGGTAGTGCGATCGGGTAAACGCAATTTTAAGCTAAATGGCAGTTATTTCGTTCGCTGGGATTTTTACTCACCCGGAGAACATTGCCATGACGCTGCGGCTGACGATTTCGCGCGCGATATTGATTTTTGGACTGGTTACCGCATTGGGCCTCGGTGCCGTGATTGCCACCAGCGTTTACGGGCTGTCGCAGCTCAAGGTCGGCGGTCCGCTCTACAACCAGATCAAGCTCGGCAACGACCTCATCGCCGACATCCTGCCGCCGCCGGAATACGTCATCGAAGCCTATCTCGAGGCCACCCTCGTGCTGCACGATCCGGCGCAGCTTGCGGCGCATCGCGACAGGATTGCGCAGCTCAAGAAGGAATATGACGAGCGGCACGAATTCTGGGTCGAAGTCCGATCTCGACCCGACGCTGAAGACCAAGCTCGTGGAAAAATCCCACAACGAAGTGCAGCGCTTCTGGACCGCGATCCAGGAAGGCTTGCTGCCCGCATTGTCCAAGGCCGACAGTGCCGCGGCGACGAAATCCTATGCGGAGATCGCCGCACGTTATGCCGCGCACCGCGCCATCATCGACGACATCGTCAAGCAAACCAACGATCAGAACGCGGCGACGGAGGTTGCGGCGACCGAACGCGTCAGCACGTTCACGCTGCTGCTGTGGGGTGTTTCGGCGGTGGTGTTTCTCATCATCGGCGCGGGCATCTTCGGCGTGGCATTCGGCGTCATTCGCCCGATCGCGGCGATGACTGACGTGATGAAGGCGCTGGCCGGCGGCGACCTCAATGTTTCGGTCCCGGCGCTCAGCCGCGGCGACGAAGTGGGCGCCATGGCGCGCGCGGTCCAGGTCTTCAAGGACAACGCGCAGCGCGTTCAGTCGATGGAACAGGAGCAGGCCGGCCTGAAGCTGAAGGCGGAAGGCGATCGCAAGGCCGCGATGCAGCAGATGGCGGACGGCTTCGATTCCGCGATCGGAAAAATCATCCAGACCGTATCGACCGCCTCCTCCGAACTCGAATCATCGGCCGGACAACTGACCAAGACCGCCGAAGTGACCCAGGTGCTGTCGGCAACCGTCGCCTCCGCATCGGAGCAATCCTCGGCCAACGCGCAGTCCGCCGCGGCGGCCGCGGAAGAGATGGCCTCGTCGGTGTCGGAGATCAGCCGCCAGGTCCAGGATTCGCACAAGATATCGCGCGAGGCGGTCAGCCAGGTCGAGCAGACCAATGCGCGGATTGCCGATCTCGCCCAGTCCGCCAGCCGGATCGGCGAAGTGGTCAAGATGATCAGCGCGGTCGCCGAGCAGACCAACCTGCTGGCGCTGAACGCCACGATCGAGGCGGCGCGCGCCGGCGAGGCGGGACGGGATTTGCCGTCGTCGCATCCGAGGTCAAGGCGCTTGCCGCGCAGACCGCGAAAGCGACCGAGGAAATCAGCGAGCAGATCGGCCAGATGCAGTCGGCGACCAATCAGTCGGTATCTGCGATCCAGGAAATCGGCGGCACCATCGGCCGCATCGCGGAAATCTCGCAGGCGATCGCGGCAGCCGTGGAAGAGCAGGGCGCCACGACGCAGGAAATCTCGCGCAACGTGCAGCAGGCGGCGCAGGGAGCCACCCAGGTCGCGGGCAGCATCACCGACGTCAACCGCGGGGCGACCGATACCGGTGCGGCATCGACGCATGTGCACGGGCTGGCCCAGTCCCTGCTGGGACAGAGCAATCATCTCAAGGGCGAGGTGGAGAAATTCCTCTCGACCGTGCGCGCGGCGTGAGATCAGCGCTATAGCGTCTTGCGACAGGTAGCGAACCGTCCGGCTTCCGCCATGGACGCTGGCGGTGCCGACCTCGACAAAACCCAGCGCCGCATGGAAGGCATCTGAAGCGGCGTTCGGCGGAACTGTGTTGACCTCGCAGACGACGCGGTCGTGCCCGGCGCGGACGGCGTGTTCGAACAGGTCGGAATAGAGCCGTCGCGCGCAACCGCGTCCGCGCGCCGATGGCGCGACCACGATCCGGTCGACATACACAAAGCGCGGATAGCGGGCGCGGAACCAAATGAAATTGGGGCTGTCGTATCGGGCGTCCTGATCGAAGGCGAGCAGGAAGGCGTCAGACGGCCAATCCGTCTTGCGAGGAACGCTTCGCTAATCAGGTATTCGAGCCGTTCCGCCTCCAGCCAGGACAACTCCTGCGCATGCGCGTTGTTGAGCGCGAGAAGGGCCTTTCCCAGCGCCGCGTCCCGCAACATATCGGCCGCATCGACCGATCTCGGCTCTGAATCATTCATCGATCTGGCGCCCGATTGGAGACTATGCATCTCCGTATCCAAAGCAGGGCGAGTCTTGAAGCGCAAAAATACGCGGGCCGATCCCGAGGATCGTGCCCGCGTATGATGAACTCTCGTTGCGGCCTCAATCGGCCGTCAAGTCAACGACTGCCGAGCTGATGACGCAGCAGCGCGCCGCGTCAGCGACAGCGCAAGCGCTGCGTCAGTGCACGCTGACGGCCTGAAGCTCGTTGCTCCATGCATTGGCGATCGCGGCTTCACGGCTGTCGGTCAGCATGATCGGCGTGCCGTCGGCGGCATGCAGCGCGAACAGTTTCAGCCCTGGCGCGATCTTCGGCGCCTGCGGAAACAGTCCCGGCACGTCCTCGGAACGGACTCTGCTTCACGTAGGCGATGTGGCCTTCACCAAGATGGGCCAGCGCCTCGACGGAAACCTTTTCGGGTTCGAACGTAACACTCACTTCACTCATGGTCTCGACTCCTTCTGGGTCTAAGCGGTCGAGTCCGCTACTTGTTCCATTATTCGTGCTCATTGATAGCAATTGTCTTAACGACCCTTTCAGGCTCCGGCCTGGCGAGGTCGATCGACAACAGCCCGTTTTTCAGATCCGCGCCCAGCACCATGCATCCCCTCCGCCAGCACGAAGGTGCGCTGGAAGTGGCGCGCGGCGATGCCGCGATGGATGTATTGCCGGGCCTTGTCGTCCTGCTGGCGGCCCCGGATCACGAGCTGGTTTTCCTCAATGGTCACATCGAGTTGGTCGCGGGTAAAACCCGCCACCGCGAGCGTGATGCGCAACCGTTCGGGCTGGCCGTTGGCACGGTCACACCGCTCGATGTTGTAGGGAGGATAACCGTCGGCGCCTTTGACGACGCGATCGAGCGCACGCTCGATTTCGTCGAACCCAAGCAGGAACGGACTGGATAACGAAGGAACACGAGACATTACAAAGTCCTCTCGAAGCGACTTTGAGGGGCCCTTGCGGCGCCCCATTCAACCGGCCGGCCGACTTGCCGTCCGGTCACCAGGGAATATGGGGGTGATTTGGGGTGGGTTCAAGCGCCTCTGAAAGCTGCGTAAATCGGCCGCGGCGAGGCTCATTCCGGCGCCAATCCGGCTGGTTCGCGCTTCCCGGACATGACGACTCAGGAACCCACCCGCTTGCGGCCGTCGGCGGTAAATAGATGCAGCTTGTCGCTGGCGGCCACCGCCCTGATCTGCTCGCCGATGGCCGGGCCGACGGCGCCGGGAATCCGCACGATGATCTCGCCCGGCGGCAGTTCGCCGGGGGTGGCGGCGACGCCCTGCACCTCCTGCTGCCTGGTGCCGTAAATAAAGGTTTCGGCGCCGACGCGCTCGATCGCTTCCACGGTGAGGCCGAGCGCCACGCCGCCGGAAACCGTTTCGTTCGAGATGACGAAATCCTCGGGCCGGATGCCGAGAATGCCGGCCTCGTTGATCCTGATATCGCCGGCCAGTTGCGATTTGAGTCTCGTCGGAGCGCAGCGGCATCAGATTCATCGGCGGCGCGCCGATGAAGGAGGCGACGAAGGTGGTCGCGGGCTTCTGGTAGATGTCGAGCGGATTGCCGATCTGCTCGACCTGGCCGCCGTTCATGACCACGAGAATATCGGCCAGCGTCATCGCCTCGAGCTGGTCGTGGGTGACGTAGATCGAGGTCGTGGAGAGACGGCGCTGCAGTTTGCGGATTTCGACGCGCATGGCGATGCGCAGCTTGGCGTCGAGGTTCGACAGCGGCTCGTCGAACAGAAACACTTTCGGCTGCCGCACGATGGCGCGGCCCATCGCCACGCGCTGGCGCTGGCCGCCGGACAATTGCCGCGGCTTGCGCTCGAGCATCGCGCCGAGTTCGAGAATGCGCGCGGCTTCCTCGACGCGCGTCTTGATCTCCGGCTCGGCCATGCCGCGGTTGCGCAGGCCGTAGGCCATGTTGTTGTAGACGGTCATATGCGGGTAGAGCGCGTAGTTCTGGAACACCATCGCGATGTCGCGGTCGGCCGGCTCGACCTGGTTGACGACGCGCCCGCCGATATCGATCTCGCCGCCGGTGATGGTCTCCGAGGCCCGCGACCATGCGCAGCAGCGTGGACTTGCCGCAGCCGGACGGGCCGACCAGCACGCAGAACTGGCCGTCGCCGACGTCGAAATCGATGCCCTTGATGGCTTCGAAGCCGCCGGCATAGGTCTTGCGGACGTTGCGGAGGGTGACGTTGGCCATGGCTACCTTACTTCTCCGTCTCGACCAGGCCGCGCACGAACAGGCGCTGCATGAACACGACGACCGCGACCGGCGGCAGCATCGCGAGGATGGCGGTCGCCATCGCGAGCTGCCATTCGGCGAGTTCGTCGGTCGTGTACAGCATCTTCTTGATGCCGGTGACGATGGTCTGCATCGAATCCTGCGTGGTGATCAGAAGCGGCCACAGATACTGGTTCCAGCCATAGATGAACTGGATCACGAACAGCGCGGCGATCGTCGTCACCGACAGCGGCAGCAGCGTATCCCAGAAGAAGCGGAACGGGCCCGCGCCGTCGATCCGCGACGCTTCCAGCAATTCCTCGGGGATGGTCATGAAGAACTGCCGGAACAGCAGCGTGCCCGTGGCGGACGCGATCAGCGGCAGGATCAGCCCGGCATAGGTGTCGAGCATCTTCAGGTCGGCGATCACCTTGTAGGTCGGATAGATGCGCACCTCGACCGGCAGCATCAGCGTGACGAAGATGATCCAGAACGCGGTCTTGCGGAACGGAAAGCGGAAATACACCACGGCGTAGGCCGACAGGATCGAGATGAAGATCTTGCCGATCGCGATGCCGATCGCCGAGATGAACGAGTTCATCAGCATGCTGGCCGACCGGCTCGCGGATGGCGCGCGAGCCGCCGACGAAGATGGCGCGGTAGTAGTTGTCCAGCGTATGGCCGCCCGGCGTCAGGCGGCATGTTGCCGCCGACCACGGTGGCGGCGTCATGGGTGGAAGCAATCAGCGCCAGATAGACCGGAAAGGCGACGATGAAGATGCCGAGCGTCAGGATCGCGTAGGCGATGATGTCGCTCGAGCGGGCGGTGCTCGACCATCAGTACTGCACCTTGCGCTCGACATAGCGTGAACTGGATCGCGGTCAGCGCGATCACGATCACCATCAGCACCACCGATTGCGCCGCCGAGCCGCCGAGATCGCCGCCAAGCCGCCCGTCGGCAAACACCTTGTAGACCATGGTGGTGGTGGCGCCGGCCGGGCCGCCGCCGGTCACGGCATCGATGATGCCGAAGGTGTCGAAGAAGACGTAGACGATGTTGACGACCAGCAGGAAGAACGTGGTCGGCGACAGCAGCGGAAAGGTGATGGTCCAGAACCGCCGCATCGGGCCCGCGCCGTCGATCGCGCCGGCTTCCAGCACGCTTTTGGGGATCGATTGCAGGCCCGGCCAGGAAGAACAGGAAATTGTAGGAGATCTGTTTCCACACCGCGGCCATCACCACCAGGCATCATGGCGTGGTTGCCGTTCAACAGCGGATTCCAGTCGAAATTCATCCAGCGCAGCGGCCGCGCCAGCGTGCCGAGCGGTCGGATGGAACATGAAGATCCACAACACGCCGGCGACCGCGGGCGCCACCGCATAGGGCCAGATCATCAGCGTCTTGTAGGCGCCGGCGGCTTTCAGGTTCTTGTCGGCCTGGGTCGCAAACAGCAGCGCAATCGAAAGCGACAATGCGGCGACCAGCGAGGAGAAGATCACCGTCGTCAGCATCGACTTGTAATAGTCGGGATCGGCGAACAGCGCTCTGGTAATTTTCCAGCCCGACAAATTCGGAATTCAGTCCGAACGCGTCCTCGCGCAGGAAGGATTGCCAGACCGCCTGGCTCGCCGGCCAGTAGAAGAATACGAATGTGATGATGAGCTGCGGCACGAGCAGCAAATAGGGCAGCAGCCTGTTGTTGAAGACGACCGACTTTTCCATTCTAGGGCGCTTTACAGCCTGCCGCGCTTAGGTGGCAGACCGGCTCCCCTTCCGGCGTGGAGGGGAGCCAATGCCGATTGTCCCTACTTTGCCGTCTTTTCGAACGTTCGCAACATCGCATTGCCTTCGGCGACGGCGTCATCAAGCGCTTGCTGCGCGGTTTTCTGTCCGGCGAGGGCTGCTTCGATCTGCTCGGCCCAGACGTCGCGCATCTGCACCATGTTGCCGAAGCGCAGGCCGCGCGAATTCTCGGTCGGCTCCTTGTTGGTGAGCTCCTTCAGCGGCGTCTCCGGCACCGGGTTCTTCTCGTAGAAGCCGTCGGCCTTGGTCTTCTCATAGGCAGCCTTGGTGATCGGCAGATAGCCGGATTCCTGGTGCAGCTTGGCCTGGCGGTTGGTGTCGGACAGGAAGGTGAAGAATTTCGCCACGCCCTTGTATTCATCGGGCTTCTTGCCGCCCATCACCCAGAGCGACGCGCCGCCGATGATCGAGTTCTGCGGCGCGCCGGCGAGCGTCGGGATAATAGGGCATCGGCGCCGAGGTGAAGTCGAACTTGGCGGTGCTCTTGGCGGTGGCGTAATAACCCGACGAGGTCAGGAAGATCGCGCATTCGCCCGAACCGAAGCGGGCTTCGCTCTTATTTTCGCGGCCGGAATAGTCGTAGGTCTTGTCCTTCTGCAGGTCGATCAGGTTCTGCAAATGCTTCACGTGTAGCGGCGAGTTGAAGGTCAGAACCGTGTCGAAACCATCGAGGCCGTTGGCCTTGGTTCCGATCGGCACGTTGTGCCACGCCGAAAATTGCTCGATGTGCGCCCACGACGCCCAGGCATTGGAGAAGCCGCAGGTCTCGTGTCCGGCGGCCTTCAGCTTCTTCGCGGCAGCGAACACTTCCGGCCAGGTTTTTGGAATTTCGGCGACGCCGGCCTTCTTCAGCTCGTCCTTGTTGATCCACATCACCATCGAGGAGGAATTGAAGGGGAACGACAGCATGTCGCCCTTGGAGGTCGAGTAGTAGCCGGTGATGGTCGGCAGATAGGCCTTGGGGTCGAACGGCTCGCCGGCATCCTTCATCAGCTGGTAGACCGGCTTGATGGCGCCGGTGGCGCTCATCATGGTCGGCGGTGCCGACCTCGAACACCTGAATGATGTGCGGCGCGGTGCCGGCGCGGAACGCGGCGATGCCGGCATTCATGGTGTCGGGATAGCTGCCCTTGAAGGTCGGGACCGACCTTGTAATCGGACTGGCTGGCGTTGAACTCCTCGGCGAGCTTGTTGACGATGTCGTTGTTGCCGCCGGTCATGGCGTGCCACCACTGGATCTCGGTCACAGCGTAGGCGGGCGTGGCGAGCGCCAGCGCAACAGTCACCGCCGCCGCTGCGCCGAATTGTCGAAGTGCCATGGAATTCCTCCGGGTTGGGGTCGTCACCTTCGTTTCGCGCGATAACAGCGCCGGATGACGTGCAAATGACCGTATAAGCGAAAGGATGGTATCGGGGAAGCGTGCGCGGAGGGAAGCCGGAAAATAGGCGGAGACCGTGCATGCTGTCGTCCCTGCGAAGCAGGGACCATAACCACCGGCGGGTGGGCCTTGCGAAAGGCACTCTCCAGCCTGCCATACGAAAGGACACGGAGTATGGGTCCCGCGCCCGTGCGCAATTGCGCACGAGACGGGGACGACATAACTCAGCGCTTGCGCTCGGCGCCGCAGACCGCGCCCTTGGCGACCAGCGCATCGATCTCGCTCTTCGAATAGCCGAACTCGCCGAGCACCTCGGCTGTGTGCTGGCTGAATTTCGGCGGCGTCCGGCGCAGGCTCGGCTTGGTCCGCTCCAGCCGGATCGGGGAGGCGACGCCCTTGTACCAATCCTTCTCGATGATATCGCCGCGATGCAGCGTGTGCGGATTGGTCAGCGCCTGGTCGATCTTCTGCACCGGGCCCGCCGGCAGGCCGGCCGCCAGCAGGCGATTGCAGAGCGGCTCGGCCTCGTGCTGGCTGAACACGGCGGCGAGTTCGGCGCGCAGCGCATCGCGGTTGGCGATGCGGTCCTTGTTGCGGGCAAAGCGCGGATCGGTGCCGAGTTCGGGCTTGCCGATTTCCTTGGCCAGCTTGCGGAAGGTGCCGTCATTGCCGACGCCGATGAAGATGTTGTCGGTCTTGGTCGGAAAGATCGCATAGGGCACGAGGTTGGGATGCTCGTTGCCGGTCAGCCCGGCGGCTTGCCATGCATGAAATAATTCGCGGTGTGCGGATGCATGATCGCAAGGCCGGTTTCGTACAGCGTGGTTTCGAGAAACTGGCCGAGGCCGGAACGCTGCCGCTCCGACAGCGCCATCAGGATGCCGATCGCCGCATAAAGCCCGGTGGTGATGTCGACCAGGGGAACGCCGATCCGCATCGGGCCGCTTTCCGGCGAGCCGGTCGCCGCGATCATGCCGGTCATGGCCTGGATGATGGCGTCATAGCCGGGATTGCCGCCGCGCGGGCCGTCGGCGCCGAAGCCGGAAATCCGGCAATGCACCAGTTTCGGAAATTTCGCGCGCAGCACGTCGTTGCCGATGCCCCATTTGTCGAGCGTGCCCGGCTTGAAATTCTCGATCAGGACGTCGGCGCGTCTCCAGCATCTTCATCAGCACGGCGCGGCCGCCCTCGGAGGCGAGGTCGAGCCCGATCGAGCGCTTGTTGCGGTTGATGCCGACGAAATAGGCCGCGTCCTCCTCGTGGAACGGAGGGCCCCAGTCGCGCACCTCGTCGCCGGCCGGCGGTTCGACCTTGATGACGTCGGCGCCGTGGTCGGCGAGGATTTGCGTGCAATAGGGGCCGCCGAGCACGCGCGTCAGATCGATCGACGCGCAGGCCGGTCATTGCGCCGGGAGCGGCTTGAGAACTCATGGAAAGAACCTTCGCTCAAGATGAGAATGGAAGTTCCTGAGCTAGCGGTCTTCAGGCGCGGCGGCAATGGCGTCTCGCGCACAGGCGCATGACGCGGCCGCCGTAGCAAGCTTGCGAAATTCCGTGGGCGCGCGAACGGCCCGCCGGCATTGCGGCGGGCCATTCGAGGTCGTCGATCAGACGACGGTCAGGCGCACATCCACGTTGCCGCGGGTGGCGTTGGAATACGGGCACACCTGGTGCGCCTTCGCCACCAGCGCTTCCGCTTCCGCGCGTGGGAACGCCGGGCAGCGAGACGGCGAGATCGATGTCGAGGCCAAAGCCGCCTTCCGAGCGCGGGCCGATGCCGACGGTCGGAGGTCACGGATGGCGTCCGCGGGCACCTTCGGGCCGCCCTGCGAAGCCACGAACTTCATCGCGCCGATGAAGCAGGCGGCATAGCCGGCCGCAAACAGCTGCTCGGGATTGTTGCCGGCGCCACCGCCGCCGCCGAGTTCCTTCGGGGTGGCGAGCTTGACGTCGAGCGCGCCGTCGAGCGTTGCGGCGTGTGCCGTCGCGGCCGCCGGTGGCCTTGGCGCTGGTCTTGTAGAGCACGTTCACGGACATGTCGGTCTCCCTGGGTTTGCGGTTTCGATGACACGATATATTGCACACAATTAGATTGTGCGCAATATAAATTATTGCAGGCTTGCGCGATTTAATTGTATCGCAATTGAAATCAAGCGCTTAGCGGCCCAGATCAGTGTCCGGACGCTGCTCGTTGACGAGGACGTAGATGGCCAGGAAATCATGCGGCGGACTCGCCGCTCCGGCTCGACAATCAAATCTGCTTCGCGGTGTATTCCACCGCGCACGCGTTCAACCGCGTCTACAAGCCGCTGCTCGACCAGCTCGGCCTGACCTATCCGCAATATCTGGTCATGCTGGTGCTGTGGGAGCGCGACGGCGTGCCGGTCAAGGACATCGGCGAGCGGCTGTTGCTGGATTCCGGCACGCTGACGCCGCTGCTCGAAGCGGCTGGAGGCGGCGCGAACTGGTCAGGCGCACGCGCAGCACCGAGGATGAGCGGCAGGTGCTGATCGCGCTGACGCCACAGGGCGAGGCGCTGCGGGAGAAAGCGAGCGCAGTGCCGCAGTCGATTCTCGCAGCGTCGGCGTGCTCGGTCGGCGAACTCGTCGGCGATGAAGAACGAGACTCGTCGCGCTGCGCGATCAGGCTGAATGCGGCGTTGGGGGAGTAGGTGGGCGGCGTGGCATCAGAGGCGCTTCTGGCGAAGGCGCGGCCGGAGGCTGACTTCAGGTATTTCTCGAATGCGAACGCCTGCGCTGTCGTTGCTGAAGGCAATGTAGGTCTTGATTCGCCAAGGCCCGTACTTTCGACGTGTGCGGACTTCGCCAGCATTGTGCTTCGCGCAATCGCGCGCGCAGGTCGTCGGTGATGCCGACGTAGAAGTGCTTCGAGAATCGAGACTTTCGAGGATGTAGACGTACTTCATGGCTGATCCCTGCGCACGCCGTGGACGTGTCGGAGGATATCGCCTAGCGCAGACCATAAGGGCTTGACCGATGGCCCGGCTTCGCCCTTCGGGCTACGCCGCGGCAGCCTTCGCTCGCTTCGCTACGATGGACGCGGCTGGCTTGCCGAGCCGTAGCTTGCGAAGCAAGCGAAGGCTGGTGGAGCCAGGCGGGATCGAACCGCCGACCTCTTGCATGCCATGCAAGCGCTCTCCCAGCTGAGCTATGGCCCCGTCAGACATGCGCGGCGCCTCGAACCGGCGTCGCGGGCAGTGACCCTGAACCACAGTTCTGGGCCGATCTCAAGTCTCTTCGTCGCCTCCGACATCACCGATGATGTCAGTGACGTCCTCATCGCCCTCTTCCTCGTCGGGAATGAAGGTGGAATCGTCGTCGTCATCGCCCTCGATGGTCTCGTCGATCTCGATGTCGTCTTCCGATCTGGGAACCACGGCCTTGACCTTGCCGGTATTCTCCTCGGCGTCGGCCTCCTCGAGCGAGACCAACTCTTCGGCCTCGGCGGCCTCCGGCTGATCGGCAGCGGCGGTGGCCGAAGCGGCAGCCGCGGCGCGTGCGGCATCGCCACGGCGGCCCGGCGGCGCAACCGGCGCAATCGGCACGACCTCGCCGGTGTAGGGCGAGATCACCGGGTTCTTGTTCAGGTCATAGAATTTCTTACCCGTCGTCGGGCAAATGCGTTTGGTTCCGAGATCGGATTTGGCCACGTGTGAATCCTGGGAATTTCTCGAAAAACGGTGCTTCACTTGGCTAGTTGAGGGGCTGCTGTCAATAGCGGCTTTGTCGCATTTGACGGCAGCGTGACGCGCGTGTGGCCCATGTGATACTGCCGCCCGCGCAGAGGACCCAATCTTGACCGATTCAGACCACCCAAACCCCGCTGGAATCCCGCGCAAGCGGCCCCTGAGCGGCAAAGTCCGCGTTCCCGGCGACAAGTCGATTTCGCACCGCGCCCTCATCCTGGGCGCGCTGGCGGTCGGAGAAACCCGGATTTCCGGCCTGCTCGAGGGCGAGGACGTCCTCAACACCGCCAAATCCATGCGCGGCGCTGGGCGCCAGGGTCGAGCGGACCGGGGCCGTTCGCCTGGCAGGTCAGCGGGCGTCGGGCGTGGCGGGCTTCGCCGAGCCGGCGGCGCGCGCTCGATTTCGGCAATTCCGGCACCGGCTGCCGGCTGGTGATGGGGGCGGTGGCCGGCTGCCCGATCACGGCCGTCTTCGACGGCGACGCCTCGCTGCGCTCGCGGCCGATGCGGCGGATCCTCGATCCGCTCGAACTGATGGGCGCGCGGGCCGGCGAGGCCAAGGAAGGCGGCCGGCTGCCGCTGACGCTGCACGGCGCGCGCGATCCGGTGCCGATCGTCTACCGCACGCCGGTGGCCTCGGCGCAGATCAAGTCGGCGGTGCTGCTGGCCGGCCTCGCCGCGCCGGGCGTCACCACCGTGATCGAGCAGCGAGGCGAGCCGCGACCACACCGAGCTGCATGCTGAAGCATTTCGGCGCCGAGATCGTCTGCGTCAACGAAGGCAGCGCACGGCCGCAAGATCGCGCTGACCGGCCAGCCCGAGCTGCCACGGCGCCGACGTCGTGGTGCCGGCCGATCCGTCCTCGGCGGCGTTCCCGATCGTGGCGGCGCTGATCGTCGAGGGCTCCGACGTCGATCTCTCCGACGTCATGACCAATCCGCTGCGCACCGGCCTGTTCACGACGCTGCGCGAGATGGGCGCCGTCGATCGAGGAAAGCGAAGTCCGCGGCGACGCCGGCGAGCCGATGGCGCGACTTGCGCGTGCGCGCCTCGAAACTGCGCGGCGTCGAGGTGCCGCCGGAGCGCGCGCCCTCGATGATCGACGAATATCTGGTGCTGGCGGTGGCGGCGTCCTTCGCCGAGGGCACCACCATCATGCGCGGCCTGCAGGAATTGCGCGTCAAGGAATCCGACCGGCTGGCGGCCACCGCCGACATGCTGCGCGTCAACGGCGTCAAGGTCGAGATCGCGGGCGACGATCTGATCGTCGAGGGCACGCGGCCATGTGCCCGGCGGCGGCCTCGTCGCCACCCACATGGATCACCGCATCGCGATGTCGGCGCTGGTGATGGGGCTTGCCGCCGACAAGCCGGTCAGGGTCGACGACACCGCCTTCATCGCCACCAGCTTTCCGGATTTCATCCCGATGATGCGCTCGCTGGGGCGCGGAGTTTTCGTGAGCGCAGGCGCGTCGGATGGCTGTGCGAGCCTCGATCGCGACGCGCTGCTCGACGCATTCGATCAGATCGGCCAGTGCGGTCGGTCGCAGGCGCGGAACGCAGCGCTGCACGATCGCGGTGTACGGCGGTTCGGCGCTGATGCCGGCGAGCAATTTCCGGTTCGCACGGAGGATGTCGACGTGTCTGCGAGCTCGGAGCATCCGCTGGCCTTGACTGGCTGGGCGATGGTCGTGCGCGAAATCGCCGAGCGTGAGAATGTCTGGCATGGCGGACTGGTTCAACGACGGCGTGGCCGTTTCATCTCAGCTCGCGGCCGGATAGCGCTGGCGATCACCTCGGAGTTCGGGCCGTTTCGCGCGACGCACGACGATCGGGACTCGTCGGTCTCGGTCCCATACGGCGGAATACTTGCTTGCGCGCTCAAATTGCAAGCGGCGATTCCGGATGATCGACTCGCTTCGCGGGCGAAGCCGAGAGCGGTCTGCGACATTCTGAATCTGATGCGACGTTGTCGGGATTCGCAGCCGCGGAGGAGGCGATACGCACTTGTTGGCGTCGAATATTTCCGATCAGTGCGCGCTTCTTCCGAGAAGCAGCAGCTTCCTGGTGAAAATCACATGATCGTCGCGGGAGCGGCTCGATGCGCCCAAATACCCTCGCTGAGGCGGTTGAGACGCATGCCGGGCCGGCTCGGCCGCGGGATGTCGTCCATGGCCGAATCCAAGTCGACGCTTTCGCTCGCGGCCGGATAGCCGAGCGGGATCGCTACGGTGTCGATCGGAGCGCGAAGCCGCAGTCCGTGACGGGTGACGATCGCGGCTGCGACGCGCTTGGTCGGCGCGCGAATCGCCGAATATCTGGCCAAGCAGCGCCGGTCTCAGTCGCGTTCCGCACTGGGCTTGCGATCCCGCGGCAGCCGTCTTGGATCAGTGCCGTGGTTCACGGCGTCGCAGGCCGTTCGGACGCCATGCGGCGAATACTGTCGACCTTCACGCAGCCCCGCCGAGTTTCGCATCGCGCAACATCTTCACCGAAGAACGGCCGCTGCGCAGGCGCGCGGCCCGTAGCCAGCTCAAGGCATAGGGCATCGATGATCATCGCCATCGACGGACCGGCGGCATCCGGCAAGGGCACGCTCGGCAAGCGGCTCGCCCATCATTACGGCTATCGCCACCTCGACACCGGCGTGATCTATCGCGCGGTGGCGAAAGCGCTGCTGGATGAGGGTTTCGACCTCACCGATGAGGCGCGGGCGGTGGCGGCTGCCATGGAGCTCGATCCCGAAAAATTCGGACATCCCGAGTTGAAGTCGCAGCGCATCGGCGATGCCGCCTCCGTCGTGTCGGCGATTCCCAGCGTGCGCGAGGCGCTGGTCAGTTTTCAGCGCCAGTTCGCGGCCGATCCGCCGGGCGCCGTGCTCGACGGCCGCGACATTGGAACCGTGATCTGCCCGAATGCCGACGTGAAGATTTTCGTCGTCGCCGACCCGCAGGTGCGGGCCCGTCGCCGGACGCTGGAAGCCCGCGCGCGCGGCGAAGAGGCCGACGAGGCGGTGGTGCTGGCCGATATTCTCAAGCGCGACGAGCGGGACCGCAATCGCGCCGCAGCTCCCTGAAGGCCGGCCGAGGACGCCCACATTCTGGATAATTCCAATCTCGACATCGAAGGCGGCGTTCGCGCCGCCATCGCCATCGTCGAGGCCGTTCGCGCCGGGCGTTAATCAGCTCGGTTTCGCGCGGGTGTGGCGGGTCCCCGTCCGGCCCTAAAGGCCCATAAATCAAGCATTTCCGGCTTGCCGAAAATGGCCCTTGGGGCTATATCCAGCGCCATCCGGGCCGCCATCGATAAGATCAGGGCTGTCCGAGCGGGCCGGCGGGAGGTTTGAACCCCTGCCGTCATTGGAGGAAAGCCCGCTCCAGGTTCTTGAAGTCGATACGCTCGTTTCAGGCTCCGGATAAATCAACGTATCGAACGTGCAGGCATGCTGCCGGCCCGCTGTTGCGCCTCCCGCAAACAGCGGTCGTCAGGATTTGCGGACCCCTGACACTTCACGCGCGATACGCCCTTTAACCCGAACGGCCGGCAATATCCCGCATCTGGAGAACAAATGGCTTCGACTGCTGCTTCTTATAATCCTACCCGCGACGATTTCGCTGCGATGCTGGACGAGTCCTTCGCCGGCGGCAATCTGCAGGAAAGCTCCGTCATCAAGGGCAAGGTAGTTGCAATTGAAAAGGACATGGCCGTCATCGACGTCGGCCTGAAGACCGAAGGCCGCGTGGCGCTGCGCGAATTCGCCGGCCCCGGCCGCGAAAGCGATCTCAAGGTCGGCGACGAAGTCGAGGTGTTCCTCGACCGCATCGAGAATGCGCTCGGCGAAGCCGTGCTGTCGCGCGACAAGGCGCGCCGCGAGGAAAGCTGGGGCAAGCTCGAGAAGGCCTTCAACAACAACGAGAAGGTCCACGGCGTCATCTTCAACCAGGTCAAGGGCGGCTTCACCGTCGACCTCGACGGCGCCGTCGCCTTCCTGCCGCGCTCGCAGGTCGACATCCGCCCGATCCGCGACGTCGCGCCGCTGATGAACAACTCGCAGCCGTTCCAGATCCTCAAGATGGATCGCCGCCGCGGCAACATCGTGGTGTCGCGCCGCACGGTTCTCGAAGAGACCCGCGCCGAGCAGCGCCAGGAGCTGGTGCAGAACCTCGAAGAGGGTCAGGTGATCGACGGCGTGGTCAAGAACATCACCGATTACGGTGCGTTCGTCGATCTCGGCGGCATCGACGGCCTGCTGCACGTCACCGATATCGCCTGGCGCCGGGTCAATCACCCGACCGAGGTGCTCACCATCGGCCAGACCGTGAAGGTCAAGATCATCAAGATCAACCACGAGACCCACCGCATCTCGCTCGGCATGAAGCAGTTGCTGGACGATCCGTGGCAGGGCATCGAGGCCAAGTACCCGCTGAACGCGCGCTTCACCGGCCGCGTCACCAACATCACCGACTACGGCGCGTTCGTCGAACTGGAGCCGGGCATCGAAGGCCTGATCCACGTCTCGGAAATGTCGTGGACCAAGAAGAACATGCACCCCGGCAAGATCGTTTCGACCTCGCAGGAAGTCGAAGTGCAGGTGCTCGAAGTCGATTCGGTCAAGCGCCGCATCTCGCTCGGCCTCAAGCAGACCATGCGCAATCCCTGGGAAGTCTTCGTCGAGAAGTTCCCGGTCGGCTCGACGGTCGAAGGCGAGGTCAAGAACAAGACCGAGTTCGGTCTGTTCCTCGGCCTCGACGGCGACGTCGACGGCATGGTCCATCTGTCCGACCTCGACTGGAAGCTTCCGGGCGAGCAGGTGATCGACAACTTCAAGAAGGGCGACATGGTCAAGGCCGTGGTGCTCGACGTCGATGTCGAGAAGGAGCGCATCTCGCTCGGCGTCAAGCAGCTCGAAGGCGATCCCTTCGCCGAGCCGGGCGACGTCAAGAAGGGCGCGGTCGTGACCTGCGAAGTGCTCGAAGTGAAGGAAGCCGGCATCGAGGTGAAGATCTCGGGCACCGACTTCACCACCTTCATCAAGCGCTCGGAACTCGCCCGCGACCGCAACGATCAGCGCGCCGAGCGCTTCGCCGTCGGCGAGAAGGTCGATGCCCGCGTGATCCAGTTCGACAAGAAGGCCCGCAAGGTGCAGGTCTCGATCAAGGCGCTGGAAGTCGCCGAAGAGAAGGAAGCCATCGCGCAGTACGGCTCCTCCGATTCGGGAGCGACGCTGGGCGACATTCTCGGCACCGCGCTCAAGAACCGCGACAAGTAAGCGTTCGCTTATCTGTCGTCGACATCAGGCCCCGGTTTCGACCGGGGCCTTTTGTTTCTGCCTCTCCCTGTCGACGTGGCGCAAGCGCCGTAGCCTGATCGCGAGCAGACCACGGCTGCGCCGTTCGGTCATAGCCGTGGATCGGCCTGTCATACGGCGGCGCTGCGCTAGCCACCTTCGGCCACAACGGGAGACGGACAGGGCCTTGTTTTCTTCATATTGCGTCGCAATTGATGTAATCAGATAACGCTTCGGTCACGCTGCGGATGCAAAACGCGCGTGATATTTCAGGAGAATTTCGATGTCGCTCGATTCGGACGTGATCGTCGATCGCCGCAGGATCCGCCGCAAGCTGACCTTCTGGCGTGTCGCGGCCGCCGTGGTCGCGCATCGCGGCGATCGTCGCCGTCGGCGTGATCGCGACGCCGGGCGGCCGCGCGTCGCTGATCGGCGTCGGGCTCGATCGCGCGGGTCAACATCGAAGGGCTGATCCGCAGCGACCAGCAACGGGTCGAGGCGCTGGAGCGGCTGGAGAAATCGCAGCCGACGCCGCCGTCATCGTGCACATCAATTCGCCGGGCGGCACCACGGCCGGCTCCGAGCAGCTCTATGATGCGCTGGTGCGGCTGAAGGCCAAGAAGCCGCTGGTCGTGGTGGTCGAGGGGCTGGCCGCGTCGGGCGGTTACATCACGGCGATCGCCGCCGATCACATCGTCGCCCAGCAGAGTTCGCTGGTCGGCTCGATCGGCGTGCTGTTCCAGTTTCCGAATTTCACCGAGCTGATGAAGACCGTGGGCGTCAAGGTCGAGGAGGTGAAATCCTCGCCGCTGAAGGCCGCGCCCAACGGTTTCGAGCCGACCAGCCCGGAGGCGCGCGCGGCGCTCGACGCGCTGGTGAAGGATTCCTATGCCTGGTTCCGCGGCCTCGTGAAGGAGCGGCGCGGCATGGACGACGCGCTGCTCGAAAAGGTCGCGGACGGACGGGTCTTCACCGGCCGCCAGGCGGTCGAACTGAAGCTGATCGATCAGCTCGGCGATGAAAAAGCCGCCGTTGCCTGGCTGGTCGCCGAGAAGAAGATCAAGAGCGACCTGCCGGTGCGCGATTTCAAGCTGACACCGCGGTTCGGCGACCTGACGTTCCTGCGCACGGCGGCTTCCATCACGTTCGATGCGCTCGGCCTGAGTTCCGATCGCGCGGCAGATCGAGCAGGCCGGCGTCGCACAGGCGGTCGATCAGCTCGCGCTCGACGGCATGCTGGCGCTGTGGCGCCCGGCGGCCTCCAACTGAGCCGCGCAGGCTGCGCTTCGTCGCGTTCCTCCCGCACTGCGGGTGTTGCCGACATAGCCCCTTCGGGCCATTTGTCACGTGATTTCGCGCTGCCCAAAATTGATTTAGCGTCTTGACAGTTCAAGGCATTTTCACGGAAATGGATATCCGCACGATCCCGGATCCCAACTTCGATGATCAAATCCGAACTTGTTCAGCGCATCGCCGAGCACAACCCGCACCTCTATCAGCGGGATGTGGAGAACATTGTGAACGCGATTCTCGATGAGATCGTCGCGGCGCTTGGCGCGCGGCGACCGTGTCGAGCTGCGCGGTTTCGGCGCTTTCTCGGTCAAGCATCGTCCCGCCCGCGCAGGGCCGCAATCCGCGCACCGGCGCGCATGTGCCGGTCGATCAGAAGAGCGTGCCGTTCTTCAAGACCGGCAAGGAAATGCGCGAGCGGCTGAACCGCGACGACGGCTCGCCCGAGGCCGGCGCGTAAGCCGCGTTTTCGAGCGTTCGACCCGGTCGCGTAGCCGTGTTGCGGGATCTACGTGCCGTGCCGATCTCATCCTGCGATCCACACACGAGAGATGGTCATGCGAAAGTTCTTCACGGCGCTGGTCGTCATTCCCCTAGGGCCTCATCTTCATCGTCTTCGCGGTCGCCAACCGCCATTTGGTGACGGTGTCGTTCGATCCGTTCAATTCCGGTCGATCCGTCGGTCGCGGTGTCGCTGCCGCTGTTCGTCGTGATCATCGCGGTGGCCATCCTGGGCGTGGCGGCGGGCGGCATCGGCGACCTGGTTCCGGCAGCGCCACTGGCGGCGCGCCGCGCGCCAGCACGAGGCCGATGCCCGCCGGGCGCAGGGCGGAGACTGGCCGATCTGCGGGCCGCCGCGGCGGTTTCCCGGGTCGGCCAGCAGCGGCTTCCGGCGCCGTCGCAGGCGCGGTATCTATGGGGCCGCCGGGCGAGACAAGCAGGGCGCGACGTTGTAGAACCCGCCCCGTCAGCTCTGTTCCAACCTGCCATGGCGGCCCTAGACCCGCGCCCTGAGAGACCATGTCCCTGCTCGTCAAAATTTGCGGCCTGTCCACGCGCGAGACGCTCGACGTCAGCGCTCGAGGCTGGCGCCGACATGGTCGGGTTCGTGTTCTTTCCGCCGTCGCCGCGCCATCTCAGCCTCGAGACCGCGCGCGAACTCGGCAGGCAGGCCAAGGGCCGCGCCGCCAAGGTGGCGCTGACCGGTCGATGCCGACGACGCGACGCTGGAAAACATCGTCGAGACGCTGCAGCCGGACCTCCTGCAATTGCACGGCAAGGAAACCATCGCGCGGCTGCGCGACATCAAGGCGAAGTTCGCGCTTGCCGGTCATGAAGGTGATTGCGGTCGAGACCGCAGCCGATCTCGCCGCCGCTGCCGGGCTATGCCAGCGTCGCCGACCGCATCCTGTTCGACGCCCGCGCGCCCAAGGGCGCCACCCGTCCCGGCGGGCTGGGCGCCGTGTTCGACTGGCACGTGCTGGAAAAGCTCGATCTCAAACTGCCGTTCATGGTCTCGGGCGGGCTCAACGCCGACAATGTCGCGGAGGCCGTTCGCGTCACCCGCGCCGGCGGCGTCGATGTGTCCTCCGGCGTCGAAGCGTCGCCCGGCGTCAAGGATCCCGAGATGATCCGCGATTTCATCCGCGCTGCGCGCGCCACCGAAGAATTGATGGTCCGATGAATCCAAACCTGCCCAATTCATTCCGCAGCCGGCCCCGACGAGCGCGGGCATTTCGGCATTTTCGGCGGACGCTTCGTCGCCGAAACGCTGATGCCGCTGATCCTCGATCTGGAAAAGGCCTATGCCGACGCCAAGGCCGATCCGGCGTTCCAGGCCGAGATGAACGGCTACCTCAAGAACTATGTCGGCCGGCCGTCGCCGCTTTATTTCGCCGAGCGCCTGACCGAGCATCTCGGCGGCGCAAAAATCTATTTCAAGCGCGAGGAGCTCAACCACACCGGCTCGCACAAGGTCAACAACGTGCTCGGCCAGATCATGGTCGCGCGCCGCATGGGCAAGAAGCGCATCATCGCCGAGACCGGCGCCGGCCAGCACGGCGTCGCCACCGCGACGCTGTGCGCGCGGTTCGGGCTCGAATGCGTGGTCTATATGGGCGCGGTCGACGTCGAGCGGCAGCAGCCCAACGTGATCCGCATGGAAATGCTGGGCGCCAAGGTGGTCCCGGTGCAGTCCGGCGCGCGCACGCTGAAGGACGCGATGAACGACGCGCTGCGCGACTGGGTCACCAACGTGCACAACACGTTCTATTGCATCGGCACGGTGGCGGGCCCGCATCCCTATCCGATGATGGTGCGCGACTTCCAGTCCATCATCGGCATCGAGACCCGCGCAGCAGATGCAGGAGGTCGAGGGCCGCCTGCCGGATCTCGCTGGTCGCCTGCATCGGCGGCGGCTCCAACGCGATGGGACTGTTTCATCCGTTCCTCGACGATCCCTCCGTCGAGATTTTCGGCGTCGAGGCGGCCGGCCACGGGCTGACGCAGCTGCACGCCGCCTCGATCGCCGGCGGCCGTCCCGGCGTGCTGCACGGCAACCGCACCTATCTGCTGATGGACGAGGACGGCCAGATCCAGGACGCGCATTCGATCTCGGCAGGGCTGGATTATCCCGGCATCGGCCCGGAGCATTCCTGGCTGCACGAAACCGGCCGGGTCACCTATCTCTCGGCGACCGACGAGGAAGCGCTCGCGGCGTTTCAGTTGCTGACGCGGCTGGAAGGCATTCATCCCGGCGCTGGAGCCGGCGCACGCGATCGCCAAGGTGATGGAGCTCGCGCCGAAACGGCCGCAGAGATCACCTGATGGTCGTCAATCTCTCCGGCCGCGGCGACAAGGACATTCCGCAGATCAGCGGAAATTCTGAAGGGCAGGAAGAAGTGACCACCCGTATCGACGCACGATTTGCCGAACTCGCCAAACAGGGCCGCTCGGCGTTCGTCACCTTCCTGATGGCCGGCGATCCGGATCCTGCGACGTCGCTCGACATCCTCAAGGCGCTGCCGAAGGCCGGCGCCGACGTCATCGAGATCGGCATGCCGTTTACCGATCCGATGGCGGACGGGCCGTCGATCCAGGCGGCGGGCTTGCGCGCGCTGAAGGCCGGCATGACCCTGAAGAAGACGCTGGAGATGGTCCGCGGCTTCCGCAAGGACGACAACACCACGCCGCTGGTGCTGATGGGCTACTACAATCCGATCTACATCTACGGCGTCGACAAGTTCCTCGTCGATGCCAAGAGCCGCCGGCGTCGACGGCCTGATCATCGTCGACCTGCCGCCGGAGGAAGATACCGAGCTGTGCATTCCGGCGATGAAGGCGGGACTCAATTTCATCCGCCTGGCGACGCCGACCACCGACGACAAGCGCCTGCCGGCGGTGCTCGCGAACACCTCGGGCTTTGTCTATTACGTCTCCATCACCGGCATCACCGGCAGCGCCAGCGCCGACACCAAAGCGGTCGGCGAGGCCGTCGCCCGCATCAAGCGGCATACCAAACTGCCGGTCTGCGTCGGCTTCGGCATCCGCACGCCGGATGCGGCGCGCGCGATCGCGGAGAATGCCAATGGCGCCGTGGTCGGCACCGCGCTGGTCGATGCGCTCCGCGCCAGCCTCGATGCCGAGGGGCGCGCGACCGCCAAGACCGTCGGCGCCGTCGCCGATCTGGTGGCCGCGCTGGCGCAGGGCGTGCGGGGAGCAAAACAGGCTGCGGAATAGGCCACAATTGCGGCGGCTTGCCGGGCTAGGTCCGGATCGCCATATGATTAGCGTAGCGTTTTCAAACGAAGTGAGGTCCGGTTCGCGCAAAGATAATCGACAGCTTTTCGGTCAGCGGACCGAAAGTTGTGATGCGTTAACCGCATTTCGGAGCGAACCATGAATTGGCTCACCAATGTCGTCCGGCCGAAAATCCGCAACATCCTGCGCCGCGAGACGCCGGAGAATCTGTGGATCAAGTGCCCGGATTCCGGGCAGCTCGTGTTCTACAAGGACGTCGAGGCCAACCAGTTCGTCATTCCCGGCTCGAACTACCACATGCGCATGGGCGCGGTGGCGCGGCTGAAGTCGATCTTCGACAACGAGACCTGGTACGACATCGCGCTGCCGGACGTGACGGCCGATCCGCTGAAGTTCCGCGACGAGCGCAAATATGCCGACCGCATCAAGGACGCGCGCGCCAAGACCGGGCTGAACGACGCCATCAAGGTCGGCTACGGCAAGCTCGAAGGCGCCGGCGTCGTCATCGCGGTGCAGGATTTCGATTTCATGGGCGGCTCGCTCGGCATGGCCGCGGGCGAGGCGATCGTGCGCGGGCTCGAGCTCGCGGTCGAGAAGAAATCGCCCTTCATCGTGTTCGCGGCCTCCGGCGGCGCGCGCATGCAGGAAGGCATCCTGTCGCTGATGCAGATGCCGCGCACCACCGTCGGCGTGCAGATGCTGCGCGAGGCGAAGCTGCCCTACATCGTGGTGCTGACCAATCCGACCACCGGCGGCGTCACCGCGTCCTACGCCATGCTGGGCGACGTGCAGATCGCCGAGCCCGGCGCGCTGATCGGCTTTGCCGGCGCGCGCGTCATCGAGCAGACCATCCGCGAGAAACTGCCGGAAGGATTCCAGCGCGCCGAATATCTGCTCGACCACGGCATGGTCGACATGGTCGTGCATCGCCACGAGATGCGCCCGACGCTGGCGCGGCTCGTGCCGGCTGCTGACCAAATCCCCGGCGCTCGACGTCGCCTCAAAGCCTGCGCCGCAGGTCACCGATCCGGCCCAGATCGTCTCGGCGCCGGAAGCCGTGCCGGCTGCGCCTCACGCGTGAACGCTGCCTGCCGCCAAACCTCAGCCCGCTCGGTGAATTGATCGCGCGGCTGTCCGCGCTTGCATCCGCAAGCGCATCGATCTCAGCCTCGATCGCATGCACCGCTCTGCTGGCGCGGCTCGGATCATCCGGAAGCGCACGCTGCCGCCGGTGATCCATGTCGCCGGCACCAACGGCAAGGGTTCGACCATCGCCTATCTGCGCGCGATCCTCGAAGCCGCAGGCCTGCGCGTCCACGTCTACACCTCGCCCTATCTGGTGCGGATCAACGAATGCTTCCGCATCGGCGAGCGGCGGCGGCCGTGCTGGTTGACGATGCCGAGTTGCGCCGGGTGCTGGAGCACTGCGAACAGGTCAATGCGGGCGAGCCGATCACGATTTTCGAGATGCGAGACCGCGGCGGCGTTTTGCCTGTTCGCGCGAGCATGCCGGCCGATGTCGTGCTGCTGGAGACCGGCCTCGGCGGACGGCTCGACGCCACCAACGTCATCGACCGGCCGATCGCGGCCGTCATCGCGCCGGTCAGCATGGATCACACGGAATTCCTCGGCAGCACGCTGACCGCGATCGCCGGCGAGAAGGCCGCCATCATCAAGCGCGGCGCGCCGGTGATCTGCGCCGAGCAGGCGCCGGAGGCGATGGCGGTGATCGAGGCGCAGGCGAAGCGCATGCGCGCGCCGCTGCATGCGGCCGGGCAGCAATGGCATGTCGGCGTCGAGCGCGGGCGGCTGGTCTATCAGGACGAGCGCGGCCTGATGGATCTCGCGGCGCCAAAACTGTTCGGCCGGCATCAGTTCGACAATGCCGGCCTTGCCATCGCAACGTTGCGCGCGATCGAGGCGTTCAAGATCGGAATGCCGGCGTTCGAGGCCGGCATCGTCAGCGCCGAATGGCCGGCGCGGATGCAGCGGCTGGTCGCGGGCGCGCTGGTCGATCAGGGGCCGAAGGGCTGCGAGATCTGGCTCGACGGCGGGCACAATGCCGGAGGGCGGGCGCGTCGCCGCGGCGGCGCTCGGCGATCTCGAAGAGCGGGTGTCGCGCCCGCTGGTGGTGATCGCGCGGCATGATGGCGAACAAGGATGCGGGCGCGTTCCTCGCCAATTTCGCCGGGCTGACGCGCCACATCATGCGCCGATGCCGATTCCCGGCCGCGACAATGCGATGCCGCCGGACCGGCTGGCGGATGCGGCGCGCGCGCTCGGCATGCGCGTGGAAAATGCTGCCAGCGTCGAAGCCGCGCTGCACGCGCTGTCGCGGCTGGCTTACGAAGTGCCGCCGCGCATCCTGATCATCGGGCTCGCTCTATCTCGCCGGCCATGTGCTGGCGCATCAACGGCACGCCGCCGGCGTAGCGAATGAAATGACCGCTGGAATCGCTTCCAGCGGCCGACCCGGGAAAAATATCGATTGTTTATGAACTAACCAGCCCCGGTGATTGCAGACTACTAGCCAAGGCGTGTGCTGACGCTGCGAGTCGGAACCCAGGTTCCGTCATATAACCAAAGGAGCGTGTTGCAGGCTGAGTCTCACCCAAATGAGGTAGTTGACGTAGCATCGTATTTTGCTACGGTCGCACATGACCTCACCTGCCGAAAGCTGGAAAGTCCCATGCGTTTTGCCGCGATTGCCGATGTGCACGGAAACTATCTCGCGCTGGAAGCCGTGCTGGCCGACATCCGCGCGCAGGGCATCAGCGAGATCGTCAATCTCGGCGACATGGCGAGCGGCCCGCTCGACGCGCGGCGGACCATGGACGCGCTGATGGCGCTCGATGCCGTTCACGTGCTCGGCAATCATGATCGCTATCTGATCGACCGGCCGCCGGAGAAGATGGGATCATGGGATCGGCCGGCGCATGCGCAGCTCGAAGCGCGCCATCTCGATTGGTTGCGCGCGGTGCCGACGACGCGCCGTGTTTCGCGATCAGGTCTTTCTCTGTCACGCCACGCCCGACCATGACGAGATGTCTACTGGCTGGAGACGGTATTGCCCGACGGCATCGGTGCGGATGTCATCGCTGGATGCGATCGAGAAGCGTGCGCGACGGGATCACGCAGTCCCTGATCCTCTGCGCCCACACCCATCTCGCCCGCGCGGTCAGGCTTCGCGACGGCCGGCTGATCGTCAATCCCGGCAGCGTCGGCTCGCCCGGCTATCGCGATACGTCATCCGTTTCCGCATGTCATCGAGGCCGGCACGCCGGACGCGCGCTACGCGATCCTCGAACTGGCCGATGGCAGCTGGCGCGTGACGTTCCGGCATGTGCCGTATGATCACGATGCGATGGCGGCACTGGCGCGGCAGAACGGCCAGGCCGAATTGGCGTCCGCGCTGGCGACGGGGTGGATCAGGCTGAAAACAAAACGGCCGGCTATTCGCCGGCCGTTGTCGAAAAATTCATCAAACGAGACGATCAGACCGCAGCGGTGATCCACTGCTGCAGCTTCTGCCTTCGGCGCGGCGCCGACCTGGCGGGAGGCCATCTCGCCGCCCTTGAAGATCATCAGGGTCGGGATCGACATCACGCCGTATTTCGAGGCCGTCTTCGGGCTCTCGTCGACGTTCAGCTTCACGATCTTGACCTTGTCGCCCATCGCGCCGGAAATCTCGTCGAGCGCGGGGGCGATCATGCGGCAGGGGCCGCACCATTCGGCCCAGAAATCGACGACCACCGGCCCGGTCGCCTTGAGCACTTCGGCTTCGAAATCGGCGTCAGAAACCTTGCCAACGGCCATGGGAATTACCTCGTTCGGTTAGGAAAAGGCGGCGCGGAATGAGAATCGCGCCCGGGATGATAGGGCCAAACCTATGAACGCGATCCTGCCGGGTCAAGCGCGGTCACGCCGAGATGATGGATGCCAGCTCGGCCTCCAGCGCGGGGGCGGAAATCTCCATCAATTCAGCGCGTTTCGGTCCAAAGCAGCGCGGCGCGGACCGGCAGCTGGGGATAAAGCTTGGCCAGCACCGCCCGGTACAGCGCGAGCTGGCGGACATAGCCCCTCGGCGCCTCGTCCGGGCCGGCTCGGCGGGGCGTGGTTGGTCTTGAAATCGACGATCAGGACCTCGTTTGCCGTGACCACCAGGCGGTCGATCTGCCCGGATACCAGCGCCGGCCGGCCGCCCGGCCGCTCCAGCCGCCCGACGATCGAGACTTCGGCGCGGCTGCCGGGCGCGAACACCGGCGCGAAACGCGCATCCGCAATCAGGGCCAGCGTGCCTTCGGCCAGCGCCTGCCGTTCCGCCTCGGTCCAGCCATCGGCGTTGCGGGCGAGATAGGCCAGCGCGCGCCTCGCGGCGGCGCTCGGCGGCGATATCGGGCAGCGATTGCAGCAGCCGGTGCACCAGCGTGCCGCGCTGCAGGGCGCGGGCGCGCTGCGCGAGCGATTCGGCCGTGCGTACCGTGATGGCTGTCGTCATCGGCGGGGTCGGATGGCCGCAGCAGACTTTCCGCCGACATCTCCGGCTGCGCCGGGGTCAGCAGCCAGTTGGGCAGCACCATCGGCGCCGGCGCGGACGGCGCAGCAGCAGGAGCGGCCGGCGGCGCGGTCTCCTCGGGCCGCGCATAGCGCTTCACCGCGCCGTGCGGCGGTCTCGATCTCCTGAAGCTGCAAGCCGGAATTGGCGAGGCCCTTGGTGATCAGATCGTACCAGGACAGCGGCCGGACGCTCCTCATGTTGCCGGGCAGGCAGCCGCCGACGATCAGGCGATCCGCCGCGCGCGTCATCGCCGACATAGAGCAGGCGGCGGTATTCATCCTCGGTATCGCCGATCATCGCCGCGCGCGGCCGCGACGACGGCCGGCGGGTCCTCGGCCTTCCGGCCGGCCCAGACCACGACGCCGGGCGCATGCGGACCGGCATTGCCCTGCGGCAGATTGATGAGCTTCAGCCGCTGCGTATCCGAGGGCGACGTCGTGGTGTCCACCAGGAACACGACCGAAGCCTCCAGCCCCTTGGCGCCATGCACCGTCATGACGCGGACCTCGTCGCGCGAGATTTCCATGTCGCGCTTCACCTCGAGGTCGGCCGCGCGCAGCCACGCCATAAAACCCTGCAGCGAGGCCGGCGCCTTGCGCTCGTAGTTCAGCGCCAGCTCCAGAAATTCGTCGAGCGCGTCGTTGGCCTCATGGCCGAGCCGCCGCAGGATTCGCGCGCGGCCGCCGTCGCCGCCGAGCAGCCAGGCATAGAACGCAAACGGCGTTTCGCTGGCAAAGCGGCGCTCGCACTGTTCGAGCCGCCACAGCGCATCCCGCAGCCGGCCGTCGGTCGCGGCGCGCGCGCTCAGCGCCGCGCGCAACGATCCCTTGCGCTGCCAGGCGAGTCGTGAACAGGTCGTCGTCGGTCAAGGCCGAACAGCGGGCTCTTCAGCGCCACCGCCAGCGCCAGATCGTCCTGCGGCAGCAGCAGCGCGTCGGCGAGGTTCATCAGGTCGATGATCGCGATGTGCTCGGTCAGCTTGAGGCGGTCGGCGCCGGCGACCGGAATGCCGGCGTGCTTCAGCGCCTGGATCACGGCGTCGAACGCATTGCCGCGCCGCCGCACCAGCACCAGCATGTCGCCATAGCGCAGCGGCCGGCGGTCGCCGCTTGCTGCCGGTCATGGTGCCGCTGTCGACCAGCGACTTGATCTCGGCCTGAATGCGCCGGGCAAGCTTCACTTCGGGGCTGGTCGCGGCGACGCCGTCGAACGGCGCGCGCCAGCCTTCGATGTCCTGCCTGTCGTCGGCTTCCGCGAGTTCCCAGAGATCGATCTGGCTCGGGCCCGCGTCGGCCAGCGCATGATGGATCGGATATCCGATATCGACCGCATGGATGCTGCGGAAGATATCCTGCTCGCGAAACACGTGGTCGACCGCATGCAGGATCGCCGGTCCCGACCGGAACGAATAGGTAAACGATACCGGATCGAATTTCAGTCCGGCGTCCTCGAACTTCTTCTGCAACGCGCGGCGGCGCAGGTCGAATTCGCGCGGGGCCGCGCCCTGAAACGAGAAGATCGACTGCTTCTCGTCGCCGACCGCGAACACCGTGCGCACCACGCCGTCGCGCGCGCCGGCGCCTGAGGTGAATTCGGAAATGATGTGGGCGACGATGTCCCATTGCCGCGGGCTGGTGTCCTGCGCCTCGTCGATCAGCACATGGTCGACGCCGCGGTCGAGCTTGTAATGCACCCAGCCCGAGGAGACGCGGTCCAGCATCGCCAGCGTCTTGTCGATCAGATCGTCATAGTCGAGCAGGCCGCGTTCCTGCTTCTCGCGCCGGTAATTGGCCGCCGCTGCGGTCGCGATATGCAGCAGCGCCTCGGTGCGGTCGCGGGCGATCACCGCGCGGCGGCGTCTCGATCAGGGGCGAGGCGGACGAGCTTCCGATTCGAACAGCCGGCCGATGGCCGGATTGTTGTCGGCAGAATTTCTTCGTCACCACCGATTTGCGCGGCGTGCGATCGGCGTCGGTGAGGAATACGCCGAGATACTCGTCGACCTGCGCCGCGCCGGAGAACGCCAGCGCTGCGCGAAGCTGCGCCGCCTGGTCCTGATCGGTCTTGCTTCCGGTATCCAGAACCAGTGCGATCTCCTGCCATCGCGATCGCGGCAGGTTCGGTCCGTCGACGATGTCGCGCTCGACATCCTCGATGCGATCGTCGGGATCGACGCCGAGCGCCGCGGAGATCTGCGCGGCGGCGGCATGCGCGCTGCCGGCGGCGTCCGTCCACGCCATGAAATGATCGCGGCTGAGACAGGCCTCGCGCACCACATCCTTGAAGGTGACGTCGGCGGCGCTCGCCATCGCCGTCATGCAGCGCGCGGCCCGGTGGCGCTGTCGGGATTGCGCGACGCCTCGAGGAACACCGCGAGATTGGCGCGCTCCATCATCTCGTTCTGGTCGCGGTCGTCGAGCACGGCAAAGCGCGCCGGCACGTTGGCCTCGAACGGAAATTGCTGCAGCAGCCGCGTGCACAGCGCGTGGATGGTCTGCACCTTCAGCCCGCCCGGCGTCTCCAGCGCGCAGGCGAACAGTTTGCGCGCCGACTTGCGCAGCGTCGCGTCGGGATGCGCGAATGCCGGCTTCGCGGATCGCGGCGTCCAGCGCGTCGTCATCGAGCGTCACCCAATGGCCGAGCGTCGTGAACACCCGCTCCGCCATGTTGGCGGCGGCGGCCTTGGTGAAGGTGATGCAGAGGATTTTTCCGGCGGCACGTCGCCGAGCAGCAGCCGGATCACCCGCTGCACCAGCACATGCGTCTTGCCCGATCCGGCATTCGCCGAGACGAACGCGGACGCCGCGCGGATCGGACGCGCGCGCCTGCGTGGCGCGGACACGGTGTCGGAATGATGCGGGCAGCCTTCACCATTCCTCGATCCCCAGTCCGCCGGCCGCCGACCATTCCTTGATGCGGGCGAGATCGTCATAGGCGCCGTAGCGGTTCGACCACATCGACAGGTTCAGCGAGGTGTAGGCCGTCGTCCTCGTCCTCGAATTTGCGGATCAGCGTCTTCAAGCTGCTCGCGGGCGTAGTCGGCGGCCTCGTCCGGCGGCTGCGGCGTATCGTTGTTCCTGATCTTCAGCTCCAGCGATCGCTGCTCGCCCGGCGGATTGTTGCCGCTGAGCCTGACATAGACGAGTTCGCCGACGGACGAAGCCGGCGTCGATATTCTGCAAAGCCGCCTTCGCGCAGGATCGCGGCTTCCAGCGTCAGTTGCGGCGACAGGCCCATGCGCACCTGCTTTGCCGGTCGGCGGCTGCCCGGTCTTGTAGTCGAGGATCGCAAAGCTGCCGTCGCGGCGCTGCTCGATCCGGTCGGCGCGCGCGGAGAGCGTGAAGATGCGCTCGTTGTCGAGCGGGATCTTGATCTCGCCCCTGATCTCGGCGGCAATCCTCTCGATGTCGTCGCGCCGCGCCAGCTCCCAATCGGCAAACCATGCGGCGATGCGCTGAAACCGCGGCCACCACAGCGCCCGCGCCTCGGGCCGCTCCATCAGCGGCGCGAAATATTTCTCGCCGATGCCGCGCAGCACCAGCGCGGGCTGGTCGGGCAGGGCGCGTCGGCGAAGGTCTGGGTGAATTCGCCGAGCGCATCATGGATCGCCGAGCCGCGATCGCGCCGCCGACAGCGGCATGTCGACGGGATCGAGCGGATCGAGCCGCAGGATATATTTCGCATAGATCGTGTAGGGATCGCGCAGCCAGTCCTCGATCGCCGTGACCGACAGTTTCAGCGGCCGCGTCGCGCGCGGCGGCTTTGGCGCGGGCTGCGGAATCGGCTCGACCTTGTCGGGCTGGTCGAGTTCGGCGGCGAAGCGGACATAGTTTTCGCCGGCGCGCTTTGCTGCATCCCAGCGCGCTTCGCCGGCGACGGCCTCCAGCCGGTGCAGGAAACGCGAGGCCACCGCGGGCGCGCCGCCGACCTTCGCCGAATGGGTCAGGATGACATCGCCCGTTCCCAGCAATTGCGCGAAATCATGCGCGGAGAGGCCGATGCGCCGCTCCGGCAGATCGAGGCCGAGTTCATGGCGCATCGGCCGGCTCAGCCACGGATCGACCCGCGGCGCCGGCGGCCACACGCCTTCGACCAGCCCGCCGAGAATGACGCGGTCGGATTCCGGTCAGCCGCGCTTCGAGCTGACCGTAGATATGCAGATGCGCGCTCGCCGATTCCGGCCGCCGCACCATGCGATCGGCAAAGGCGGTCTGGAACACTTCGGGGTAATCGCCGAGCTGGACCATCAGGCCGCTCGGCTTTTGCTCGGCCGAGCAGATCGTCGAACGCCGCTGATAGCGCCGATCCCTGACTGTCCTCGAAGACGACGGCAACGCCGTTCTGATCGCGACGACAGCGCGATCAGCACCTCGCGATGGCGATGCGCCAGTTCGGCGAAATCATACGGCTTCGATGACGCGACGCTTTCCAGCGGCGACAGCGCCTTCTGCAACGCCGCGATCAGCGATTGCGCCTGATCGAGTTCATCGTCCTTCAATCTCGCGCGCGGCTCGGAGGCGTGAAGCGAGGAGGTCTCTTGCGCTCCGAGCTTTCCGAGCTCGGCGCGGAAGCGATCGAAGTCGCGCGCCAGGCCGCCGGTTCCGGCCTGCGGCCGGGTGCCGCGCAAGCAGCGCCAGTTCGAGCACTTCGATGGCGCGCTTGCAGCGCGCCATGCGCGCCGCCGAGCCGAAACAGCGGATGCTTCAGCAGCGCCAGCAGCGTCGGCGGCTCCAGCCCCTTGGCTACGGCTTCCGCGGCGAGGCGGGCGAAAATGCCTGCCGGCGTGTCCATCAGCGCGTCGCCGCCGGAATCGTCGAATTCGAGATTCCAGCGGCTCGAGCGCCGCCATCACCCGCCGCGCCAGCGCGCGATCCGGCGTCACCAGCGCGGCCGATTTGTCCAGATGCCGCGCCTCGCGCATCGCCACCGCAATCGCCAGCGCCTCCATCTCCGAGTTGGGCGCCTCGACGACGGCGAGGTTGGTCATGCCGCCTGCGATCTTCGCGAGACATCCGGCTGCGCCAGCCGGTCGTGCCATTGTTCGGTCGCGGTCGAGGGCCGCATCGTCTCCGACACCAGCACGTCGCGCCCATGCGGCGCCGGCGTGCCCAGGATCTCGACGTCGCTCGCGCTTGATGCCGAAGCGATCCAGCAGCCCGTGCATCGCGAATTGCGGATGGTTCGACGAGGGCTGCGTGGTGAATTTGCCCTGCGCGTCCCTGACGCCGCCGATCGTCTGCCAGGCTTCGTCGTCGAGATCGGTGTCGAGCCCCGGCAGCACCACCGCGCCTTGCTTCAGGCCGGCCACGGCGTGAGGAATTTCGCGGTCGCCGGCATCGAGCCGGTCGAACCCGCCGCGATCACCGGCCCTTCATGATGCGCGGTCAGGCGCGCGGCTTCGGCTTCGATCAGGCGGTCGCGCCGTTCCGCGGGCTCGATCCGGCCGATTTCCTTCAGATGTTCCGGCCATGCCTTGCGCGCGATGCGCAGGAATTCCAGCGAGTGCTGCCAGTATTTGTCGAACTGGTCCGGCACCAGTTTATCGAGCGCTTCCCACGCGACGCCGCGCGTGACCATGTCGTCCATCAGCCGCGCCAGATCGCCGGCCAGCGCCAGCGTCGATGCCGGGCCGCCGACGACGAGCGGCGCCGAAACCGGACTTTTCGCCCACGCCGCGACCAGGTGCGCCAGCGTCAGCCGGCGCTCGAGTTCGCCGAGTCTTGGCGGAATGTCGAGCGGCGCCACGCCGCCGAATTGTTCGGTGCCTTCCGCAAACGCCAGCTCGTCCTCGTCGATGTCGCCGAGGCGCTACGATGCGCGGCAGGATCGCGGCGTCCGTCTTCAACTCATCGAGAAGATTTCCCGCGCCAGCCGCCCGGCGCGCCGGGTCGGCAGATAGAGCGTCGCCCGCGCGAGATTCAGCGGATTCGTGCGCGCCTCAGATCCGTCGACCAGCCGGCCATCGACCAGCGCAGCGATAACGGTGCGCAGGAACGGCACGGATACGGGAACGCTGAAAACGCGCATGGGCTTCCTGATTCGAGGTCAGGGGCAATATAGGGAGGTAACAGGGAAGGTCATGGGTAAGCGACGCTGTACCCCGCTACTCACCGTCATCACCCGCGCAGGCGGGTGATCCAGTATTCCAGAGACGGTTGTGATCGAGATCGAGGGGCCGCGGCGTACTGGATGCCCCGCCTTCGCGGGGCATGACGAGCTACGCCACGCTTTCCAGAAACGCCTCTTCCGCGGCCTCGCACCGCGTCGGGGGTTCCGACATGCATCCAGACGCCGTCGAGCCGCAGGCCGAACAGCCGTTCCTGCTCGTTGGCGCGGTCGAACATTTTCGTCAGCGAGAACTCGCCCGCTGGCGCATCGGCAAACAGCGACGGCGACATGATCGCAGCGCCGGCATAGACGAACGGCACCACCTGATGTTCCCGTGCGCTTGCGCAACGCGCCATCCGGCAGCATCGCGTAGTCGCCGCGGCCGCCATAGCCGATGCTGCTCGTGGTCGGCGCCATCAAGCAGCAGGATGTCCATGCGCGTCAGGATCGAAGGTTTCGGCCAGCCGCGCCAGATTGGGCCGCACGCCGTCGATCCACATCGTGTCGGCATTGACGATGGAAGAACGGCTCGCTGCCAAGCAAGGGCAGCGCCTTGACCACGGCGCCGCCGGTGCCGAGCACCTCGGTCGCGCTCGTCGGAGATGATCGATGCGGGGCCGGGCGCGGCTGGCGCGTATGCTGGATGATCTGGTCGGGCAGATAATGCACGTTGACCACGGCTTCGCCTGACGCCGGCGTCGGCGAGCTTGTCCAGCACGTGATCGAGCAGCGGCTGGCCGGCCACGCGCACCAGCGGCTTCGGCATATGGTCGGTCAGCGGGCGCATGCGCAGGCCGAGACCGGCGGCGAGGACCATGGCTTTGGTGGGCGTGACGGACATTTTCGGGATTTCTCGAACCACTTCGATCGGCGCCGCGATCATATCACGGCGATCAGCTGATCACAGCGACCTGCGGAGGCCATAGTCGCCGGCACATGACGGCCGATAGCGACGTCGCGGCAGACGGTCGTGCGACCGTCAAGCAGCGGTCCAGGCTTCTCGCGGCGCCGCGCCTGGCCGCGCCGGCCTGTCTTCTTCTTGTCGCCCTGCTTGAGGAAATTGACGCCGATCTGGTCGCCATTGACCCAGGCCAGCTCGCAGCGGCGGTAGGCCAGCCCGGTCGACGACAGCAGCAGGAAGAAATTCCTTCAGATGCAAGCCCTCGACCGAACCTTCGACCGTCAGCTTGGCGCCGGTCTCGAGACGTCTTCCATCGACGCAGTCGCGCCGCCAGGTGCCGTCGATGCCCATCATGTGCGCGGCAAAGCCGCGCTCGAATGTGACTCGATCGCCCTTGCGCCGTTCCGCCGTCGCCATGGCCGCGTTCCCGTTTCAAAATGGCTGCGCCATGCCCGGCGGCATGGCCGGTTCCAGATTAAGGCGCAGGCTGGCTAACAGGAGGTAAATCAGGCAGCGGGCGGGGGCACATTCGTCGCATACCATTCGCGAAACGCCGCCAGCGCCGGATGCGCCAGCGAACGGTTCAGATAGGTCCAGATCCGGGGCTGGTGGCGCAGATATTGCGGCTTGCCGTCGCGCCGGTTGAGCCGGGCAAAGGTGCCGAGCAGGCGCGTGTTTCGCTGCGCCGACATGATGGCGTAGAGCTCGGCGAAACCGGCCGGATCGAAATCGGCGTCGGCCGCGCGGCGCGCCTTGATGTAGCGGGTCAGCAGCGTCAGCTCGAGCTGCTCGGGGACGTCGATCCGCGCATCCTGCAGCAGCGACACCAGATCGTAGGCGGCGGGCCCCAGCACGGCATCCTGGAAGTCGATGATGCCGACGCGCAGGATCCCGTGCGATCGCCGAGCCAGATGATGTTGGGCGAATGAAAGTCCCGCATCACCCAGGTCCGCGGCGCGGCGGCCGGCTTCTCCAGCAGCTCGCGCCACATCGTGACGAATTCGTCGCGCCGTTGCTGGCTTAGCTTCGGCGCCGCGGTCCGGCAGATACCATTCGAGCATCAGCGCCGATCTCGACCAGCCACGCATCGATATCGAAACGCGGAATGTGCGTAGGTGAGCTGCGGCGTCAGCGGCAGCGTTTCGGGCAGGGCTTCGCGATGCAGCGCCGCCAGCATGTCGGTCGCGGCCTCATAGCGCTCGGCGATCGGCTGCGGCGGATCGCCTTCGATGACGCCGGCGCTGCCGAAATCCTCGGTGATCAGAAAACCGGAATCGAGATCGGCGTGATGGATCGCGGGCGCGGAGAAGCCGCGCGCGCGCAGGCCATTGTCGATGGCGACGAACGGCTTGACGTCCTCGGCGAGATGAACGGCGGCGCTGTAGGATTTTCCGTCATAGATCGCCGGGCCATCCGGGCGCCGCGGCGAATTCATCAGGATGGACGTGCCGTCGTCGCCGATCAGCCGCGCATAGGAGCGCGTCGAGGCGTCGCCGGGCATGCGCTCGCGCGCGCGCATTCAGGAAGCCGGCGCCTTCGAGAAACTGCCGCAAGCTGCTGCAGCCGTTCGACCTGCGCCGCGGCCTTGCCGTAGCCGGTGATTTCGGCGGCGCGCGCGGTGGATCCGAGCGCCGGGCGGTGGCTGAAGGCGATGTCGATGCGATCTTCGGGCAGCGCATCCGGCGCGCGCTCCGGCCATTCGATCAGCGCCAGCGTGCCCTCGGGCAGCGGCGACAGCCCGATCTCCTCCAGCTCGCTCGGATCGTTGATGCGGTAGAGGTCGGCGTGGACGAAGCGGAAACGGCAGATCGTAGCTCTGCGCCAGCGTGAAGGTCGGGCTTGGCACTTCGAGCGCGTCGATCGCTGGCGAGATAGCGGATCATGCGCCCGCGCCGCCGCGGTCTTGCCGGCGCCGAGATCGCCCGAGAGCGTGATGACGTCGCCCGGACCGACCAGCAGCGCGAGGTCGGCCATCAGATGCGCCGTCGCCGTCTCGTTCGCCAGCGCCACCGAGAATGTCGCGGGCGCGGTCATTCCGCGGCGTTGCGATGCGCGTTCTGGTCGATCGGAAAGTCGCAGGTGACCGTCGTGCCCTTGCCGACCACCGGATCGACGCGCACCTTGCCGCCATGCAGTTCGACGAAGGAGCGCACCAGCGACAGGCCGAGGCCGGCGCCGCGATGCCGCGAGCCGTGGGAATGGCTCTCGAACCAGTCGAACACCTTGTCCTTGACGTCGGGCGGAATGCCGGGGCCGGAATCGGTGACGGTGAAGATCACGCGATGCTCGGTTCGCCGCGCGCTGATCGTGACCGTCGGCATCATGCGGCGAGAATCCGACGGCGTTGGCGAGCAGATTATAGAGCACCTGCACCACGCGCCGCTCGTCGCCGGTGAAGTCGCCGATATTGGGATCGATATCGACCTTGAGCTTCGATGCGGTCGGTCGCCAGCCGGTCCTGGATGCCTTCGGCGGCGGCCTCGATGGCCTTGCCGATATTGACCGGGCCGAGCTCGAGCTTCATCGCGCCGGCATCGATGGTGGCGAGATCGAGGATGTTGTTGGTGAGCGCCAGCAGCGCGTTGGTCGATTTGGTGACGTAGTCGAGATATTCGGCCTGCTTTGTCCGTCAGCGGACCGGTCGAGGGATCGCTCAGGAAATGCGCGAAGCCGATGATGGTGGTGAGCGGCGCGCGCAGTTCGTAGGACACGTGGTGGACGAAATCGACCTTCATCTGGTCGGCGGCCTCCAGCGCCTCGTTGCGTTCGCGCAGCGCGCGCTCGACATTCTCGGTGTCGGTGATGTCCTGGAAGGTCAGCATGGTCGCGCCGTCGGGCAGCGGCATGGTCATGCAGTCCAGCACGCTGCCGTCCTTGCGCTCGAGCTTCAGCGCCACCTGCGCGCGGTTCTCGATCGCGGTGATCGCCTCGCGCAGCGCCCGCCAGGTCAGCGCGTCGTCGAACAGCGGCTTGCACCAGGCTTCCACGGTCTCGATGTGCGGCTGTTCGCGCAGCGCTTCCGCCGACAGCTTCCACATTTTCGCGAAAGCCGGGTTGAACAATTCCACGCGGCCGTTGCTGCCGAACACCGCGACCGCTTCGGCGAGATTGTCGAGCGTCTCGTGCTGGACCCGGGTCAGGCCGTCAAACCGCCGCGCCAGATCGAGGCTTTCGGTGACGTTGTCGAACAGATAGGTGACGCCGCCTTCGAGGTTCGGCGTGGTGACGACGCTGACGGCGCGGCCGTCGGGCAGGAACCAGGTGTAGGTCTCCGGATTCGACGGCGCGATAGGCTTCGTGCAGCTTGGCCTTCCAGGCCCGGAAATCCGGCTGCTCCGGCAGTTTGCGCGCGGCGCGCAGCCGGTCGAGCACGCTGGAATCGTCGGGATTGGTGTCGAGGAAGGCCTGATCGAGGCCCCACAGCCGCCGGTAGGATTCGTTGTAGAAGGCGAGCCGCCGCTGGCCGTCGAACACGGCCACGCCCGAGGACAGCTGGTCGAGGGTGCGGCGATGCGCCTCCGCCATCCGCTCCAGCGCGTCGCGCAGCGCGGTCGCCTCGCTGGCGTCGATGGCGATGCCGGCGCTGCCGCCGCTGAGCTTCAGCGCCTGCACGTCATAGATGCGCCGCTCGCCGCCGACCACGATCGGCAGCCGCGCGCTGAAGCTGGAATTGTCGTTCAGCGCCCGGCTCATCTCGGCGCGCTGGTCGCTCTCCAGCAGTTCGAGGTTGCGGTGGATGGCATCCGCGACGCTTGCGCCCTCGGTGGCCCGCACATAGGCCGCATTGGCGTAGCGCAGATTGCCCTCGGCGCTCTTGGCCCAGATCGGCCAGGGCGCGGCGGCGGCGAAGTCGCGCAGCAGCTCGGTCTCTTCCTGCAGCGTCTTGTAGCGGAGATTGGATTCGGCGAGTTCCCGGCGCAAGTCCGCCGAGTTCGCGAATCCGCACAATGGCTTGGCCGCCGATGGCGCGGCCCATCGCCTCGATGGCGCGGCCGTTCGAGGTCGAGAGATTGAGCAGAAAGCCTTCGCCGGCCTCGCGCAGCGCATCGACGGCATGGTCCATCTGCAGCGCCGGTTCCGGCGGCAGCCAGGTTCCAAAGGCGAGGATGCGCTGCGGCGAATTTGACAGCGCGTCCTGCGAGATCAGCAGCGAGGTGTCGCCGCTGATCTGGGGCCGGTTGTCGCCCGCGGCCCAGGCGATCAGGATCTGCGGCTCGGCGAACAGCAGCGCGCGCAGCCGGTCGGCCTGGACCTGCAGGTCGGCGATGTCGGCGCGCAGCCGGAGCTCGGTTCGGGTGGCCCGAACGCGCGTGCGCATCAGCAGGATCGCGGCCACGCACGGTAAAGCCGACCAGCGCCAGCGCCGTCGTCAGCACCGCGAATTCCTGGTGATTGAGGTCGAGCCAGGCCGAAATCGCCTGCGTGAGCGGTCAAATCGCCGGCACAGCGCCGGTTCCGGCGACGCGATCAGGGCAGTGGCGAGCGCGATCAGGCCGTGGCGCGCCAGTGAGGTGCACGACAGCAGGGTTCGACGCATCGCCGCGACTACGCCCGACATTATTTGCCCCAGAACGCACGACTGCAGGCCCGGCGTCTACCCCGCCGTGCACAGATCGAGTCGAGAGTATCCCCATCGGGAGTCGGCGGGTAGAGTCCAGACCGTGAACGCAAATCTGGCTGTGAAAAATGCAGCGGATTACCGTCGAGCGAATTTGTCGTGACTAATCCGTATTCGATGGACGTCGCGTCGGTCGAGCCGAAACCGCCGCTGCCGCGGTCGGTTGTCGACAGCGATGCCACCGGAACCAGCTGCGCCTGCACGACCGGCGCGATCACCATCTGCGCGATGCGCTCGCCGCGCCGGATCGGAAACGGCGCGTCGCCATGGTTGATCAGGAGCACGTTGATCTCGCCGCGATAATCCGCATCCACCGTGCCGGGCGAATTCAGCACGGTGACGCCGTGTTTGGCGGCAAGCCCGGAGCGCGGCCGCACCTGCGCCTCATAGCCCGGACGGCAGCGCGATCGTCAGCCCGGTCGGCACCATCGCGTATTTGCCCGGCGGCAGGATCAGCGGCGTGTCCGCCGGCACCGCCGCGAGCAGATCGAGCCCGGCGGCGTCCGCGCTCTGATAGGCCGGCAGCGCCAGGCCTTCGCCGTGCGGCAATTGGCGGATGTCGACCTTCACTGTCGCGCTCACGAATTCTTCTCCACGCGTTTTGGCAATCGTCGCCACCAGTTCGGTCGCGACCTGTTCCTTGGTCATCACGGGCCAGGAATCCACCTTGATATCCTTGCGCCGTCGCGCGTCAGCAGATGAACGGTGTTGCGATCGCCGCCCATCACGCCGGTCGCGGGCGACACGTCGTTGGCGACGATCCAGTCGCAGCCCTTGCGCGCGATCTTGGCCTTGGCGTTGTCGATCAGATGCTCGGTCTCGGCGGCAAAGCCGATCACCAGCGGCGGGCGCTTGTCCTTCAGTTTCGAGATCGTCGCGAGAATGTCGGGGTTTTCGACCAGCTGCAGCGGCGGCATGCCGGCGGAGGTCTTCTTCAGCTTCTGCTCGCCTTCATTGGCGACGCGCCAGTCGGCAACGGCGGCGGCGAAGATCGCGATATCGGCCGGCAATGCGGCTTCGACCCGATGCAGCATGTCGCGCGCCGATTCCACGCGGATCACCGTGACGCCCGCGGGATCGCGCAAGTTCGACCGGGCCGGAGACCAGCGTGACATCGGCGCCCGCGGCCTGCGCGGCGGCGGCGATGGCAAAACCCTGCTTGCCGGAGGAGCGGTTGGCGATATAGCGCACGGGATCGATCGGCTCATGCGTCGGTCCCGCCGTGATCAGCACGCGCTTGCCCGCCAGCGGGCGTGGCCGCGGCGGGCGGAGAATGTCGACGGCGGCGGCGGCGATTTCGATCGCCTCCGACATCCGCCCGACGCCGGCTTCGTTGGCTTCAGCCATCTCGCCGGCATTGGGGCCGATCATGTGGACGCCGTCGCGCCGAAGCTGCAGCACGTTGCGGCGGGTGGCGGCGTTGTTCCACATCAGGGGTTCATCGCGGGCGCCAGCAGGATCGGCCGGTTGGCCGCCAGCAGGATGGCGCTGGCGAGATCGTCGGCGTGGCCCTGCGCCATCTTCGCCATCAGGTCGGCGGTCGCCGGCGCCACCACGATCAGATCGCATTCGCGCGCGAGGCGGATATGACCGGCGTCGAATTCGCTGCTCGGGGTCGAACAGATCGGTATAGACGCGCTCATGCGACAGCGCGCTGGCCGACAGCGGCGTGACGAATTGCTGCGCGGCCTTGGTCAGCACGCAGCGGACGTCGATGTGCCGCTCCTTCAGCCGCCGGATCAGCTCCAGCGACTTGAAGGCGGCGATGCCGCCGCCGATGATCAGGGTGACGCTGGCCTGGCCGGTCGCGGTGCCGACGGCCGCAGCGCGCAGGCGCGTCAGCCGGCGGCGACAGGGCGAGGCGATGACGCGGGTAGCTCCGGGCTGCCCTCGAATGAGCTCGCCGCAGGATGACCCGGACTTCTTCCTCGACCGAGCGGCCGTTGCTGGCCGAGCGCAGCCGCAGGTAGGCCTTGATGGCGTCGTCGAGTTTTCGGATGGTCAGGCTGGCCATGGCGGCCTCCGGCAGGACATGATAGTCAATGCTAGCACATCGTGCATGCATTGCAATCACATCTGCCGGATGGCGACCAAAATTCCGATAAAGGTCGGCCGCGATGATCCAGAGCGCCACCGTTCGCCAGCGGCTCTTGCGGCCCTCGGCCCGGCCCATGGCCGCGATCGTCTCCGGCGACAGCGTCAGGCCTTCCCGGGTCATCTTCTCCATGTTGCTCCAGCACGGCAACCGCGCGCGAGGCGATCGCCGGCAGGCCCGCCAGCACGCGGCCGAGTTCGCCCGCGCCGGACATCGCGCCCTGGATGCGCCCGATCGGGCCGAGATTGCGCTCGATCCATTCGCGCACCACGGGATCGGCGACCTTCCAGATATCGAGTTTTGGATCGAAACCGCGCGCCACGCCTTCGACCACCACCATGGTCTTCTGCAGCAGGATCAGCTCGGGCCGGGTCTGCATGTCGAACAGGCCGGTGACCTCGAGCAGCAGCGTCAGCAGCTTCGCCATCGAGATTTCTTCGGCGGTGCGGTTGTGGATCGGCTCGCCGATGGCGCGGATGGCCTGCGCGAAATTCTCGACCGAGTGATGGCCCGGCACATAGCCGGCCTCGAAATGCACTTCGGCGACGCGGCGATAGTCGCGCGTGATGAAGCCCAGCAGGATTTCGGCGAGGAAGCGCCGCTCCTTCAGCCCGAGCCGGCCCATGATGCCGAAATCGACCGCCACCAGCCGGCCGGCATCGTCGAGGAACAGATTGCCGGGATGCATGTCGGCATGGAAGAAGCCGTCGCGCAGCGCATGGCGCAGAAAACTCTGGATCACCTTGCGGCCGAGATCGGGCAGGTCGACATGCGACTGCTCCAGCCGCGCGTGGTCGTTCAGCGCGATGCCGTCGATCCACTCCATCGTCAGCACGTTGTGGGTGGTGCGGTCCCAGTCGACCGTCGGCACGCGGAAATCCGGATCGTCGCGCGTGTTCTCCGCCATCTCGGACAGCGCGGCCGCTTCCAGCCGCAGATCCATCTCCATCGCGACCGAGCGCGACATCGTGTTGATGACCTCGATCAGCCGCAGCCGCCGCGCTTCGGCCGAATGCGCTTCCGCGTTGTGCGCGACAAAGAAGAAATCGCCGAGGTCGCGGCGGAAACGCGAGGCGACATTGGGCCGCAGCACCTTGACCGCGACCGATTTGCGCACGCCGTCGCGCTCGACCTCGCCGCGATGCACCTGCGCGATCGAAGCGGCGGCGACCGGCGGCCCGAGGCTCGACAAACGCCTGCGCCACAGGGCGTTCCAGCGACGGCGCGATGACGGCCTCGGCTTCGCTTTGCGAAAACGGCGGCAGCCGGTCCTGCAGGCTTTCCAGGTCGCGCGCCATCGCGACGCCGACCACGTCGGGCCGGGTCGCCAGAAACTGTCCGAGCTTGAGGTAGGCCGGGCCGAGCCGCGTCAGCGCGCGCGACAGCCGCGGGCCGGATTTGGCGCCGGGCCGCTCGATCAGCCGCGCCAGCCGCAGCGCGAGCTGCCCGGGCGGCGGCACCAGGCTCGGATCGACGACGCCGAACACGCCCTCGCGCGCGAACACGTAAGCGGCGCGGACGAGCCGCGCGATGTGGGTCGTCGCAGAAATCACAAACGCCAGCCCGAATGCAGCGCCACGATGCCGCCGGAGAGGCTTTCCCACTTCACCCGCGAAAAGCCGGCGGCGCGGATCATCTCGGCAAAGGCATTGGGCCTGGGGAATTTCCGGATCGATCTCGACGAGGTACTGATAGGATTCCGCATCGCCCGTCACGGCGCGGCCGAGCGGCGGGATCACCTTGAACGAGAAGAAGTCGTAGAGCCGGTCGAGGCCGGGCACATCGACGGTGGAGAATTCCAGGCACAGGAACCGGCTGCCGGGCCGCAGCACGCGATAGGCCTCGCGCAGCGCGGCATCGATCCGCGGCACGTTGCGGATGCCGAACGCGATGGTGTAGGCGTCGAAGGCTGCGATCGGGAAATGCCAGCGCCTCGGCATTGCCCTCGACGAACGAAACCTGCTGGTCGAGATGGCGCGCCACGGCGCGGTTGCGGCCGACGTCGAGCATATCGGTGTTGATGTCGCAGACGGTGGCGCGGAAGCCGGTGCCTGCCGCCTTGGCGGCGCGGAAGGCGATATCGCCGGTGCCGCCGGCGACATCGAGCAGCGCGAACGGCGCATCGCTCTTCGGCGGGTTGAGCGCATTGATCATGATGTCCTTCCAGACCCGGTGCAGGCCCGCCGACATCAGATCGTTCATCAGGTCGTAACGCGACGCCACGCTGTGAAACACGTCGTTCACCAGCGTCTGCTTGTCCCCAGGGGCACGTCCCTGAAGCCAAAATGGGTGGTTTGGTCCGGCCGATCCATCAACTCATACTCCACTGCCCGGACCATAGCGCGCCCGCCGCAATGGCGCTATCACGTCACCTCCATAAGGTGAATGCCTGCATGCCTGAATTGCCCGAAGTCGAGACCGTCCGCCGCGGCCTGCAGCCCGCCATGGAGGGGTCGAAAATCCTCAAAGCCGAAGCCCGGCGCAAGGATCTGCGGTTTCCCTTTCAAAAGGACTTTATCGCGCGGCTGGAGGGCCAGACCGTGACCGGCCTCGGCCGCCGCGCCAAATATCTGATGGCCGATCTCGCCTCCGGCGACGTGCTGCTGATGCATCTGGGCATGTCCGGCTCGTTCCGCGTGCTCGAAGGCGAGCGGCAACGACACGCCGGGCCAATTCCACCATCCGCGCAGCGAGGACCGCGCGCACGATCACGTGGTGTTTCACATGTCATCGGGCGCGGCGGTCGTGTTCAACGATCCGCGCCGCTTCGGTTACATGAAGATCATCGCCCGCAACGCGCTGGAGGACGAGCCGCTGCTGAAGGGCCTCGGCCCCGAGCCGCTCGGCAATGAATTCGATGCCGCGATGCTGGCGCGCTCCTGCGCCAACAAGAAGACCAGCCTGAAGGCGGCGCTGCTCGACCAGCGCGTGGTCGCGGGCCTCGGCAACATCTATGTCTGCGAGGCGCTGTATCGCGTCGCATCTGTCGCCGCGCCGGCTGGCCGCGACGCTGGCGACACAAAAAGGCGCGGAGCCGACCGATCATGCCAAGCGGCTGGTGACGTCGATTCACGCGGTGCTGAATCAGGCGATCAAGGCCGGCGGCTCCTCGATCAGCGATCATCGCCAGACCTCGGGCGAACTCGGCTATTTCCAGCACTCGTTTCAGGTCTATGACCGCGAAGGCGAGAAGTGCCAGACCGCCGGTTGCAGCGGCATCGTGCGGCGCTTCGTCCAGAACGGCCGCTCGACCTTCTGGTGCCCGAAGTGTCAGAAATAACCGGAACGCCGCGAGGAGCGGAGTGTCAGCTTCGGGCTGGCGCTCTCAGGAAGCGAGCGCTGTCGGTTTCGATGTAGGGGAGCGCGGCCATCGCCGGAAGAATTGCGGGCGTTTCCACCAGTCCTCGATGATCGGCTCGTCGCTGGCTGTAGCCTCATTGCCCATCCGCGCCTCGATCCACTGCCAGAGGGCGCGGATCTCCTCGGCGGATTTGCCGCCTGGCGCGTATTCGCAGACCGCAAGGCCCGCGCTCAGCGCGTCCTGGTGATCGTTGCGCATCACGATGAAGGGTCTGGCAAGCGATATCGTCGATGTCGAGCGCGGCCTCGTCGCTCAGCGAGTTCTCCGCGCCGGCGAGACGCGCTGCAGCCCGAATCGGGGTCTGGTTCAGGACATAGGCGAACGGCTTGCGCCAGGCCCTGACGACGCTGAGCGTCGCGGCGGTCGCCTCGATATCGGCGATGCTCGGGCGCGTCGGAATCAGGCAGAAGTCGGCATAACGGATCGCCGAAATGGTCGCGGCGCTGATCCCGCCGGCGGTATCCACGATCGTCACCGTCACGCCCTCGCGGTCGAGCGATTGCAGGCGCTGTTCGACCTCCCGGCGGCGTAGATCGGCTCGACGATCGGCGCGGCATAGGGACGGCGACGCCTCCAGTTCGAAACGGTGCCCTGCGAGTCAGTCTCGATCAGGCGGACATTGTGCCCGGCCCGAATGGCGGCGAGCGCAAGGCTGATGGCGAGCGTGCTCTTGCCGGCGCCACCCTTCTGGGTGGCCAATACGATCGTCTGCATTTCAGATCCTCTGGATGGCTTTCAGGCATTTGGATTACGCCATACGAGCTGCGCCGCATTCTGCGACGCCGAGTTACGCGCTCGTTCAGACGTGCCCAGCCCGATCCAAAGGTCAGGGGATCGCGGTAGTCCAGAATCAGTCAGTTTGCAATGATGCCCGATTATGGAATTGTGGTCATCCGGGCAAATACTGCCGAGCGGCGCAATTGCCCCGATGAAAACGACAACAAGAAGCAGGGAAAAAAGCATGACGGGTCATTGGCGGGATCGCGCAGCCACCAGCTTTCAATGTCAGAAGAAGCCGGCATCCGGCAGCCGCGGCATGGTGGTCAGCAATCATCCGCTGGCCTCGAGCGCGGGCGCCGAAATGCTCGCGGCCGGCGGCAACGCCATCGATGCCGCGATCGCGACGCTGTTCACGCTGACGGTGGTCGAGCCGATGATGGTCGGCATCATCGGCGGCGGCATGGCCCATATCCGACTTGGCTGACGGCAGCCATCGCTTCATCGACGGCCAGAGCACCGTGCCGCTGGCGGTCAGGCCCGATACCTACAAATCCGAAACCGGGCTCGGCGCATGACGTGTTCGATACGGTCGGCGATGAAGAACCTGACCGGCCCCAAGGCGGTGGCCGTGCCGGGCTCGCTGAAGGCCTGGTGCGAGACGCTGCAACGGTTCGGCACCATGAGCCTCGCCGACGTCATGCAGCCCGCGATCAAGCATGCCGCGCGCGGCTATGCTGGCGACGCCATATCTGCACGAATGCATCGCCGACAGCGCGACGGAGATGCTGAAGGACAAGGCGATCTCGGCGATCTACTCTGCCGAACGGAATGCCGCTGAAGGCCGGCGAGCGCGTGGTGCAGTCGGAATATGCGGAAACGCTGACCTACATCTCGCAGCATGGCGAGGCGGCGCTGTATCACGGCCCGCTCGGCGACATCCTCGTCGATTACATGAAGACGAAGGGCGGCTTCATCACCCGCGAGGATCTCACGCGTTACAAGACGGTCGAGCGTCAGCCGATCCGCGCCGATTATCGCGGCTGGGAAATCTTGGGCCCGCCGCCGCCCGCGGCATCCGGCGTGCACATCGCGCAGATGCTCAACATTCTCGAAGGCTATGATATCGCGAAGCTCGGCTTCGGCACGCGCCGAGACGATCCACTACCTCGCCGAGGTGCTCGAAGATCGCCTTTGCCGATCGCGCCGCCGCGAGCGGCGATCCCGACTTCATCAACGTGCCGGTCGAGCGCCTGACGTCGAAGGCCTATGCCGACGAGCGCCGCCGCGCGATCGATTCAAACCGTGCGCAAGCATGGAGCGCCGGCGTGGCGCAGCTCGAAGGCGCCGACACCACGCACATGACGGCGGCGGACGCGTTCGGCAACGTGGTCGCGACCACGCAGACCATCAACAATCTGTTCGGCGCGAAGATCCTGATTCCGGGCTCGGCACCGTGCCGAACAATTACATGAACCTGTACGATCCCGCGGCCCGGCCACGCGCTGTCGCTGGCGCCGGGCAAGCGCGTCACCACCTCGATGTCGCCGATGATGGCGCTGCGCGACGGCAAGCTCGTTTACGCGCTCGGCCTGCCCGGCGGAAGCGGATCTTCCCGAGCGCGATGCAGGCGCTGATCAACCTGATCGACCACGGCATGAGCCTGCAGGAGGCGGTCGAGGCGCCGCGGGTCTGGACCGAGGGCAATGCGCTCGAGGTCGAAGCAGGCCGTGCCGGAAAGCGTTCGCGCCAAGCTCACCGCGATGGGCCACAAGGTGCAGGCGATGCCGACGGTCGCGGGCGGCATGAACGCGATCCAGTTTCACGACGACGGCAGGATGTCGGGCGCCGCCTGCTGGCGCGCCGACGGCACGCCGATCGGCATCGCCGGCGGGCTCGCTCGCGCGGGCGTGCAGGTTCGGGCTGGCGTGAGATGCCGCTACTTCCGCACGCAGATCACGCGCACCACGGACGCCTTCGCGTCCGACGATCCGCCGGCCGCGTTGACGCCATTGGCCTTGAGGAAATCGCGCACCGTGTCTGATGTCACCAGCACCGCCTGCGCCGCCGGCGCGCCGTTCGCCGGCCCGGCCACCTGCACCGGCTTCAACAGCGCGACGCCGGCGAACTTGCCGTCGCCATCGAGCGCGGCCGCGCCGGAGAAGCCGATCGCCGGCGCAGGCGTCAGCGCGACATCGCTGCCGCCGCCGAGCTGGGCGACCGACGCCTTGACGCTGCTCACCGCGCGCGCCGCCGCCCTGGTTCTGCGGATCGGCAATGCCGGTGAGGTCGAGCGCGGTTTTCGCGGCGGCGCTGGCGAGGTTGAGCGGCTTCAGGCCGCGCGCGCCGTAGATGCGCAGCAGCGCGAGATCATGCTCCTTGTCCTCGGCGACGCGATCGGCATTGCCGAAGCCGGCGATCGCGACCGTGAGGCAGCCATCGGTGATCTGGCGGTCGGCGACGATCGCGCCGTCGCTCGCTGACGACGATGCCGGTGCCGTATTCCACGGTCTTGCGCGGCGGCGGGCCCGGCGACTTGCGCGCCGGCCGGAAACGCGTTGAACGCGCTCGACATCGCGATCACCACCGGCTCCACGGTATTCTCGGTCGCCTGATCGTAGAGGATGGTGAGGATGCGGACCTCGTCGCCCTTGAAGGTGCCGCGCAGGTAGAATTTCTTCAGGCCCTGCAGGCCGGACAGCACGAAGAAGTCCGGCTTCACCACGGTGTAGTCGATGCTGCGCCCGGTTCCTTCTTCTCGCTGCTCGGCGAGTTTCGCCGTGGTCGGGATTGGCTTCCTTGCGCCGCGCCAGTTGGATCTGGATCGTGCCGGTAGGCGAAGTCCATTTGGCGCCGTTGGCGTCGCTGGCCTGCTGCGGCACCAGTTTGGTGGGGATGCCGAGCCGCACGCCGGTGCCGGGATCGGTGACGATCTTCCAGCCGACACTTTCCTGCTTTCGCTTCGCGGTGTCGGCGAGGACGCCGCGCTCCTGCGGATTGAGCACGCCGGTCGGCTTGCCGCCGCGCGCTTTCTGGAATTCCTTGATGGCGTTGACCATGCGCTCGCTGACGTCGCCCGTGATCGCGCCGTTATACTGGCCGACCCAGGCGAGGTCCGACTGCAGCGCCAGCCGCTCGGCCTGCGCCATCGCATTCGCCGGTCTCCTCCGGCTTCTGCAGCGCGGGCGGACCGGTATCGTCGTGACCGGCTTCGGCTTGGCGCCCGCCGTGGAGGGCGGCGTCATCTGCGCCTGCGCGGAGGTCCCGAGACGCAAGCACCGACGGCCGCGACCATCAATGTTGCTGAAAGCACCGATCTCATGACAAATCCCGGACGAATAGCTGAGTGGAATGCGTGGACGCGATCATTGACGTCCGCGCCAATTAAGCACATCTGCTTGGTCGGCAACAACCGCGCCCCGGTTCAGGAATTGCTTGGCTTCCCTCATCCTGAGGAGCTGCGCAGCCGCGTCTCGAAGGATGGTCGTCACGAATCGGGCCGCATGGTTCAGAGACGCGCGCGTCGCGCGTCCTCACCATGAGGGTATGATGGTTGCGATGCCGGGGAAGGAAGAATTGCGACCATGCTGACGGCCAACGAACTCGAACGCTACGCCCGCCATATCGTGCTGCGCGAAGTCGGCGGCCCCGGCCAGGCCGCGCTGAAGGAGGCGTCCGTGCTGGTGATCGGCGCCGGCGGTCTCGGCGCGCCGGTCCTGATGTATCTTGCGGCCGCCGGCGTCGGCACGCTCGGCGTGGTCGATGACGACATGGTCTCGCTGTCCAATCTGCAGCGCCAGATCATCCACACCACGCCCGATATCGGACGGCCGCAAGGTCGACAGCGCCGCCGCAGCAGATTCACGCGCTCAATCCGCATGTTCAGCTTCGAGGCGCATGCGGTGCGTCTCGATGCACAGCAATGCGATGTCGCTGATCGGCGGCTACGATCTCGTGCTCGACGGCTCCGACAATTTCGAAACCCGCTATCTGGTTTCCGATGCCTGCTTCTTCGCCGGCAAGCCGCTGATCACGGCGGCGCTCGGCCATGTTCGACGGATCGCTGACCACGATCCGCGCGCATGAACATGGCGCCGACGGCGAGTTCAATCCGACCTATCGCTGCCTGTTTCCCGGAACCGCCGCCGCCGGGCACCGTGCCGGCCTGCGCCGAAGCCGGCGTGATGGGCGCGCTCGCGGGCATGCTGGGCTCGATGATGGCGCTGGAGGCGATCCGCGAGATCGTCGGCTTCGGCGAAAGCCTGGTCGGCCGGCTGGTGATGGTGGATGCCCGCGCGATGCGGTTCGAGACGCTGCGCTATGCGCGCGATCCGGCAAATCCGCTCAATGGCGACACGCCTGTCGATCACCGATTTGAGCGGGCACGCGGCCTAGTGTTCACCGGCCTCTATCTCAACGCTTCTCGCTGTCGAGATGCGCCATCTGCTGCGGCGGCGATAGCGCGCGCCGGCGGCGGCGTCCGGCGGAAATGCGCTGGCGAGCGCCGCCAGATGCGCCGGTGTCAGTTTGACGTCGAGCGCGCCGAGCGCCTCAGTCGAGCCGGTCGCGCCGCCGCGCGCCGACCAGCGGCACGATGTCGTGTGCCCTGCGCCGCGACCCAGGCGATCGCGACCTGCGCCGGCGGTAGCGCCGATTTCGCCGGCGATGGCGCGCAGCGGTTCGACCAAGCGCCAGATTTGCATCGAGATTGCCGCCCTGGAAGCGCGGGCTCGTCGAGGCGAAAATCCTGCGTCGCCGGAGCGGTCCTTCGACCAATGCCCGCTGATCAGGCCGCGCGACAGCACGCCGTAGGCGGTGATGCCGATGCCGAGCTCGCGGCAGGTCGGCAGGATGTCGTCCTCGATGCCGCGCGAGATCAGCGAATATTCGATCTGCAGGTCGACGATCGGATGCACGCGCGTGCGCGCGGCGGATGGTGTCGGCGCCGACCTCCGAAAGCCCGATGTGCCTGACATAGCCGGCCTTCACCATGTCGGCGATGGCGCCGACCGTCTCCTCGATCGGCACCGTCGGGATCGAGCCGCGCCGGCCGATAGATGTCGATGTGAGTCGACGCCGAGCCGCTGCAGCGAATAGGCGAGAAAGTTCTTCACCGCGGCCGGGCGCGCAGTCGATAGCCGAGCCAAGCCGCCGGCCGGGATCGCGCAGCGCGCCGAACTTGACGCTGATCTGACGATTGTCGCGGTTGCGGCCGCGCAGCGCTTCGCGGATCAGCATCTCGTTGTGGCCCATGCCGTAGAAATCGCCGGTGTCGAGCAGGGTGATGCCGGCATCGAGCGCGGCGTGGATGGTGGCGATGCTCTCGCTGCGGTCGGCCGGGCCGTAGAAGTCCGACATGCCCATGCAGCCGAGGCCGATGGCGGAGACGGTTGGGGCCGGTTGTGCCGAGTTTGCGCTTTTCCATGGTGGCTCTCCTCGAAATCGGCAGCGGATGATCTCGCGCCGTGATGACGAGGCTGATATGCGCCCTTCCGATTGAAGCGATAAGCTGGACAATCATAAATAGCTTGTTCAGTATATCGAACAATGAAGGATTTTGACCTCCGCGACCTCGATGCTTTCGTCGCCGTGGCGCGCACCCGGAATTTCCGCCGCGCCGCGATCGAGCAGGGCGTCTCCGTTTCGAGCCTCAGCCAGCGGCTGCGCGACATGGAGGAGCGGCTCGGCGTCCGCCTGATGAACCGCACCACGCGCAGCGTTGCGCTGACCGAAGCCGGCGAGCTGTTGCTGGCCCGCGTCGGCCCGGCCATGTCGGATGTCGGCGCGGCGCTCGATCAGGTGCGTGGCCTGCGGGCCGTGCCGTCGGGACGTCTGCGCATCAACGCGCCGCCGCCGGCGATCGACCTGGTGCTGGCGCCGATGGTCGCGCCGTTTCTTCGAGGCCTATCCCAAGATCGATCTGGAGATCGTCGGCGAGAGCTCGTTCATCGATATCGTGGCCGAAGGTTTTGACGCTGGCGTGCGCTACGGCGAGCATCTGGCGCAGGACATGATCGCGGTCCCGCTCGGCGCGCCGCAGCGCTACGCGGTGGTGGCCTCGCGCGAATACGTCGCGCAGCATGGCCGGCCGAAACATCCCAAGGATCTGCTCGATCACGCCTGCATCCGCACCCGCTTCGGCAGCGGCGCGTTGCTGGATTGTGAGTTCGAGAAGGCGGGCCGTGTCGTGAAGGTCTCGCCGCCGGCAAAGCTGATCGCGACTCTATCTCGGCCTCGGCGCTGCGCGCCGTCCATGACGGCGTCAGGCTTCTGGCTGACCTTCGAGGGTTACGTGCGCGATACGGCATCAAGTCCGGCGCGCTGGTCAGCGTGCTCGACGACTGGTGCGCGCCGTTTCCGGGACCGTTTCTGTACTACCCGAGCCGCCGCCAGCCGCCGCCGGCGCTCGCCGCGTTCGTGGCCTTCGTCGCGGAATGGCGGAAGCGGGAAGCGGCGGAGGAACAAGTAGCTACACGTTCCACTTCTGTAATTTCGCGATTGCAAGCGGAGCGAACTTTGACCGCGCGCGCGCACCGCGTGGCAGTGAGACTCGAAATTGACCTTCAGAAATATCGAAAGGTCCCAGCAGGATCGCAGCTCCGGACGGTGCAGGAAGATGCCGTCCACGATGAGTGCTGCCGTCGGCTCGGCGCGTTGCGCGATCCAGCTCGAAACGGCTGGTCGTTCTCAAGGTCAAATCGCCTCGCGGCGTATCGGCCGGAGCCGCCCGGACTCAGGGGATCGAGCAACAGCCGCCGAAACGCATCGTAGTCATAGGAATCGAGATAGAAGCCGTCCGGCGAATAGCGGCCGCGCGCATAGCGCAAGCTCGCGGATGATGGAAATCATCGACCGAAGCGCGGATGGTCGGGCGGCCCTGTGCCGCCACGAGCGGCGCTAGCGCATCCGCCAATGTCGTTGCCGCCGCGCCATCGACGCCGTCGATGGCGACGCGGATCATGCGATCTGGATGCAAACCGACGATGGCGGCGGCGAGGCGTGCGCAGCAGCGGATGTGTGCGCTTCGCTCACATCCGCTCACCGCGACCGTCACAGCATGCTGGGCAGCACGCGGTCCGGCGGCTTGTGGTTGTCGAGGAAGGTCCGGATGTTGATGATCACCTTCTCGCCCATCTCGACGCGGCCTTCGATGGTGGCCGAGCCCATATGCGGCAGCAGCGCCACCTTGCCGGCCTTGGCGAGCCGCACCAGCTTCGGATTGACCGCGGGCTCGTGCTCGTAGACGTCGAGGCCGGCGCCGCCGATGTCGCCGGCTTCGATCAGCTTGATCAGCGTGTCCTCGTCGATCACCTCGCCGCGCGCGGTGTTGACGATATAGGCGTCCTTGCCGGATCAGCTTCAGCCGCCGCGCCGAGAGCAGATGGAACGTCGCCGGCGTGTGCGGACAGTTCACCGAGATGATGTCCATCCGCGCCAGCATCTGGTCGAGGCTTTCCCAATAGGTCGCGCCCAGTTCCTCGGCGATGCGCGGCGCCACGGGGCGGCGGTTGTGATAGTGGATCTGCAGGCCGAAGGCGCGCGCCCGGCGCGCCACGGCCTGGCCGATGCGGCCCATGCCGATGATGCCGAGGCGCTTGCCGCCGATGCGGTGGCCGAGCATCCAGGTCGGCGACCAGCCCGGCCAGTTCTTGCCCTCGGTCAGGATCGAGGCGCCCTCGATCAGCCGCCGCGGCACCGCGAGGATCAGCGCCATGGTCATGTCGGCGGTGTCTTCGGTCAGAACCTTCGGCGTGTTGGTCACGGTGATGCCGCGCGCATGCGCCGCCGTGACGTCGATATTGTCGACGCCGTTGCCGAAATTGGCGATCATGCCGCAGCTTGCAGTCGGGATGCTTGAGCATCTCCTCGTTGATCACGTCGGTGACGGTCGGCACCAGCACGTCGGCGGTGCGGACCGCTTCGGCGATCTGCTCCGGCGTCATCGGCGTGTCGTCGAGATTGAGCCTCGCGTCGAACAGCTCGCGCATCCGGGTCTCGATCGAGTCCGGCAGCTTGCGGGTGACGACGACGAGAGGCTTTTTCTTAACCGACATGTCCTGCTCTCATGAGGCAATGGCTCGCCAGAGCTCGCCGTTCAGACCTCATTAACCCGGTTGTTCGACACTGCGATGGCCGCGCGGTCCCGGTGTCCCGCTGTTTCCTGGTAAGTCCTTGGGTTCCCGAATACTTGCCACGGATTTCCAGCGGAAAATTCGGGCGTTCTGGTTCTCAACGTTCCGTCCTCTCTAGCAGAAGGCCGGGCCAAGACAAGAACCCCTCGGAAGTCGACAAACCGGGGGCGACCAAAGCGGGGCACAGGGGTCTGGGGTTTCGGGCGTTAGCGAGCGGTTTCAACTCGAAGAATTTGAGTTGAGAGTATCTCGGCAGGAGACGAGTTGATGGCGTTGGGGCGTTTCTGTTCGGTGGCGGTGCTGGCGGGGTGCTGGCTTGGCGCATCGGTCAGCACAGGGTTTTCGGCCAAGGATTCAGGCCATCACCACCAGCGGCCTGCCGGTGCCGCGCTATGTCAGCCTCAAATCCGACCATGTGAATGTCAGGGCCGGTCCGACCAAGGACAACGACGTCGCCTGGGTCTACACCCGCTCCGGCCTGCCGGTCGAAATCACCGCCGAATTCGAGAACTGGCGCCGCGTGCGCGATTCCGAAGGCGCCGAGGGCTGGGTCTATCATTCGCTGCTGTCGGGCCGCCGCACCGCGGTCGTCACCATGAAGACCAAGGACGAGCTTGCGCCGCTCTACGATCGCGCCGATCCGACCAGCGCGGTCGCCGCCCGCCTGCAGGCCGGCGTCGTCGCCCAGGTCAAGAAATGCGCCAGCCGGCTGGTGCCGCGTCACCGGCAACGGCTTTGACGGCTGGATCGAACAGCAGCGGCTGTGGGGCGTCTATGCCGGATGAGAAGGTGGAGTGAGCTTGCTACGCGCCGGTCATGCCGGCTTAGCAGTCGTCGGCCGCGCGAACGCGGCGACCCATACTGCCGCGATGCCTGCAGTCGAGGCGCTCGGCGTAGACGCCTTGCTCAACAACGATACATCGGTGGTTATGGGTCCCGGCGTTCGCCGGGACGACGCGAGACTCAGCGCTTCTTGCGCAGCCGCACGACCATGTCGACGCGGGCGATCTCGTAGCCTTCCGGCACTTCCGGCATCCTCGACAGCACCAGATGCGGATCGGGAATGTCGACCAGCTCGTGGTTGTTCTCGAGATAGAAGTGGTGGTGCGCGGTGACGTTGGTGTCGAAATAGGTCTTGGTGCCGTCGACGCTGACCTGGCGCAGCAGGCCGGCATCGGTGAGCTGATTGAGCGTGTTGTAGACGGTGGCGAGCGACACCGGAACCTTGGCCAGCGTCGCTTCCTCGTACAGCATTTCCGCGGTCAGATGGCGGGCGCCCTTGCCGAACAGCAGCCAGCCCAGCGCCATGCGCTGGCGGGTCGGCCGCAGGCCCGCCGCCTGCAGCATTTCGTTGACGTCATGCCAGGGACAGCCGGTCAGCGCCGGCTGATGCCCGGCAGCCGCGGGCCGCCGGATCGACGGCGTCGTCGTTCAAGGTCGAAGCTTCGTCGTTCATATCCACTTCAGGCACCACGCGCGCTAACTCTGGCAATATTCTTGCCCAATATAAAAGGAAATCATGTAGATGCAAGTTTTTCGCAACTAGAACCGGCCCAAGGTTAAGGCGGAACCTGCGTCGCGGACGCGGCGATTTAGCCCTGTCCGGTGCTTTGCCGGCCCGCGGGGCCTATGTTACAGAGCGCGCGGACCAGCATATGCGATTTCGGCAGAGGCTATTGCCGTATAGCACCCTAGGTAGCGCCAATTTGCGGGAAATAGCGCTCTCCCGCGGGAAACGGGTCCGGTTCGCTCGAAAGCGCTCCATCGGGACATTTGAGAGAGGCTGAACACGATGCTGGATCGGCGCGGCGGTTATGAATACGAGGATTTGCTGGCCTGCGGCCGCGGCGAGATGTTCGGCCCCGGCAATGCGCAGTTGCCGCTGCCGCCGATGCTGATGTTCGACCGCATCAGCGAAATTTCCGAGACCGGCGGCGAATACGGCAGGGGCCTGGTTCGCGCCGAACTCGACGTGAAGCCGGACCTCTGGTTCTTCGGCTGCCATTTCAAGAACGATCCGGTCATGCCGGGCTGCCTCGGCCTCGACGCGATGTGGCAGATGGTCGGTTTCTACCTCGGCTGGATCGGCGGCGCAGGGCGCGGCCGGGCGCTGGGGCTCGGCGAACTGAAGTTCTCCGGCCAGGTGCTGCCGAACGTCCGCAAGGTTGTGTACAACATCGACATCAAGCGCGTGATGCGTTCAAAGCTGGTGCTCGGCGTTGCCGACGGCTGGCTTTCCATGGACGGCGAGATTATCTATCGCGCGAAGGATCTGAAGGTCGGGCTGTTCAAGCAGGGCGCCGCAGCCGGCTTGAGCTGAACGCGGCACTACGCATTCGGACACATGACGTCACACAAGAACATAACGGCAGGGCGAGGCGATCATGAGGCGGGTTGTCATCACGGGGATGGGCATCGTCTCGTCCATCGGAAACAACACCCAGGAAGTGCTTGCGAGCCTTCACGAGGCGAAGTCCGGAATCACGCGCGCGGAGAAATACGCCGAGCTCGGTTTCCGCTCGCAGGTGCAGGGCGCGCCGACGCTCAATCCGGCCGACGTCATCGACCGCGCGCGCGATGCGCTTCCTCGGCGAGGGCGCGGCGTGGAATCACGTCGCGATGGAGCAGGCGATCCAGGATGCCGGGCTCGAGCCGTCGGAAGTTTCCAACGTCCGCACCGGCATCATCATGGGCTCCGGCGGGCCGTCCGCGCGCACCATCGTGGAGGCCGCCGACATCACCCGCAGCCAAGGGACCGAAGCGGGTCGGACCGTTCGCGGTGCCGAAGGCGATGTCGTCGACGGCGTCGGCGACGCTCGCGACCTGGTTCAAGATCAAGGGCGTGAACTATTCGATCTCGTCGGCCTGCGCGACCTCGAACCATTGCATCGGCAACGCCTACGAGACGATCCAGATCGGCAAGCAGGACGTGATCTTCGCCGGCGGCTGCGAGGAGCTCGACTGGTCGCTGTCGGTGCTGTTCGACGCCATGGGCGCGATGTCGTCGAAATACAACGACACGCCCGCGACCGCGTCGCGCCCCTACGACGTCAGCCGCGACGGCTTCGTCATCGCCGGCGGCGCCGGCGTGCGTGGTGCTGGAAGAGCTCGAACACGCCAAGGCGCGCGGCGCGCGCATCTATGCCGAAGTCGTCGGCTACGGCGCGACCTCGGACGGCTACGACATGGTCGCGCCGTCGGGCGAGGGCGCCGAGCGCTGCATGCGCATGGCGCTGGCGACCGTGAAGACGCCGGTCGACTACATCAACCCGCACGCGACCTCGACGCCGGCCGGCGATCCGCCGGAAATCGAGGCGATCCGCAAGGTGTTCGGCACCGGCGACAAGTGCCCGCCGATCTCGGCGACCAAGGCGCTGACCGGCCATTCGCTCGGCGCCACCGGCGTGCAGGAGGCGATCTATTCGCTGCTGATGATGAACAACGGCTTCGTCTGCGAGAGCGCCAACATCACCGAGCTCGATCCGGTGTTCGCCGACATGCCGATCGTGCGCAAGCGCATCGACAACGCCAAGCTGGGCACCGTGCTGTCGAACTCCTTCGGCTTCGGCGGCACCAACGCCACGCTGGTGTTCAAGCGGATGGATGCGTGAGATTGTACTGCGAGCGTTGAATCGTGCATCCAGCGACATGGCGCGGGCTCTGTAATCCGCGCCATCCACTGGATCACCCGCAAGAGCTCGTATGAGCGGCGCTCGCGCCGACCGGCGCGGGTGATGACGTCAGAGATGAGTGGAGCGCACCAGTGATGCAGGACCTGATGAAGGGCAAGCGCGGGCTGATCATGGGCGTCGCCAATGATCATTCGATCGCCTGGGGCATTGCGAAGACGCTTGCACGCGCAGGGCGCGGAGCTCGCCTTCACCTATCAGGGCGAGGCGCTCGGCAAGCGCGTCAAGCCGCTGGCGGAATCGCTCGGCGTCGACACTGGTGCTGCCCTGCGACGTCGAGGACATCGCCAGCGTCGATGCCGGTGTTCGACAGCGCTGCGCGACAAATGGGGCCAGCTCGATTTTCTGGTGCACGCCATCGCCTTCTCCGACAAGAACGAGCTGAAGGGCCGCTACGCCGACACCACGCGCGAGAATTTCTCGCGCACCATGGTGATCTCGTGCTTCTCGTTCACCGAAGCTTGCGCAAGCGCGCGGCGCGAGCTGATGCCGGACACCGGCGGCGCGATGATCACGCTGACCTTTCGGCGGCTCGATGCGGGTGATGCCGAACTACAACGTGATGGGCGTCGCCAAGGCGGCGCTGGAAGCCTCCGTGCGCTATCTCGCCGCCGATTTCGGCTCGCGCGCGCATCCGCGTCAACGCGATCTCGGCCGGCCCGGTGCGCACGCTGGCGGGCTCCGGCATCGGCGATGCGCGCGCGATGTTCGCGTTCCAGCAGAAGCATTCGCCGCTCGGCCGCGGCGTGACGCTGGACGAACTCGGCGGCTCCGCGCTTTATCTGCTGTCCGACCTCTCGGGCGGCGTCACCGGCGAGATCCATTACGTCGATTCCGGCTACAACGTCATCTCGATGCCGCGGCCGGAAGAGTTGAAGGCAGAGATAGCGGCGACATGCGCCGCTCGCGTAAGGTGCGGCTGAGCCACCGGGTCAGCTGCGAAGGCGCGCTCCGACTGACAGAAGCTCCGCGTGCATCCACCATTCGCATGCGGAGATGCCAGGTCGCCGTGTGACACCGCGCTGAGCTGACACCGTGTGTGCGGCACCGCCTGCGTACTCAACCCGCCGCGATGGCTTCTCCGCGCGCTGGAATGCCGGACGTCCATGCACCGCGCTACGATGGGCGATCGAAGGATGGCCGCGACGGCACCATCTTGAACAGCCGCACCGCAAAATTCAGCCCCGAGCCGATGATGATGTCCGCGGCCGAGAACGGCTTCGCCGAGGATCCACGGTCCCTTTCTGCAGCGCGGCGTCAAGCACGTCGAACACCCGTTGCGCGTCGCCCCAGCCGGCGGCGACCGGAATTCATTTCGAGCTTGGTCGCGAGCTTGCACCATCGCCGGCTCGATGCAGCCCGGGACGAAGAACAGCCAATAGAGGTATTTGGCGCGCAGACGGATCGCCGAGCGGCGGCGCCAGCCTGGCCTCCGGATAACGCTCGGCGACATAGGCGCAGATCGCGGCGGCCTCGGCCAGCGTCGCCTCGCCGTCCTTCAGCGCCGGCACCTTGCCCATCAGGATTGATCGCCAGGTATTCCGGCGCCTGCGCTGCGCGCCGGTGGAAATATCCGTCAGCACGCGCTCGTAGGGCTGTCCGGTTTCCTCCATCAGCCAGAGCGCGGAGAACGACCGCGAACGCGGCGACCAGTAGAGCTGCATCATCGAGTGGTCCTCCTTCCCTCTCGCATGATTTCTTCCATCGATAATACTTCATCGTAAACCCCGTCATCGGCTCGACCTGTTCCTTCTCGAATGCAAAACCCTCGCGCTCATACCAGCGCCATGCCTTCTGATTGTTTCGCGCACGCAGCGCAGCCAGATCTCGTCCGGCAGATGCGCTCGCGTGAAAGCCAGCAACTTGCCGCCCGAGATTCTGGCCCTGATATTCCGGCGCGACGAACAGCTGGTCGAGATAGTGGTTCGGGCAGATGCAGAGCGCCAGCATGCGCCGCAAGCGTGCCGCCGTCGTCGGCGACGAACAGGCTCCAGCCTTTCTCGATCTCCATCGGAATGCGCGCACGCAGCTTTGCCGAGCAGGAAATTGCTGGCGTCCTCGAGCCCGGTCGAAGCCCAGCTGTTCCATCCAGACCCGGCGACTCGCGTCATACTCGTCTGGGCGGGCGGGACGGATGGTCGGCTGGCGGCATCGAGGCGAACCTTTGCGAACCCCATCCGAATATGGGGCGCGACAATTCCTTGAATTAGATGCGTTTCCTCGCCCGGAGTAAGCGGCGCCAGACCTGTTTTACGCGCGCCGAGCATGGACGGCGCCATTCGCTCGGGGCGCCGGTACCGGCCAATTCGGTGCCGCAATGGGCGTGGACCGCGGGAACGCCGTGGCGGATCGTCAGCCCGAAATGCCTGGATCAGGCCGCTCGGCTGATGGCGACCGCGCGGGCCTGAAGGGGCATCTACCAGATCGCCAGGCAGGCGACTACCTCCCCGCCGGTGTCCGGTCATCCGGCGGCCAGTACTCTAACACACTGGCTGGAAAGAGCGTCGCGGGCCAAGGTCGCGGCGGGCGCGCATCAGCATATGGGTCAAAAGCGGCCGTCCCCTGATATCAATCGCGCAGGTGGTCGGCGGCGTGGCTGGCTGCGCCGGGTGTTCAATGTCATCCTGCAGGGCGCGCCCACTCCGAAATGGAAAACCTTTTCTGGCAGCGTCCAATACTGCTATGGCGACCTGAAGCTGCTCAGATGCCCAGCGGCGTTTGCGGGCGGCGGCGACAGCTTTGATCGCCAGCGGCTCTGCTCCGCTCTCGCCGTGGCTCCTATTCCGCCGGTCTCGGTCTGGTCGCGACCCGGGGCGATAACGTCGATCTCAGCGTCCGCTATGGCGTGCCAAGCTTCCCCGTCAGGCTTTCTGCAGCAAGGCGGCGCCGTCGTTCTCAAGGTGAAGATCTGAACGCCAAGGCGGGCCGGAGTCTTGACGCTTCGGCCATTTGATAGTGTGTCGGTCCCTATCGATCACACGCCCGAGCGTGCCCGCCTTTGCCGCGGCGTAGCGCTCGGCGACCTTGCTCCAGTTCACCGTGTTCCACCACGCCTTGAGATAATCGGCGCGGCGGTTCTGGTAGTTGAGATAATAGGCGTGCTCCCAGACGTCGTTGCCCATCAGCGCGCGCTTGCCGTCCATGATCGGATTGTCCTGGTTCGGGCGGGTCTCGATCGCGAGCTTGCCGTCCTTGGCGACGGTGACGAACACCCAGCCCGAGCCGAACTGGCGTCCGCCGGCGGCGTTGAAGTCGTTCTGGAATTTTTCCATGCCGCCGAGATCGCGTGTCGATCGCGGCCAGCACCTCGCCTTCCGGCTTGCCGCCGCTCGGGCCCATGATTTGCCAGAACATGGTGTGGTTGGCGTGGCCGCCGAGATTGTTGCGCACGGCGAATTTGATGTCGTCGTTCAGCGCGTTCAGATTGCCGAGGACGTCCGTCGACGGCGCCGGTGCCGAGCTGCGGATTGGTCTTGGCGATCGTTGTTGAGGTTGGCGACATAGGCGCCGTGATGCCTGTCATGGTGGATTTCCATGGTCTTGGCGTCGATATGCGGCTCGAAGCGCATTGAAGGCATAGGTCAGCGGCGGCACCGTGAACGGGCCGGTTGCGCGGCGCGGCTGCGGGCGGCGGCGGGGCCTGCGCGAACGACGATGCGCGGTGCGGCTGCGACGGCGGCGATGCTGGCGGCCGCGCTGAAAAATCAGACGGCGCGAGAATGTAGACATCGAATTTCTCCTGGCCTGTGATGAGCTGCGTGCTCGGTTCGGATGATAGTCGCGCGGCTGGCGCCCGAATCCAGATACGAAGTCAGGCTCGGCTTCGGTTTCATATCTGCGGTTCACGGCGCTGCGGCGTAAGGCGATCGCATGCTCAGACGTACTGCAGCAGACAACAAAAAGGGCGGCTGTTCAGCCGCCCTTGTCGTTCACATTCGCAGCGATGGCTTACTCGCCGGCCGCTTCGCGCGGCGCCGGGGCTTCCGCCTTCTGCTTGGCCTCGAGGTCCTCGCCGGTCGCCTGGTCGACCACCTTCATCGACAGCCGCGTCTTGCCGCGATCGTCGAAGCCGAGCAGCTTGACCTTGACCTTGTCGCCTTCCTTGACGACGTCGGAGGTCTTCTGCACGCGGTCTGAACGCGAGCTGGCTGATGTGGACGAGGCCGTCCTTGGCGCCGAAGAAGTTCACGAACGCGCCGAACTCCATCACCTTGACCACGGTGCCCTCGTAGATCTGGCCGATCTCCGGATCGGAGGCGATCGACTTGATCCACTTGATCGCGGCCTTCATCGCCTCGCCGTCGTTGGAGGCGACCTTCACGGTGCCGTCGTCCTCGATGTTGACCTTGGCGCCGGTCTTCTCGACGATCTCGCGGATCACCTTGCCGCCGGTGCCGATCACTTCGCGGATCTTGTCGGTCGGCGATCTTGAAGGTCTCGATGCGCGGCGCGTATTCGCCGAGCTCGGCGCGCGGCATTGGTCAGCGCCTTGGCCATTTCGCCGAGGATGTGGATGCGCCCGTCCTTGGCCTGGCCGAGCGCGACCTTCATGATCTCCTCGGTGATGCCCTCGATCTTGATGTCCATCTGCAGCGAGGTGATGCCCTGGTCGGTGCCGGCCACCTTGAAGTCCATGTCGCCGAGATGATCCTCGTCGCCGAGGATGTCGGACAGCACCGCAAAGCGCTGAACCTTCCAGGATCAGGCCCATCGCGATGCCCGCGGTCGGCCGCTTCAGCGGCACGCCCGCATCCATCAGCGCCAGCGAGGCGCCGCAGACCGACGCCATCGACGACGAGCCGTTGGATTCGGTGATCTCGGAGACCACGCGCACCGTGTAGGGGAATTCGTGGTGCGGCGGCAGCACCGGATGGATCGCGCGCCAGGCGAGCTTGCCGTGGCCGATTTCGCGGCGCTTGGTGCCGCCGAGGCGTCCGGTTTCACCGACCGAGTAGGGAGGGAAGTTGTAGTGCAGCAGGAACGTCTCTTTGTACGTTCCCGACAGCGCGTCGATATACTGCTCGTCCTCGCCGGTGCCGAGCGTGGTCACGACCATCGCCTGGGTCTCACCGCGGGTGAACAGCGCCGAGCCGTGGGCGCGCGGCAGCACGCCGACTTCGGCGATGATGTTGCGCACGGTCTTGGGATCGCGGCCGTCGATGCGCTTGCCGGTGTCGAGGATGTTCCAGCGAACGATCTTGGCTTCCAGTTCCTTGAACACGCCGGCGATGCGCAGCTTGTCGTATTTCGGCTCCTGCCCTTCCGGGAAGTAGTGCGCCATCACCTTTTCCTTGGCCTTGCCGACCGCGGCATAGCGGTCCTGCTTGACCGGGATCGCGTAGGCGGAGCGCAGGTCCTGCTCGATCAGGCCGAGCATTTCCTTCTCGAGCGCGCTCTCGTCGACGATCTTGACTTCGCGCGGCTCCTTGGCGGCCTTCTCGGCGAGTTCGATGATCGCCTTGATCACCGGCTGGAAGTGGCGGTGGCCGAACATCACGGCGCCGAGCATGATGTCTTCGTTGAGCTCCTTGGCTTCCGATTCCACCATCAGCACGGCGTCGGCGGTGCCGGCGACGACCAGGTCGAGCTGGGTCTCGACCATCTCGTCGAGCGTCGGGTTGAGCACATATTCGTCGTTGGCGAAGCCGACGCGGGCAGCACCGATCGGGCCCTTGAAGGGCGCGCCCGACAGTCGTCAGCGCCGCGGAGGACGCCACCAGCGCCAGGATGTCGGGATCGTTCTCCATGTCGTGCGACAGCGTCGGTGACGATCACCTGGGTTTCATTGCGCCAGCCGTCGACGAACAGCGGACGGATCGGACGGTCGATCAGGCGGGAGACCAGCGTCTCCTTTTCGGTCGGACGGCCTTCGCGCTTGAAATAGCCGCCGGGAATGCGGCCCGCGGCGTAGGTCTTTTCCTGATAGTCGACGGTCAGCGGCAGGAAGTCGACGCCTTCGCGCGGCGTCTTGGCGGCGACGACGGTGGCGAGCACGACGGTCTCGCCATAGGTCGCGAGCACGGCGCCGTCGGCCTGACGGGCGATCTTGCCGGTTTCAAGCTTGAGGGGACGTCCACCCCAGTCGATCTCGACGGAATGAGTATTGAACATTTCGGTTTCTTTCATGGTTTCACGAAAGAGCGGGCGCCCGAAACACAAAGACCATGCGCAAGATTGCGGGACGCTGATCGCAACACGTGATCAGCATCCGGCGATCCTGCCATGGTCTTTATATTTCGGATGGCGTCCATCCTCTCGGTAGTCACGGGCACCTTGCCCTGCCCAGCGGCCGGATTGCTGCTGGACGTTGTTCGAGCATGATCCTTTCGGTCGATGCTCTTGCGCATGATCGTCTCCGAACAATTCGGAGTCCGGTTTCTCGGAAGATCATGCGAAAACGCGCGCAAACAGGCGCGCGTACTCTTCAAATCAACGACGAATGTTGTGCTTTTCGAGCAAGCGCCTTGTAACGCGCCTCGTCCTTCCGCTTGATGTAATCGAGCAGAGAGCGGCGTGTCGACGACCATTTTCAAAAGACCGCGGCGCGAATGATTGTCCTTCACGTGGGATTTGAAGTGCCCGGTGAGGTTGTTGATGCGTTCCGACAGGATCGCAACCTGAACCTCGGGCGAGCCGGTGTCGCCGGCCTTGTTGGCATTCGTCTTGATGACTTCCGCTTTGCGTTCGGCGGTAATCGACATCGTCAAACTCTCTCATTGTTGCGACCGGAACTGGCAGTCAGTCCGGTCAGGTTGAACACGCGCTTGGGGATGAGTTCGCCATTGCCAATTTCGGCGAGGGCCAGAAGCCGGCCTGCCACCGTGACATAGACTGTGCCGCTACTATTGGGCGCATCCCGTCCGCGCAACAAAACGGCCTGGCCCCGGTGGAGCCTTGCCGCATCAGCCCGTGTGACGGCCAGTGCCGGGATGTCGTCCAGCGCGGTCTCAACGGGCAAAAGCGCGTCGGCGAGGCTGCCCTCGCCAGACGCGGCTCTATTGCATAAAGCCTCCAACTGTTCCAGCGGAATCATGTCCGCCTCGCGGAATGGGCCCGACCAGGGTCCGCCGCAGCGCGCAGATATGGCCGAAACAGCCCAGAATCCGGCCGATATCGCGGGCCAGCGCCCGGACATAGGTTCCCTTGCCGCACTCGGCCTCGAACACGGATTGGCCGCTATCCGCTATGTTCTACAAGGGTTAATTCGTGAATCTCGACCGGGCCGGGGCTTCAATTCGACGGTCTCGCCGTCGCCGCGCCAGATCATAGGCGCGCTCGCCCTGGACCTTGATCGCCGAATATTGCGGCGGGATCTGCTCGATCAGGCCGGTGAAGCTGCGGCAGCAGCGCCCGGATCGCCTCGGCCGACGGCCGGAGCTCGCTGGTCCTGACCACCCGGCCCTCGGTATCGTCGGTGTCGCGCTCCTCGCCCCAGGCTCACCGTGAAGCGGTAGCGCTTGCGGCCGTCCATCACGAAGGGAACGGTCTTGGTGGCTTCCCCGAGCGCGATCGGCAGGCCGCCGGAGGCGAGCGGATCGAGCGTGCCGGCATGGCCGGCGCGCTTGGCCTGGAACAGGCGCTTGAGCACGGCGACCGCGTGCGTCGAGGTCATGCCGATCGGCTTGTCGAGCACCACCCAGCCGTGGACGTCGCGCTTGTCGCGGCGCGGCTGATTGTTCTGGCGCTGCTGCTTGCCTGCTTGTGGCGCGGATCGTTGTTGCCGCGCCGCGTGCGTCGTCGTTGCGCGCTTCGGTAAAAATATTTTTTCGAGCGTCGTGCGATTCGGCATTTTGCGGATCGATCACGCCGGTTGGCGGTGGTCACAATCATCACTTGTCGTCCGAATCGGGTGCGAGGTCTCTTTGCACCGCAGGTGTTCGCAGTAATTTCTCGATCCGTTCCGCTTCATCGAGATCGCTCGTCGACGCGGAAGCGGAGATCAGGCGCAAATTTCAGGTTAACGCGGTGCGCGATCTCGCCGCGCAGGAATTTCTTGTTGCGCGTCGAGCGCCGCGATCACGACATCGGTGTCGCGTCCGCCGAGCGGCATCACATAGATGGTCGCGAGCTTCAGGTCCGGCGACATCCGCACCTCGGGAACCGTGATGATGTGGCCCTCGAGATCGGGGTCGTGCACGTTACCCTGCGACAGAATATCGGCGACCGCATGGCGCACGGTCTCGCCGACGCGCAACTGACGCTGCGAGCCGCCGGGGGCGGAACTCTTGTTGTGATGGCGGGGCATTGTCGAAATCCCAATTGTCGTCATCACCCGCGCAAGAGCGGGTGATCCAGTATTTCCGTGGCCAAAATTAATTGCGGTGACTACTGGATGCCCCGCTTTCGCGGGGCATGACGGTTTAGTTATAAAATCCAGGCGCTCTGTAAGATTTGGACTTACAGAGAGCGCTGGATCGTCTCCACGCGATAACACTCGATAACGTCGCCGACACGCATGTCGCCGTAATTCTCGAACGCCATGCCGCATTCCTGGCCGGACTGCACTTCCTTCACTTCGTCCTTGAAGCGCTTCAGCGTCGAGAGCTTGCCTTCATGCACGACGACGTTGTCGCGGATCAGGCGGACATTGGCGCCGCGCTCCACGGTGCCGTCGGTGACGCGGCAGCCGGCGACCTTGCCGACCTTGGAAATGTTGAACACTTCCAGGATCTGCGCATTGCCCAGCATGGTTTCGCGCAGCGTCGGCGCGAGCAGGCCGGACATCGCCTTTTGATGTCGTCGACGAGATCGTAGATGATGTTGTAGTAGCGGATCTCGATGCCGTTGCGCTTGGCGGCCGCCGCCGCTTCCTTGTTGGCGCGGACCGAGAAGCCGATGATGGCGGCGTTGAAACCTTCCGCCAGCGTGACGTCGGATCCGGAGATGCCGCCGACGCCGGCATGCAGGATGCGGGCTGCGACTTCGTCGGTGCCGAGCTTTTCCAGCGATCCCAAAATGGCTTCGAGCGAGCCCTGCACGTCGGCCTTCACGATCAGCGGGAATTCCTTGCGGCCCGCGGTCTTGAGCTGCGACATCATCTGCTCGAGCGAGCCGCGCATGCCGGAAATCGAGGCGGCGGCGTTCTCGCGCTTCTGGTGGGCGCGATAGCTCGTGACCTGGCGGGCGCGGGCTTCGTTCTC
>ERZ1370068.1900-contig-11852_pt1 | contig 72976 bp, 117 predicted proteins | sample MGYA00561227_ERZ1370068 | MGnify/ENA primary metagenome ERZ1370068 (study PRJEB38410, sample SAMEA6850437) | metagenome | study: Metagenomic assessment of the ecological functions of the soil: analysis of the soil microbiota associated with the... | reverse complement strand
CAGTTACGTATTGCTAGGCGAGTGTCGAGAATCAGCGAGCGTGCTTCGCGCCACGCAACAATGGGTCCGGAACCGGAGCGACTCCGATTGACAAGGGAGGACAGCGTGATCCGCATGTTCATTCGACATCCCGTCGAGGACTACGCGCGGTGGCGGCAGGGCTACGACGACTTCGACCAGGAGCGTAAGGGGCTGGGGGTGAGCGGGGACTGCCGTCTACCAGAGTGTCGACGATCCCAACGACCTCACCGTCTGGCCGACTTCGAGACGCCGAAGGCCGCGCAAGAGTTCCTTCCTCCTCCTCGCGCCTCAGGGACACCATGGCCAGCGCCGGAGTAGCCAGCGAGCCCCAGATCTGGTTCACGACTGAGGCTTCGTAGCTCAGAACAGCGCTGGGGGCTCGGCGCAGGGGCCGGGAAGACAGAGCGGCTGCGCGCGCCTCCAGCCATGTCTGAAAGCGTCGCCGCGTCCAGATACAACCAGAGGCGATGGATCGCGAGGGAAGCCGTTACCAACCGGAGTGCCGACCGAGCTGGTACGCGGTGACGTCTTCTTCTGGCAGTCGCTTCAGGCAGCCACCGTCCTGGTGGCGCTTCCGATTGCGTTCGTGTTCAACCTGTTCCTGGACCGGTTCATCACCGGCTTCACCATGGGCGCGGTCAAAGGTTGATCGCTTTGATCATCCAGGCAGTGGGCTGCCAGGGAGAGCTGCCGGGTCCGACATCTCCAAGGACATTTTGTCCGGACACTATTGCGGCCTGGCCGACGTGAGCGGAGTCGCGTACGCAAACGCAGCATTCGACATCGGCACTCGAACTGCATCATCAGCAGCCGGTGCCAGGTCGAGTAAGCAATCCCAAGTGGGAACGAGCTCCGCTAGGGGTTGACGGGGGCCTTCGCCCGCAACACTTCAATGAACTCCGCGCATCCACGCTGGATTATCTGGCCACGCGCGTGCGGACACCATCTGGCCGTCCACGACGCCAGCCTCGTCGACGTATTCCGCGCCAGCGGCCTTCACGTCGGCCTCGAGCGCTGGATATGCCGCGGTACGCCGGCCTTGCAATGTGCCGGCCGCAGCAAGCACCAGCGGTGCGTGACATCAGCTGCGCAACCGGCAGGTCTCCCTCCATGAAGTGCCGCACGATGCGTTGCACATCTGGGTCATTGCGAATGTATTCGGGGGCGCGGCCGCCGGGGATCACCAGTGCGACATATTGCGACGGATCCACATCGGCGAGACGCGACATCCGCCGGCCACGTATAGCCTGAGCTTTTCGGTGTACGTGTCGAACTCATCGACGAAGTCGTGGATGACGAACTGCAGTTTCTTGGCCGTGGGCGCGGCGATCTCGACCTCGTACCCTCCTCTATGGAGGCGTTGATAGGGGATACATGACCTCGAGCGACTCCGGCAGCATCTCCGGTGAGCAGCAAGACCTTCGGCACTGCAAACCTCCTTGTTAGGTGGAACGCTTCTCGCGCCAGTGCACGCTCCCAACGGGCGGCGCGTCAACTAACTGCTAGGGACTAGCGCATTGCAGATCTGGCTGGGCTGATGAGGTGACCTTGCCGGTTTGTGTTCTCCAACCGATCGGATGTCAGGCCGTCCAGCCGAGCCAGGCCGCTCCGGCGTTCATCCCGCCGAGCCAAAACGCCGCGGCAAGGAACGGCAGCGCACCGCCCACAAGGGCTTGCGTCGGATCCAAAAGCATCCGAGTCAAGAGCCCCAGCCAGACACCGATGAAGACCCCCACCGCCCAGCCAGGGGCCATCAACCCGGAAGCGAAATAGAAGGGGCGCCAAGACGAGCATTGCCGCGAGCGCCAAGCCGGCCACGACGTACTTGGCGATCGTACGAGCATCTCGTGCCATGGGCGAATCGTCCCACCTTCGCGAAGCCCTGTCGGTGATCACTGGACGCGCATTCATTGGCAAACAAGCCGAGCGCCGCCTTCACTGCGAGATCGATTTAGGGGCGCGAGTTCTGCAAGATCACTGCACCTGTGCTGATCACGTGGACGTCGGCTTCGGCGCTGATGCAGCCCACTTCATCGCCGACAAGAAGCCGGATGTCGTCGTTGATCATGCTCCTGAGTTCTTCTCAGGTCCGCTACTGGGCTCTGAGTTTCGGTCGTGTGGGAGTCTGAGGATGAGCCTTACGTGAGGGAGAACCTCGATGACCCAACCCACCGATCGAGGCCGTCAACAGCTGATCTCGAGCGGCTACGCGATCCGATTACGCACCGCTCTTCCAAACCCTCAAAGATGGATGTCCAGCAGCTCATCGATACCGTTGCGGAGCCCTGGTACAACCAGACCTGATCCGGGTGGGTGACGTGCTGGTCCGCCTCGGAGTGATGCAGGGAGAGTTCCACTGGCACAGGCACGACGAGGCAGGACGAGTTCTTCTACCTGTTGCAGGGCGAGTTCAGTATTGAGCTCGAAGGCGGGGACACCGTCGTCCTCAGGCCGAACCAGGCGTTCAGCGTTCCCGCCGGCATGCTGCATCGGCCGGTCGTGCCAGTACGCAGCGCCGTGATCATGATCGAAAAGGCCGGAATCGTAGCCACCGGTGACTGAGCAGCCCGTCGGCTCCGACCATCGGCCAACCTTTCTGGTGACCGGCGCCACGAGTGGCGTTGGAGAGGCCATCGCGACGCAACTCGGTGAACGCGGCGTACGCGTCATCGTGGGGGCTCGTACGCCTGAGCGTGGTCACGCCGCGGCGGAGCGAATCCGCAGCCGCGTGCCGGACGCCGATCTCCGAGTGGTGGCCGCGGATCTTTCGCTCATGAGGCAGGTGAGGACTCTCGCCTACGAGGTGTTGGACACCACGCCGCGCCTCGACGGCCTAATCCTCAATGCCGCGGTCGCGCGCAGTGACCTGGTGCTCACCAAAGAGGGGATCGAGACCAACTTTCGCCACCAACCATCTCTCGAGTTTCCTCCTGACGCACCTGCTGCTGAAGTTGTTGCGATCCTCGGCGCCCGCACGGGTGATCGCGGTGTCGTCGTCGGTGCACACTCGGGTCAAGATGGTCGATCTGACCAGCGTTGCTACCGGCGCTCCGCTCACGCCCGGACAGCTATCAGACCAGCAAGCTGTTGAACATCTTGTTCGTGCGGGAACTAGCCAGACGCCTTGCGGCTACCGGGATCACTGCCAATGCGGCTGACCCTGGTTTCGTACGGACCAACCTCGGCCGGTACGCCAGCGGCGGCCGCCGCATGCTCCTCACGGTCTCGCGGCCTATGCAATCCAGTCCCGAACGGGCGGCGGCGACCCCGTCTATCTCGCGACATCTGACCAGGTAGCAGCGGTGACGGGTGGCTACTACTCGAATGAACACCCGATGGAGTTGAGCGGGCTGGCAACAGACAGCAAGCTCGCTCGACGACTGTGGGCAGTGAGCGCGCAGGCGCTGGTGAGCCGAGGACTGGCGACTCTCAACGAGATGATCGCCTTTGGCTGATATATCGCGATGTGTGCCCTGAAGTCGCATATCCGAGTGCTTTAAGAGGGTCTCCACGGGAGTCGCGCCAGGGCGGGTCCACTGCGGCACGGGGCGGCTGGTCGGGCCCCAGGTGGCGTTCCCGTCCGCGTCCGAGCGCCAGTACCAGCACGAGTTGACGCCCCTCGGGCCAGCCCTCGGGCTTGTCCTCCCACGCCTCGCCGCGGCCGTAGGGCGTCATGTCGAGCAGGCCCAGGGACCCGTTGACCGGCTCGTTGCCGCGGCCCGTCGTGGAGTAGGTGAGGAACACGCGGTCGCCGTCGCGCAGGAAGCAGATGATGTGCCCCATCGTCTGCCGCCGACGGGCGCCTCCACGCCGCGCACCGAGTACCAGGGCTGGGTGTAACCCATGAACTCGACGTAGGAGGCCACCTCGTCCCACCGGCCCGTGGTCAGGATGGCGAACGAGACGCCGCGGGCGTTGAGGTAGACGGCGTCCTTCATGTGCCAGGCCGTTGGTGGTGCAGCCCTCGCACTGCCCCTGGTGCGGCGCGCCGTCGTACCACATGTGCTGGTAGACCACGAGCTCGTCGCGGCCCTGGAACAGGTCCAGGAACGGGACCGGGCCGTCGGGTCCGACGACCTCGACCGTCCCGTCGAGCTCCACCATCGGCAGCCGGCGGCGGGCCGCGGCGAGGGCGTCGCCCTCGCGGGTGTGGGCCTTCTCGCGGACCAGAAGCTCGTCACGGGCGGTCTGCCAGGTGGCTAGGTCAACGACGGGCGGGCGGCCGGGCAGCGCGGTGGTCGGGTCACTCGGCGTGGTCGTCATGGTGTCCTCCGTGGTGTCTCGTGCCGGGCAGCGTCGTACGACGTCACGACGGTCACCAGAACAGACTCGCGACCCGGCCGGAACTCAAGAGGTTCAGCGCACTTAGCGGAGCGGATGCTGCCAAGCTCAGTTGACGACCAGATCCGTGCCCTCGACCTTGATCGTCTTCGGCGGCAGTGGCTTAGGTGCAGGAGGATTCACCACCGAGCCGTCGGCAATCGAGTATTTGCTGCCGTGGCAGGGGCAGTTGATCGTGGTGGTGATGCTGTCTACCAGGCATCCCATGATGCGTACAGATGGCGCTGAACGCCTTGAACTCTCCCTTTTTGGCTGAGTGATCACCGCTTGGGCGTCGGGAAAGATCTTGCCGCTCCCGACGGGTATGTCGGCTTCCTTGACAGTGAGTGGTCCGGCTGCGGCGCTCGACCCACTAGGGGTTGCAGTAGATGGCGCGCTCGCCGGCGCGGTTGAATAGTTCGTGCATGAGCTGAGGCCGGCGATGGCGGCCGCCGCCAGCCCGGAAGTCATGATCACCGTACGCCGGGAGATCGGCAGTGAGTCGGTCGGGCGGCGGTCGTAGGGATTCATGATTGCTCCGTCTGGTTGGGGGAACTCCTGATGATCATCAAACTAAGAACCACAACACTCCTGTGACCCAGAGGGCCGTTATGCCGGTCAGTACCAGCCCACCGGCCAGCGGCAGCGCCCACTTCGGTGAGTCATCGCGGGTCAAGATCAACATCTTGAACACGAAGGCCCCGTAGAAGAAGCAGCCGAAGAGCGAATGCGCGATCACTCGACCGTCATAGGCCTGGAAGCCCAGGGCGTACAGGCAGTGCACTGCGACCGGCACCGAGATCAGGACGGCGAGGCGCCCCGACCAGCGGTGTACGGCCCCGACCCAGGCGCCCCGCAGCGGGATCCGCCCATAGAGTCCCCATGGCCGTCACTGTCTGGACGATGACCAAGGCCATCACCACTGGAGGCCAGCGCTGCCTTCGCTGCCGCGCCGGTGGAAAAACCAGCGATGTTGACCGCATGGCCCGACGGCGTGTGCAGCCGCCCGTAGACGCCGAGTCCGAGGAGACCGCCGTACCGACGACGAAGGCGATCACTACGGGGCCGATCTTGGTGCCGCTCGGTTCGGCGGGGGCAGCCTCTGGAGCAGGAACTGGGATGCTGGTCATGAAATCTCCTCTGCTCACAGATCTTCGTCGCCATTGACCGGCTCGGCGTCAAGGCTCTCGCCGTTGACGGTGACCTGCGGGTTCTCAGGATGCAGCTTCAGGCGCGGGCGTCGAGTCGCGCGCCATGTCGTCTGGACGCCCGACCGCCGAACCATCCTCGAGCACGATCCATCCGATCGTCGTCCTCGAGCCGCGCGCTGATATAAGCCCGCCGGCTTCGCTCAGCTGAGCGGCCGCGAGTCGACGGCGGTCACGGCTGCGCTGGAGGCGACCCGCTGCTGCCGCTGGCGGTCGCGGGCGGCGCCGATGTGTCTGCTGGTTCCGCGCAGAGCTGCCGCCGGGCGGGCCGCGCAAGCATGTCGACGGTGAACATGATGACGAAAGCCACCGCCACAGCGGCAAAGTGTGACCAGGGGACTGCGATGCTTCACGGCACCTCCTCCGCCAGACGGCTATGCATGCTGGGGATGAGTGCCCTTCGATCGTCTGATGCGCCAACGCCGACATTCTCGCCCGATGTCGCGTGCGCCACAATGGCCGACACTAATTCGAAATCGCATCGGTGTCGGATTGGCGCACCGGGTGCTAGTCACTTGGCGCAGCCAGTTCTCGAGCGTCTGAGGAAAAGGAGTCTTGTGTCCGAGTTGCCGTACGCCAACCGCCCGGTTCGAGTCGGGGTTCAGCTGCAGCCACAGCATGCCGACTACGCGGACTTGCGGCGGGCAGTAGCCGCAGCCGAGGAGGCCGGCGTCGACGTGATTTTCACGTGGGATCACTTCTTTCCGCTTGGCGGCGATCCGAACGGCAAGCACTTCGAGTGCTGGACGATGCTGGCCGCATGGGCCGAGCAGACTGAGCGCGTCGAGCTCAGCGCTCTGGTGACGTGCAACACCTATCGCAATCCTGACTTGCTGGCTGACATGGCCCGCACTGTTGATCACATCAGCGGTGGCCGACTCATCCTCGGGATCGGCGCGGGCTGGTTCGAGAAGGACTACGCGGAATACGGCTACAAGTTCGGCACACCGGGCAGCCGGATCGCGGCTCTGGGCGAGTCATTGCCACGGATCCGTTCGCGTTGGAGTCAGCTGAATCCCGCAGCCACGAGGCCGATTCCGCTTCTGGTCGGCGGTGGTGGGGAGCGAAAGACCCTTCGGCTGGTAGCTGAGCACGCGAACATCTGGCATGGGTTTGGCAGCGCGGAGACCCTCGCAAGGAAGAATCGGGTTCTGGACGAGTGGTGTGCCAAGGTCGGGAGAGATCCGGGAGAGATCGAACGATCGACATCTGCCCACGGTGGACCCGAGGAACTGGGACGAACAGCTCGTGAGCGTCGGCGAGCGGCTGATCACGATCGGCACCGACGGCAGATCTGGTTTTGATCTTGCCCTCACGCGCGACTGGGTGCAGTTCCGCGACGAGCAGAACGCCGATCTAGGAGCCCCATCTCCCGGTTCGCGACCTACCTGAACGTAGGTTGCGGTCGGTTTGCACGGTTTGTGCAACCTGTGCAGACCCGCCAGCAACCTGTGCAGAGCTGGCTACGTTGGGTTGGTGATCACCACGCTCGCCGAGGCTCTTCGCCGCGGTCCGGTCGTACTCGACGGCGGTCTAGCGACCCAGCTGGAGGCCCAGGGTCAGAATCTCAACTCCGAGCTGTGGTCCGCGCAGCTGCTATATGACGATCCGGGTGCGATTGTTGCGGCTCATCTGGCCTATTTCGACGCTGGCGCCCAGGTGGCGACCACGGCGTCCTATCAAGCCTCAATCGGCGGATTCGCCCGAGCCGGCATCGCCCGAAGCGAGGCCGAGCATTTGATCCGGCGCAGCGTACGCCTCGCCGAGGAGGCGCGGGCACGCTGCGACGACGGTCACGTGCGCTGGATCGCCGGCTCGGTGGGGCCGTACGGGGCGGCGCTTGCCGACGGCTCGGAGTATCGCGGCGATTACGGCCTATCGGTCGCCGACCTGCGCATCTGGCATCGGCCAAGAATTGAGCTGTTGGCCGAAGAAGGTGTCGACATCCTCGCTCTGGAGACCATTCCGTCTCTCGCCGAAGTCGAGGCGTTGCTGGCCGAGATCGACGGCAGCGGGCAGGCATGCTGGTTGTCGATAACCTGCGCCGGGATCGTACGCGGGCTGGCGAACCGGCGATCCAGGCCTTCGCGCTTGCTCGCGACGTTGCCGAGGTCATCGCCGTGGAGTCAACTGCACCGATCCCGCTGACGCCGACTCCCTGGTCCGGCACGCCAGCGAGGCCACTGGCAAACCTGTCGTCGTCTATCCCAACAGCGGCGAGCGATGGGATGCCTCGACTCGGGCGTGGATTGGCCCAGCACTGTTCCGTCCCGAGGATGTCGAGGGCTGGATCAGCGATGGCGCCCGTCTGGTCGGTGGCTGCTGCCGCGTTGGTCCGACGGAGATCAAGGCGATCCGTGATCTTGTCAGATGATCAAGACCTCAGTTGTGCAGCACGGCAGCTCCGCTGAATCGACCGTGCTTGAGGTCGGCCAATGCGCGTGGCGCATCACCCATTGGATACGCGACGGTTGTCGCGCGTACGCCGAGCCGCTCGGCCAACCGGAGGAACGTCTCCCCGTCCGCGCGGGTATTTGCGGTCACCGATCGCAGCTTGCGCTCCTGAAAGAGCGTGTCCTCATACTCGAGCATCGGAATGTCGGACAGCCAGATGCCCGCCACGGCGAGCGTCCCGCCGCGGTCGAGCGCTCGTAACGCAGGCGGTACCAGTTCGCCCGCGGGGGCGAACAAGATCGCCCCATCCAGCGGCTCAGGCGGAGCATCCTGAGCCTCGCCCACGGAATCCGCTCCAAGCTCCGTAGCGAGCTTCTGATTGGCCTCGCCGCGGGTCAGGACATGCACGCGCAGACCCTGAGCCAGCGCGACCTGTGCGGTGAGATGAGCACTGCCGCCGAACCCGTAGATGCCGAGCGAGCCGCCTGGCGGTACCGCCGCGCAGACGAGGGCGCGATAGCCGATGATGCCGGCGCAGAGTAGCGGGGCGAGGTGTTCGTCGTCGATGCCCGCTGGAAGGGCGTACGCGAATGCCTCGTCGACCAGACAGAAGTCGGCGTAGCCGCCATCCCGGTCCCAGCCGGTGAACGTTGGCGCTGTACACAGGTTCTCCGCGCCGCGGCGGCAGAATCGGCAACTGCCGTCAGTGCCGCCGAGCCAGGCCACGCCGACCCGATCACCGATCTCAAACCGGCTCGCGTTCTCTCCGAGCGCATCGACGAGACCCACGACCTCATGGCCAGGGGTGACGTCGGCGCGCTTCGGAGGCAGGTCTCCCTCAGCCAGATGCAGATCGGTTCGGCAGACCCCACAGCAGGTGACCCGCACCTGAACCTGCCTGCCGACGGTTGCGGCACCTCGCGCTCCAGCCTCTGCAAAGGTCCGGCGTCGATCTGACCCGGCTGATGCACCGACCCAGACCCTCATCTGGCCATTCTGTCGAGTCGGCAGCCTGGAAGGGAACCGGGCCCTACCTGTTATTTTGCTCAGCGAAAGACAACGTTTGGTAGATGCTTTTCACAGCTCGGCGCGCCATGATTGTGATGTGAACGTTATCACAGCTCCTGATTGCGGGCGTCGCCATCGTGCTCGTCATCGTGATCGTGTTGCTGGCGGTCATTCCATCCCTGCTCGACTATCCCCGAGGCGCGCGGCAAGGACGAATCCGACAGGCCGGCACCGACACCCCTCGAGCCCGATGATCGCCACGACGATCACTCAGGTCGATCTTGCAGCCTGAGCCGTCCGACTTCGTCTAGCGCTTGGGCAAGTGAAGCCGAGGATCCTGCACGAGCCTGATCAGATCACCGCTGCCGACGTCTAGGACTTGTCCGCGTTGGGTGTTGCGCGCGATCACGGTGATCACTTCGTCGCCCCTCGGGCCAGTACTGAACTTCGATCCCCCGTCCGCCACACGTCGAATTGGTCACCAGGAAGCGGTTGCCGTCCATGAGCATGGAAGTGCCAGACATTGTTGGTGAGTCGTGGCGCCGCAGCGTATGGCGAACTTGCGGCTGGTGGCAATCTGCACGTAAACCTCCGTAGCGCCCTTGTCGAGCCGGAACATCTCGAAGGCGAGCGCACCGCCTGTCGCCGCGCCCAGAAGCTCGGCGTGTCGTAGCGGGTGTCGTAGGCGTAGCCGAATCCACTGAAGTACTTCCCCTGCGGATCCAGCTCCGCAGGTCGCGATCTCGGCCATCTCGGACCGCCATTTCAACAAGATCTTCGACCGGCAGACGTCGGTGGTAGCTGGATCGCAGTTCTGATTCGATGGTGTGGAGATCGGCACCGAGGGTGCCGCCTGGGAATCGGTTGGCGAGTGGGTATGAGCAGGGCGGCCGCGACGATGACCAAGGCCACCGCGACCAGGGCTGCTGATCCTCGTCGCAGCCAGCCGACGGTAGCTGAGACCTCGACCATGGGACAGGTCATCGGCACTGCCGTGAGACTCGCGAAGCTCGTACGGGATCGCATCCTGAAGCTCTGCGAGAAGCGTTTCGTCGTTCGTTCGGTCTGGCTTGTTGATCGCCAACACCCCTCGTGCCTGGCCGGCCAGCGAGAGTGCACCTCATTGACCGACCGCCCGAGAATGTCAGCGATCTCGAGGCGCTCGTAGTCCGGCGTAGCACTCCAAAACGATGGCAATCCGCTGGTCGGAGCCGAGCGCACGAAGGTCCGCGACGATCGGCTCGGCGGCGGCCACGGGCGGCGGCCCGTCGATCAGCTCGACGCGTTCGCGATATTCCCACGGCAGGTGGACCGGCGCGCGCGCCGTCTGCACCACCACCCGGATCGCCTCTACCCGAGGTGACGCTCTGGGCCAGCGCCCGTAGAGCTGCGCAAAGGCCAGCTGGACGACCCGCTCGGCCTGTACTGGATCACCCGTGACGAGGTAGGCCGTGGCCTGCAGAAGCGGACGCTCGCGCTCGACCACGGCGGCGTACTCCTCATCGCGGATCGCCGACATGCCTCACCGCCTTTTGAGCGCTGCTCGTGCGATCGCGCGTGCAATCCGCCTACTTCGTCGTCGTTCGCAGAGGAAAGGCGCCTCCGCTCACTCCTCCTCAGCACGGCGGCGCGCGATCTACCGACACTCGCAGCGCATTTCTCGATCATAATTCGCAGCAGGCGCGCCTATCGATCGGCGGTGAGCTTGATGATCTTGAACATCGGCGCAAAAATCGGTATGTGGCTACCTTTCGTCGCTATGTTGCGATCGGTGACTCCAGTACCGAAGGCCTGGAAGACCCTGACGGGCAGGGCGGCTATCGCGGCTGGGCCGATCGGCTGGCTCAACACATCGCCGATGCTCAGGACGAGCCGTTGGAGTACGCGAACTTGGCTATTCGGGGGCTGCGTATGAAAGAGATCCGGGTCAGCCAGCTCGAGGACGCCTTGGCGATGCAACCGGATCTGCTGACCGTGTTCGGAGGCGTGAACGACCTGATTGCCGGCCCTTGTGACTTTGATTCGATTCGCGCCGACTATGTGATCATCTTCGGACAGGCGCGGCGTCAAGGCGCTACCGTGCTTACCTTCACCATGCCGGATCCCACGGCGATCAATCCGCTCGGCAGGTATTGGCGGGAGCGTGCGGCCAAGCTGAACGCGATCATCAGAGCCGAGGGCCGAGAGCCGAGGCGTGCTGGTCATGGACTTCGAGCACTATCCGGTAGCCGAGGATCCGCGGCTGTGGTTCGAAGATCATCTGCACGGCAACGAGCTCGGCCACCAGACGGTAGCTGCGGCGCTGGCCTGGCGGCTCGGCATCGTCGGCTTCGAGGGCTGGGCTGAGGCGGTCGAAGGGGAGCCGGTGAGGCCCCAGGGTCGCGAGAAGCTGATCGGCGATATCGATTGGGCGAGGAACTACGTGGCCCCTTGGCTGAGCAAGGGCATTCGTGGGATCCGACACGGCTTCGGTGTCGAGCGCAAGCGACCCATCCCCACCGTCGTGGCCAAGTCAAGAATTCTCTCGGAATGAGCCAAAGTTCTGCACAGTCTCCTGACCGTGCAGAGCCTACGTGCGCGTCGGTTGCGTGACCCCGAGTAAGTCGTCACCCCGTGTAACGTGAGGCGGAAGCATCGGGCAGTCAGGCGAAGAGGGCCTGGCCGACGTACTCCACCTTGAGCGATACCGCTCGGGATCGCGAAAAGCGCCGAGCCCGTGTGCTGCACGTACTCGCTCAGCCCGTCGCCAAGGCCGAGCTTCATCTGGATCGGGATGAAGTGGGTGCGGGGATCCCGGACGTACGGCGAGGAAGAAAAGTCCAGCGTCCAGCCGGCCGAGGCCGTCACTCCCGTCGACGAAGTTGTAGCCGCGGCGCAGCATCTTGGCGCCCGCCGTTGTTGGTCGGGTGCACCATGCGTACGTGCGCATCGGTCGCGACGATCGGCTCGTCGTCACTGCCCTTGATCGCGAAATCCGGCTGGCTGAACTCGCCGCCGCCCGACAGTGGGGCGCCTTCGGCCTTGGTCCGGCCAATGACGCGTTCCTGCTCGCTCAACGGCTGCCTGTCCCAGATCTCGATGGTCATGTTGATCCGGCGCACCACCAGATACGAGCCGCCAGCCAGCCATTGGCCCTTACTGCCGGCACCGGAAGGCACCCATACGTGGTCATCAGATGGCCGCGGGATCCTCGGCTTTCAGGTTCATCGTGCCGTCTTTGAATCCCATCAGGTTCCGCGGTGTTGCCTGGCTGGTCGAGGTCGATGACGTCCGGCCGAAGCCCAGCTGTGACCACCGGATCGCGGCGCGGCCGAAAGCCAGCCGGGCGAGATTGCGTACGGCATGCACGGCGACCTGCGGGTCGTCTGCGCATGCCTGAACGCACAGGTCGCCGTCGGATCTCTGGGGGTCCAGCTTGTCGGCGGGGAAGTGAGGAAGTCGTTGCAGTGCGGCTGGTCTGCTGGTCGGCGAGTCCGAATCGATCTTTGCCGTCCTTGCGGAACAGTGTTGGACCGAACCCGAAGGTGATCGGTCAGGCCCGCTGCGGGTAGGCCGATCGCTTCGCCGGTGTCATCCGGCGGTGCACCGTACGGACCCGAGGTCGGTCCGATCTCCCCGGCGCCGAGGCCCAGCGTCATCCGTGCTGCCGCGCCGGTCCAGTCTTTGAGGAGCTGCACCAATCTCCGCACGGGAATCGGTCGTCACGTCGAGCAGCGAAGTGCAATCGATCTTGGACCGGTGTGAGGATCCCTGCTTGATGCTCGCCGTGAAAGGGATAGGTACGTGTGCCTGCCGCTGTTGCCGCCGTTGGCTCACTCTCTTCGCTTCCGGCCGCGTAGCCAGCCGCCGCACCGACCGCCAGCCCGGCAAGGCCCGCTCCCGCCACGCCCAGCAATCCGCGCCGAGAAACTCCCGATCGGCCCAGAGCAGGCTCGGGCGGGGATGGCACGGGAGTTCGGTCTCGGCGTGCTGCCCGGGTACGTGCTGAGTCGAGGTCATGCTGTCCGGCTTCCGACTCAGACCACCGCGGCGGCCAGCTTGGACATTGGCTCAGAGAGCGCATTTACTGCGTTGGACAGCTCCTTGATCTCGGCCTTGGTCAATTTGTCGTAGGTCTTGAACCCGTCGCCGTCTCGTTGGGCATCGAGCAGCGCCTGCACTGCGGCGAACTGCGCGGCGATCTGGGTGTCGAGGTCAGGATTCTTCTGCTTGAGCAACGGACGGAGTCCTTCGAAGCCGACCCGGGCACCCTCAATGTTGGCCTGGAAGTCCCAGAGATCGGTGCGCGACCAGTACTCTTCTTCGCCGGTGACCTTGCCCGTCGCCACCTCGTCAAGCAGGCCCCGTGACCCGTTGGCGATCTCATCGGCGCTGAAGGTGAGCGCGGGAACCCTCTCACTCAGGATGGCCGTGTTCTTTCACAAGATCATCGGAGTATGCGACACGCTGGGCCTTGCTGAGCCCTCGTAGTTCTTGGCGCGCTGGCCATAGGTCTTTTTCCAGCCGATGCCAGCCGGTCCACTTCGACCAGGCTCGAGATCGGCCTCCCGGAGGTCGAGCTTGGGATCGAGGTCGCCGAATGACTCCGCGACAGTCTCGATCCGTTCCCAGTGCATGCGGGCTAGGGGATAAAGGGCACGCGCCTCATCATCCTTCCCGGCCTTGTACGCCGCCGCGAACTTCGCGGTCATCGATACCAGCTGATCGGTCTGATCCTCGACGTATTCGCGGTAGGCCTGATTCGCTTGCTCGACCAGCTCGACGTCGTTCCCCGTAGACCCTTGCTCTTCGCCGGAATCGGTGACCGAGAACGGAGCGCGGATACCATCGCCCGCCATGCCGGGCTTACACGCGGTGATGTAGTTGCCTGGCGTGACCTTCAGTACCAGCTCGCGGGTGATGCCGGGTCCGATGTTCTCCACTTCACCGACGATGCGCTTGCCGTCCTCGGCGTACAGGTAGAACTCCGTCACTTTGGTGCCGGCGTTGCTCACTGCGAAAGTAAGCGCGCCGGCGGGCGCGCTGGCAGCCGAGAGCTTGCACTCGGTGTCGGTCGCCTGCACGGTCAGGGCCCGTGGATTGGAACTTCGCCGCAGCACCGGCACCGCCAGTCGGGGTGTTGTCAGTGCATCCGGCGAGCAAGGGCAGGCCCAAGACGGCGGCGCTGGAGCGCGAAGATGAGCAAGCGCGCAGGCAGGGCGGATCCGCCGGCCCGACGGTGTCGGTGAGATCACGATCATTTCCTTCCGGTGGCCCCAACGGGCTCGGGCGTACGACGCGAGGAAGCATGCGTTCGCTGCCGCCTCTGATAGAGGAAGATCGTCATCGTTGGGATGAAGTAGAGCAGCCATGCGATTGCCTCGAGAACGGTCGTGGCGGGCGAGAAATTGAATACGCCCTTCAGCAGCGTTCCGTACCACGAGGTTGGCGGGATGGCCGCGGAGACATCAAAAGCGAGGTTGTTCAAGCCCGGTAGGAATCGAGCTTCCTGCAGATCGTGAACACCGTATGCCAGCACGCCGGCAGCGATGACGATCAAGAAGGCGCCGGTCCAGGTGAAGAAGCGACTCAAATTGATCTTCGAGCGCGCCGCGATAGATCAGATAGCCCAGTGCGACCGCGACGAGCAGGCCGAGCGCGGCGCTCAGCAATGGCCCCGCCGTCGAACCACCGCCTTGAGCCGCCGTCTGGGTGGCGGCCCAGAGGAACAATGCGGTTTCGAGGCCCTCGCGACCGACAGCTAAGAGCGCGACGATGACCAGTGACCATCGGCTGGCATCCGCCGCCTTGTCGATCTGCGCCCTGAGCTCCCGGACAGGGTGCGCGCAGCCTTCGCCATCCAGAAGATCATCCAGGTGACAAAGCCAACGGCGACAATCGAGAGCAGGCCGCCGATGAGCTCCTGAGCTTCGAAGGTGAGACCCTTTGGACCGAAGGTCAGAGCTGCGCCAAAGCCAAGCGAGATGGCGATTGCAATTGCCACGCCAAGCCAAATCTGGGGCAACATTTGGCGGCGGTCGGACTTGACCAGGTATGCAATGAGAATGCTGACGATCAATGCGGCTTCCAGGCCTTCACGTAGGCCAATCAGGAAGTTGGCTAGCATCTCTCCTCGTTCCCCGCGGTATTTGGCGCCTCACCTCTGGCCGCGCCCCCGCGGTCAAGAAAATAGGTGAGGCTCGCCTAACTTAAGTCAGCCTAACCTTTCTTCGCAAGACGCTGTGGCAAATTGACAGGTGCCTGTTTATGCGGACTTCGTTCGGTGCGGGCGTTCGTTTCGCGTGGGAGTTGTCCGCCGTCAAACGATCCTGGGTCTGCACAGCTTCCTGGCGGTCCGCACAGGTTGCAACCCCCGCAGACCGTAGGCAAGCTACGTGCACGTAGGTTCCGGCAGCGGGGTGGCGGTGCCCGGTTGAACGATCAGTGGCGGATATCGCCGAGTGTGATCATGAGCAGATGCTCGAGGCGCTCGCGCACCACGTCCGCCCTGAGTTCGGGCCTCAAATGGATCAGCGCGGCCATGATCTCCGCCGGATCAGGGAGAAAGCCGAGGATGTCACTCACGGCCCAGAAGAGCTCGGCGTCTTGATCATCCTCGAGAATGCCGCCGTGCCATCGATAGGCATCAGAGAAAGCGACGGCGCTGTCGATGTCGTGCAGCGATCGCGAAGTTTGCTCGTGAATGCATCACGTCCAGGTCAGGCGGCCCCCAGGAAGTCTCTGCCCAGTCGATCACGCCGGTGATCCGATCGCCTTCCCACAGAATGTTTCCGGGATGAAAGTCGCAGTGCACCAGGCCGTGTCTGCTTGGCGGCGGCTCTTGACCGAAGAGCGCGATCGCCCGCTCCCAAAGTCCCGGCCGCGAGGTCCAGGTCGGCACCTCGAGATCATCTGGTACCCAGAACACGTACGGTCGTGGCCGATGATCATCATCCACCGGGGTGCCGTGAATGATGACGGCGATCTTGGCCAGCTCATCGATCGCGTCCAGGCCTAGCGGATCAAGCCGTACGCGGCCCGGCAGCCAGCTGGTCAGGTTCGCATACGCACCGGCCTGGCTGCCGTCTGGGTCAGAGGCGATGAGTCGGGGCACCGGGAGGCTAGAGCCCTCCATCAGGCGGCAGCCCAGCGCCTCACACACCACATGCTGTCTGCCAATCTCGCCCCAACGCTCGATGGAGACATAGCGCAGGATGACAGGTGCTCCGTGACGGAGGTAGACCGCCGAAATGGTGTCGGTTCTGCCACCACCAACGGGCTCGATCGCAATGATCTCGGACCCGAGATGCTCCTGAGCCCAGGCCCGCACCCGCGCAGGATTCACGCGAGCAGGATAGATGCCGAGCTTTTGACGCGAGTTGCGAGCGGCTTTCGTTTTGCGAGCAGCTTCCGAATTAGTGGGCCAGCGCTCGACGCCGTACCAATTCACCAGTGGCGTAACGCCCGATCTGATATGTCGCGAAGCCATCCATGACCGCGCTGACGCCACCGCCGGCCAACGGGAGACGCTTGACGATCGCTAGCGCCAGATTCTTTCCGCCGATCCGGGCAGCGAGGTCGGCGACGACGTCATCGGCGACCTGCCTATCCAGATCGGGATCGAAGATTGGGGCAGTCGCCACAGCCAGCGGAGAAGTCGGCAGTGTCCCGTCAGCAATGTGCTTGGCCACCTGTTCCCCGCCCATCAAACACATCACTATTGCGGTGCGGACCCGGTTGTCGTTCAAGTCATAGCCCCGCAAGTGGGCAATCGCGGCGACCATCCGGACCTGCACGATGGCGACACCAGTGATGTTGGCCGGTATTGCCACGGGCAGCGCGGCCACGCCACCGATATTGGTCACGAAGCCTTGCGCGGAGGCGAGACGTATGTGGTGGTCGATGATCGAGGTGATCGCTTCGTCAACCGATCCGCCCAGCCGCTGCAGATGGCGCGCGGCCACGGCCTTGGCGCTGGGCATACGTCCATAGCCGTCGATGGCAATCTCGAGTACCTGGCGCAGCACGCCGCCGGCTCCTGCGCGGTCACGAGATTGGCCACAGGGGTCATCACCGTGGCGATCCTGCGGCGTACGTCCTCGTGCTGACGCCATCAGGCCTCCAATGCTCAGCTTCTGGGGCTTCGGCTCCCGATACGATCGGCGCGCCCGAGGGCACGCTCGACACAAGCGTACGTGGGCGATCCGGCCAGCTGATCGCGATCGACTCCGGATCAACCCCGAGCCGGCCCTGAACCAGGGCTCTGTTCGATTGCTCGCTCCGCTCGCTGCGGATCGCGCTGTGCTCGATTGCTCGCTCGGCTCGCGGATGGCGCTTAGCGTTGTCGTCGCTCGCTCGAGCGAGAAGCGCGTCGCTCCGCCGTCTACATTGCTGCGCGCCCGCTCGCTGAGGCTGCGCGCTGTGTGAGCCGCTGCGCTTCACTGCACTGCTCGCAGACGAAGCAGGCGCTGTCAGCCTCGCTCGCACGGCGGCGCGCGATCCGGCTTGATTGCGCACTGCGGACGCGAGCGCGTCGCGTCGGGACGAGAAGCGTGCGCTCGCTCAGCACGGCGGCGCGCGATCCGCTTTGGCTCGGGTGGGAGTATGCCGAAGTGGGCTCCCCTTCGGATCGCCGGAGCTATGGCGGCATGACGACCTGATCGGGGTCTCGCGTGTCTTCGACGAAGAACTCGCTCTTGCGGCGTACGAGTGCGGGGCTTTTCCCATGCCTGCGCAGCCCGGGCTTATGGGGTGGTACTCGCCGCTGGAGCGGGCCATTCTGCCACTGGACGGTATGCGGGTCAGCCGTTCGCTGCGCAAATCCGTTCGGCACTATCAGGTAAGGATCGACACGGCGTTTGACGACGTGCTGGACGGGTGCGCTGACCGCAAACGCCCGAGCGGCTGGATCAACCGCGAGATCCGCCGGGTGTATCGGCGGCTGTTCAAGCGCGGGGTGGTCCACTCGGTTGAAGCATGGACGCCTGGTGGGCAGCTGGCCGGCGGTTTGTACGGAGTGAGTATTGGCGGCCTCTTTGCGGGGAATCGATGTTTTACCGACCTGGCATTGGCCGCGATGCGTCGAAGGTGGCCCTAGCGGCACTCGTCAATTTGCTGCAGCGAGCAGGCGCGGAGGATCGGCTGCTTGACGTGCAGTGGCTGACGCCGCATCTGGAATCGCTCGGGGCCGTGGCGGTGCCGCGGCCCGAGTATCTCCAGTCGGCTCGAGGTTGCCCTCCGCCTTCCCGCGCCGGACTGGTCCAGCTCGAGCGCCTAAAACGTCAATCCCGAAACGTCAATACTGCCGTTCATAATGGGCCCATGCCCGAGATGCCCGAGGTGGAGTCGCTCGCGCGGTTTCTCACCGAGAGTGTGTTGGGCGTGCGTTCGATCGCATCGATCTTGTCGCTTTCAGCGCGCTCAAGACCTACGATCCACCGCTGTCCGCGCTGAACGGCTTGGAGATCGAGTCCGTGACCCGGCGGGGCAAGTTTCTGGACATCGCCGCTCAAGGTCTGCATCTGGTCTTCCACCTAGCCAGAGCCGGTTGGCTGCGATGGCGTGACTCGCAGCCGGATGCCCCGCCGAGACCCGGAAAGAGTCCGCTTGCCTTGCGCGTACGGCTGGATGATGGATCAGGATTCGACCTGACCGAGGCGGGAACCCAACGCAAGCTCGCCGTTTACGTTGTGGCCGATCCGATGTCGATTCCCATGGTCGCGACGCTGGGGCCCGATCCGTTGACCGAGGAGTTCGATGAGGCTGCCCTCGCCGGCCTGCTGGCCAATGCTGGTCGGGCGCAGCTGAAGGGTGTTCTCAAGGATCAACGGACCATCGCGGGCATCGGCAACGCCTATTCCGACGAGATCTTGCATGCGGCGAAGCTCAGCCCGTTCAAGCCGTCGAACTCCCTCACCGCAGCAGAGCTCGACACGCTCTTCGCCGCGATCAAGGGCGAGCTGGCCGCAGCAATCCAGCGAGCCGACGGCCTGGCAGCGAAGGACCTGAAGGCGGAGAAGAAGTCAGGTTTGCGCGTGCACGGACGTACCGGCGAGAAGTGCGACGTCTGTGGCGACACCATTGCCGAGGTGTCCTTTGCCGACTCCTCGCTGCAGTACTGTCCGACCTGCCAGACCGGCGGCAAGAAGCTCGCCGACAGGCGTCTCTCGAAGCTGCTGAAGTAGATCATGTCCAGCGGTGAAGGTCAGGCAGCGTTGTTCGAGTCCTTCTGCGACGAGTACGCCAGGCAGGGACGGCGTAACAGTGCCGGGCAGGCAGTAGCGGCTTCGGGTCGAACGCGATCAAGATCAACAAGTCGATCTTCGCGATGCTGGTCAATGATCGAATCGTGGTGAAGCTGCCCGCTACCCGGGTTTCTCAGTTGATCTCTGCGGGGAATGGCGTGCCTTTCGATGCTGGGAAAGGCAAGCCAATGAAACAGTGGGTTGGGCTGACTGCCAACGACGACGCTTGCAGGAGCTGGTAGCCGAAGCGATGGCGTTTGTCGGGAAGCTGCATTGACGTCCGCCTAGCTAGTCGGTTTCCGCACAGGCGCACAAACGCACGCCAATTCAGCGCATTCGGGTCACGCTCGCGGCCTTCCGCGGAGCAACGACTTGCGAACTAGGGTGGGCATGTGTTCGGCAATGATGTTCCAACAGTGCAGCCCGGCGATAATGCTGCGCGGCTGGCTGAGGGCTGGACGCTGCTCGACGTCCGTACCGATGACGAGTGGGCGGGGGTCGTATCGCTGGGTCGGTACACATTCCCATGGATCAGCTGATGCAGCGCCTGGACGAGGTGGATGACCGGGTGGTTTGCGTCTGCGCTGTAGGTGCCCGCCCGCGCCGGTGGCCCAGTTCCTCAATGCCCAAGGTCGTGAGGCAGTCAATCTCGACGGCGGTCTGCATGCCTGGGCGAGCAGCGGACGACCATTTGAGAGCTGACGAGATTACTGGCGACGTTTCTGCCGCATAGGTCGCGGCAATATCCGCTCCGCTGAGGTCGACCGCGCCGGGCAGAGGCGATCAGTCGCTCGCGTATCGGGCGTCCAGTTGACCAACGAAGTCACCCATGGCTGGCGAGCCTCGCCGGGAAGCTACCATGAGTGAGCCGAAAACCTTCGGGAGCTCACACCTAACGGTGGGCTGAGAGGGCGGAGTGCGTACGACAGCGCGGGTCCGCCGACCGACCGAACCTGACCGGGTAATGCCGGCGTAGGGAGCCTGCCATGTCTGTCACTTCCACAACTACCAGCGCCACTCAGACCTCTGAGCGGGCAACGCAAGAGGCGCCACTCACCCTCACCACCCAGCCGCCTCGGCCCCTGGGATTCCTCGACCAACTGGCGCTATGGGGCAATCTCGGCATCAGCCTGTTCGGGCCGTTGACCGGTGCTCTCATCGCGACGACTGCAGGATCGGTCGGTCTTGGAATCGCCGCGATTGTCGTCGGCTGCGGCTTGGGGGCAATCTTGTTGGGCGCCTCGGCCGTCATGGGCACGGTCACCGGCGCGCCCGCGATGGTCACACTCCGCGGTCTAGTCGGCCGTCGCGGCTCCGTGCTGCCAACGGTCCTCAACATCGCGCAGAACATCGGCTGGGCGACGATGGAGATCATCGTGATCTCGACCGCGGCAGTCGCGGTCGTCGGCCAGGCCTGGCGCTGGCCCTTCGTCATCTTGGCGGGCGCGGCGGCGACGCTCATGGCGATACGCCCGCTGGGCAGCGTGCGGCTGCTGCGCAAGATCATGGTCTGGCTGGTGCTCGCAGCCTCGACATTCTTGTTCGTCCAGGTATTGCTGCAGCCGCGCCAGTCGATCCCGCAAGATTCGGTGCTTGGTTTCTGGCCGGCCGTTGATCTTGCGATCGCCGGAGTCGTCTCGTTCGCACCGCTGGCGGCGGACTACAGCCGGCACTCGCGAACTCGCCGGGCAGCCTTCTGGGGGCATCCCTTGGCTATGGCCTCGCCGCGATCGCCTACTACGCCCTCGGCGTCTTCGCGGTTGTCAATCTCGGCGCGAGTGACGTGATCACAGCGCTGGTGACCCTCCCGGCGGGCGCTATCGCGATTACGATCTTGCTTGTCGACGAAGTGGATGAGGCCTTCGCCAACGTCTATTCGACGACGATGTCGATGCACAACATCATCCCCCAGTTGGATCGCAGGATCATTGCGCTGATCATCGGCGTGACGGCAACGCTGTTGGCCGGTCTGCTGGATTTCGGTCAGCTACCAGTCATTCCTCTTCCTGATCGGCTCGGTCTTCGTTCCGCTGTACGCAGTCGCCGCAGTGGACTTCTTCTTGGTCAGCCGGCAGCAATGGGACGTGTCAGTACTTCGCGGTTCCGAGCAACGCCGGTCATCGCCTGGGCCTGCGGTTCGTTGCCTATCAGCTGGTCTATCCCGGCGCTGTGCCCGGCTGGGCCGACTTCTGGGCTTGGCTCGACAAGCAGATCGGATCGTCCCGCCCGGTTGGCTTGGCTCATCTGTGGCGGCCATCGCGGTCGGTGGGTTCGTGATGTTGATTGGCGGTTTGCTCTTGCGTTACCGGCGGGTCGCCCGGGCGTGACATTCTCGCATAGTGTGTCAGGTGTCGAATTGGCCGGCTCACCGGTTCTGATCGCCCACCGCGGCTTCTCATCACGACATCCGGAGATGACCCGGCGGCCTTTCGAGGCTGCGATTGAATGGTCGCGCGAAACCGGGATCCCCTCGGTCTGGAGTGTGATGTGCATTTCAGCTCCGACGATGAGCTGGTGTCTGCACGATCTGACTCTGGACCGGACGTCCACGAGCTCGGGACGGGCGTACGACCGCACGGTGGCGGAGCTGAAGCAGCTTGACTTCGGCTCCCGAAGGATTCCAGATGCAGAACCCGAGCAGCGCGAACTGGTCACGCTGCGGAGCTGATGATCATGGTCCGGGAAGCGCGACACGACCACGTACCGGTGAGCCCTGGTGATCGAGACAAAGCATCCCAACGATCGCGGGCGCGAGGTCGAGGAACGAGTTGCGGCCATGCTCACGGAGTTTCGCTGGGATCGCCCCGGGGCGCCGGTCCGGCTGCTGTCCTTCTCGGTCAAGGCGATCAAGCGGTTCGGCTGGTTGCTGCCGGCGCTGGAACGGACGTTTCTCGTCGAAGATGATCTTGGGCGATGGCGCAGCGGCAAACTGCCCGACGGCGTAGCCGTCGTCGGGCCTGATCTGGCATTGATCAAGGGAAGATCCCGATTTCGTGCACAGGTCGCGGAAGAAAGATCATCAAGTACACGTTCTGGACGGTCAATGAGCCTGACGACATCAGATTCTGCAGGGATCTTGGGGTGACAGGATTTACGACCGACTACCCCGATCGAGTTGCCGCGATACTTGCCGAATAGTCGGCGGTTTGCAGCAACCTAGGTGAGCGCAGGTTGCTCACGTTTGCAAAAATGACTAGAAGGTGTTAGAGACTCTGCGCGTGCTAGTGCCGGAGAGATCAACGGCAACCTGGTGAGTGAGGAACCGCAGGAATGGTGGGGTCGCGTACGCGGTGCCAACGGCCGTCAACGGTGGATCAGAGCTGTTGATCTTCGTCCGTCAGGCGGCTCGCGGCCATGACTGCTCTGATACGTCCACCCGATAGCACTATGCGTTCGGCGAGATCGCCGACCTGCCCACTACGTCATCGCCCCGTGCACCGACTCTGGCAACTCGGAGCGTACGCGGTCAGCCAGGCCGTCGAGCTCGGTACGTAGCGCGGCGGGGAGCCTCGGGCCCAACATGGCGAACCAGTCCTCGATCAAGGCCAGCTCGGCCCGCCACTCCTCGGCATCTACGGTGAGCACGGCCTCCAGCGCCTCGGGCGGCAGGTTCAGGCCGTCGACATCGAGTGAGGCGGGCGACGGTACGGAGCCGACCGGCGTCTCGACGGCCTGCGCCCGACCCTCCAGGCGCTCGACGATCCACTTGAGCACCCGGCTGTTCTCACCGAATCCCGGCCAGAGGAAGTCCCCAGCGGGTGATCCGACGGAACCAGTTCACGTAGAAGATGGCCGGCATGCGTTCTCGGTGCTCTGCGCCCAGCTGAAGCCAGTGCGCGAAGTAGTCGCCGGCCGCGTAGCCGAGGAATGGCAGCATGGCCATCGGGTCGCGTCGCACCACACCGACCGCTCCGGTCGCGGCCGCGGTGGTCTCGCTGGACAGCGTGGCGCCCAGGAAGACCCCGTGCTGCCAGTCCCGCGCCTGGGCCACCAGCGGCACCGTGTCCGCCCGACGCCCGCCGAAGATGATGGCGTCGATCGGGACTCCGGCCGGGTCGTCGTACTCGGGCGCGAGGATCGGGCACTGTGTCAGGGGTGTGCAGAACCGGCTGTTCGGATGGGCCGCCGGGCCGGTGGACTCCTCCGGCGTCCAGCTTTGGCCGCGCCAGTCGGTCAGATGCGCGGGTGGTTCGTCGGTCATGCCTTCCCACCACACGTCCCCGTCGTCGGTCAGCGCCACGTTGGTGAAGATGGAGTTGCCGCGGTCGATTGTCGCCATGGCGTTGGGGTTCGTCCGCCAGCTGGTGCCCGGTGCCACGCCGAACAGTCCGTATTCGGGATTGGTCGCGTACAGCCGGCCGTCGGCGCCGAACCGCATCCAGACGATGTCGTCGCCCAGGGTCTCCGCCGTCCAGCCCGGCAGGGTCGGACGCAGCATGGCCAGGTTGGTCTTCCGCAAGCGCTGGGAAAGGCGGCCGCGAGGTGGTAGCTCCGCCCTCTGGCGAGGTCAGCTTCATGAGCAGCATGTGCTCGGCCAGCCATCCTTCGTCGCGGGCGATGACTGAGGCGATCCGCAGCGCGTAGCACTTCTTGCCGAGCAGCGAGTTGCCGCCGTAGCCGGAGCCGTACGACCAGATCGCCCGCTCTCCGGGAAGTGGCTGATGTACTTCACCTCGTTGCACGGCCAGGCGACGTCGGCCTGCCCCGCTTGCCAGCGGCGCACCCACCGAGTGCAGGCAGGCCACAAAGTCGGCCTCCCCGTGTGCAGTCATGCGCGTCCAGCGCGGAGCGGCCCATCCGGGTCATGATTCTCATGCTGACCACCACGTACGGGGAGTCGGTGATCTCCACCCCGAAGCTTGGCTGCTCGGCGTCAAGCGGACCCATGCAGAACGGCACCACGTACATAGTCCGGCCGCGCATGCAGCCGCGATACAGATCGGTCATGACCTGCTTCATCTCGGTCGGCGCTACCCAGTTGTTGGTCGGTCCGGCGTCGTCGAGCTCGGCCGAGCAGATGAAGGTGCGGTCCTCGACCCGGGCGACATCGTCAGGGTCGCTCCGGGCCAGGAAAGAGTTGGGCTTAGCGTCCGGGTTGAGCCGGATCAACGTGCCGGCCGCCGACGAGGGTGTCGGTGAGCTGCGCCCACTCCGCATCGGAGCCGTCGCACCATAGACAGCCTCCGGCTCGGTGAGTGCGGCGACCTCGACCACCCAGGCCAGCAGGCGGCGGTGGCTGGTCGGCGGGGTGGGGGTCGGCGGTGCAGGCCCTCCGCGGGTCGACCGGATTCGCTAATGGCAGTCATGACGTCACCTCGTGAGTAGTACCAGCAGGAGCACTGGTCTGAAGGTCTGAAGATAGGCCACGGTGTGCTCCGGTACGAAACTCAGCAAGCGCTAAGTGAGGCAATTCACTCTCACGGGGAGGAGCTCAGCAAGATTCATCATCAAATGCAATTCTCGCGCAAAAATTTGCGTGAGATACTGACCCAACTCGTGGACATCACTCGTCGAGCCTGACACGCTGATGGGGCGAAGCTGGGCGTGCGCCCAAGAGATCTGGCAAGAAGCGTTGGATGGCCGACCAAGATCAATTCTGGTCGAATGTATCCACCAGATTGCTCTTACAGGCCTAGGTCAATCCCAGGAATTTACAGGCGGATGTAGGAACACATTGAAGTTGTCAGGGTTGACCTCTACGTGATCGAGTAATCACAGCGTGGCTTACACGTCCGCTAGGTAGGAATCGGGTCGCGGGCGATTGGGCAGGACATGCAGCGCGGCCCGCCCCGACCCGTGCCGAGCTCGGATCCGGAGATGGGGATCACCTCGATGCCTGCGTCGCCGAGACGCTTGTTCGTCTCCATGTTGCGCTCGTACGCCACCGCAACGCTGGGCTCGATGGCGAGAGTGTTGTTGCCGTCGTCCCATTGCTCGCGCTCGGCGGTCACCGGGTCGAGTCCAGTGTCGATCAGCCGGAGCTCCGGCGATGCCCATGGCTTTCGCAGCCGCTTCCAGGAAGGGAGCGGGCCGGATCCACCACCAGCTCTGAACCGCTGCCTGGCCGCACGGCGATGGCCGACAGGCGATGTGCAACGTTCGGATACATCACGACCGCATCGACATCGACCATGGTGCAGATGGTGTCCAGGTGCATCGTGGCGCGGTCCTGGGCGATCGGAACCACCAGCACGGTATGCGCGAGGCCGAGTCCGAATGCCGTACGGGCCAGCCGTTCGGCGCCTGACGGCTGGGTCCGCTCGCCGACACCGATCGCGAGCACTCCGTCGGACAAGGCGAGGACGTCGCCGCCCTCCAGGTATTCCCTTTCCCAGCCGTGGATCCGCTTTACTCCGTCGAATCGCGGATGGAAGGCATAGATCAGCTCAGTGAGCTGGGTTTCGCGGCGCCGCGCCGGCATGGCCAGCGAGGTGATGGTCACGCGGTCGCCGATCCAGACGCTGGAGTCGCGAGTGAAAAGCAGGTTGGGAAGTGGGTCGATCAGGAAGTCGTCGGGAGCGTAAAGGGCGGCGACCAGACTGCCAGTTCCATGCACCTCGTCATTGCGCAAACCGACCATCATGATCTCGGCCAGCTCGGCAGGTCCGAGGTCTGCGAGAGAAAACGGGTGAGGAACTCACGGAGCGTATCGCCCAGCCGTACATCAGAGACCGTGTCCTCGATGGCTTGCGCATGTGCGGCCGGATCCACCAGCGTTTCGATCAGCAGCTCGCTCAGGTAGAGAACCTCGACTCCGCGATTTCGCAAGGCGTCGGCGAAACCATCGTGCTCCTGCTGAGCGCGGTCGACCCACGGCAGGCCGTCGAACAACAGGGCATCGTTATTGCGTGGCGTCAACCGCCTCAACTCGTTGCCGGGACGGTGCAACATGACCGTACGCAACCGGCCAACTTCAGACCTGACACCCGGCGTGATCATCGCAGCTGCGGACATGACGGTGAGATTACCGATTCGTAGAACGCGCCAGCGAGGCGACGTCGCCGGACTAGCCTTGGCCGGGTGAGCTCCGACCTGTCCCGTGTCGCGTGCGTCATCCCGGCTAAGGACGAGGAGCAACGAATCGCCGCCACCGTCACCGCAGCCAAGAGATCTTCCCGGGATTCAGATCGTGATCGTTTGCGATGACGGCAGCAGCGATCGCACCTCGCAGAACGCGGCTGGCGCGGGAGCGATCGTCGTGTCCCATACGCGGAACCGTGGCAAGGCCGCGGCGGTGGAATCTGCCGTGAACGGCCTTGGTGTGATCGAGCAGCGCGACAACCTGCCGGAAGCGGGAAGCTTGCTGCTGCTCGATGCCGATCTTGCCGAATCGGCCGCGAACTGCGCACCTTTGATCAGTCCCGTGGTGACCGGCGAGGCCGACCTGACGATCGCGGTGCTGCCTGCTCAGCTCACGGCCGATGGTGGCGCACCCGGCGGCTTCGGCCTCGTGGTGAACACCGCGCGACGAGGCATTGCCGAGCTGACAGGATGGACCGCGCGGGCCCCGCTGTCAGGCCAGCGATGCATCACACGACGGGCTTTCGAGCTCGCTAGCCCGTTGGCGGCCGGTTGGGGACTGGAAGTGGGTATGACCATCGACGTGCTGCGTGCGGGGTTGAAGATCGAAGAGATCGAGATCGATCTACAGCACCGCGCCACCGGCAGTGACCTCGGTGCTCAGCTGCACCGAGCAGCCCAATTGCGCGACGTCTCACGCGCGCTAGCGGCCCGCGGCCTCGTTCATGCCGGGCTCAAGGATCTCAAGGACTCCGGCGGCGTCACCGGGTGTTCAAGCGACTCCGAGGTAAGCAGGCATGAATCCATGACGGCGACCAAGCCGAAGCACCGGAGCGGAAACCCGGCCAAGGCGGCGCAACCCCGGTACCGACCTGAGATCTGGCATCGCAACCATCGGTTCGCGCTGTTCGGCATTGTCGGTGCGACCGCGCTGACGTTGCTCGCTGGGTTCCTCGGTCCCGTCGGCGGTCACCTTGACACTCGGTCCCCGGCACTCCTACTTGCCGCCCTGGTATCTCCCGGCCGGTGTCGTCAAGCCCAACGAGTGGTTCGTTTCGATCGTGATCTGGGCGGCGATCATTCTCGGGGCCCTGGGATTGTGGGTCGGGCTACGGGCACTGGCTGATGGCTGGAAGCCCAGATACACGAGGCTGTTCGCGCTCGGCACTGTCCTGAGCCTGCTGACCATCTGCGTGCCGCCGATGACCTCAGCTGATGTCTTGATGTACGCGGCGTACGGGCGCTTGCAGGCGATCGGACGCGACCCCTACGAGATCACGCCGGCGGAGGTATTCCGAGGGCAGTTCGATCCAGTGCTCCGCTGGACCGAACGACCGTGGCAGGACACCCCCAGCGTGTACGGGCCGATCACCTCCTGGACGCAACTCGTCGCCAACAAACTCGGCGGCGAGAACATGCATGACATCGTGTTCTGGCTGCAGGTGTTCTCGGTCGTGCCATTCATCTTGGCTTGCGCAGGCGTGCTGATGCTGGCGCACGGCGACCCCCGGCGGCAGGGGCGGGCTGCGTTGCTGACGATTGCCAATCCGCTGTTGATCTGGGCTGTGGTCGCCGGTGCGCACAATGAGGCGCTGGCGGTGATGTTCGCGGTCGCGGGCCTGCTGTTCATGCGCAAGAATCCGTTCGTCGCCGGTCTGGGCATCGGCCTCGCCGGGTGCGCCAAGGTGAGCATCGGGCTCTGGGGAATCGCCATGCTCTGGGCCTATCGAAGAGAGCCCAAGAAGGCGGCTGCTGCTCTGTCTCGGCACCGCGGTGCCGATGGCGCTGGCGTACGTGCTGTGGCAGCCGACGGCTTTCTTCCAGTCGCTCCGCAACGGCGGCTATGTCTCGGTCGGTTCTTGGGCCAATCCGCTCTATCGCCTCCTCGACGTCTTCATGACCGGGTCCCACGCCAAGATCGTTGTCGGCGTGATCTCCTACATCGGCTTGATCGTGATCGGCTGGATGCTCTCTCGGGTCGTGCCCTGGACACCGGCTCCCGGGCTGGACAAAGATGCCGATCTTCAGCGGGATCCGCTCACTATCGCCTTGCGGACCGCGCTGGTGCTCTCGGTCGCCTGGCTGATCACGTCGATGTACACGCTTTCCTGGTACGACCTGCTTGCCTGGATGCCACTAGCCGTGCTGGCAGCGAGCAAGCTCGACAAGATCATGGTGATCAGGGGCGCGGCATTGTCGCTGGCGTACGTACCGGGACGGGCCATCGACATGGGCCCAACGCTGGACTTCACCGCCACTCGGATGCGAGACACCGTGTCCCCGATCATCCAGATGGCAATGGTCCTTTGCGGTGATCTTGTGGTGGCGGCAACCCGATCGCGGAGAACTCTTCCCCTTCAGGAAGGACAAGTCCCCACCGACCGCAACCGCGCCGAAGCTCCCTGCGTCCAAGCAGCCACCATCGAAGGCTCCACTGCCCCGAAGCTCGTCGCCGAAGGCGGCGCGTACTCGCACGGCAATACCGGTCAAGGAGCTGGCATCGCGGCGTAGGAGCTGATCGCAGCACGTAGCGCAACCTTCGTCTGGGAGCTGGCAAACGATGCGTCCACAGCAGCTAGCGCGAGGTCGGTCACGCCACGCTCATCGAGCTCCAGCAATCGAGCTGCAATCGCGTATTCGTTGTTGAGATCGGTGCCGAACATCGGCGGATCATCGGTGTTGATCGTTACGGTGACCCCTGCAGCGACCAGCTCGCGGATCGGATGATGATCAAGATCGGACACCACGCGTAATGCCACGTTGGAGGTCAGGCAGACGTCCAAAGCAATCCGGTGCTCCACAAGATGCTCGAGCAGGTGCTGATCACGCGGCCGCGGCAATGCCATGCTCGATGCGTTCCGCACCAAGGCTGGTCAGGGCGTCCCAGACACTTTGCGGCCCGGTGGTCTCGCCCGCGTGCGGCACGCTGCGCAGCCCAGCTGCCCGAGCTCGATCAAACTGATCACGAAACATCGAGCGCGGAAAGCCGCGTTCCGATCCGCCAAGCCCGAAGCCAACGAGGCCGGGCACGTCATGATCAAGAGCGACGGATGCGGTGAGCTCCGCGGCTGGCTGGCCGAAGTCCGCTGGAATGTCGAAGATCCACCGCAGCTCGAGGCCATGGTCGCGGCTTGCCGCCTGGCGGGCGTCCTCGATCGCTTCCAGGAAGGCCTCGGCTGGCAGGTCATCGCTGATCGAGATGTACGGGGTCACCGTGAGTTCGGCGTAACGGATGTTCTGGGCCGCCATGTCGGCCGCGACCTCGTAGGTGATCAGGCGCACATCCTCGGCAGTTTTGATCAGGTCGACGACCGCGAGATAGTTCCGGATGAAGTGGGCGAAGTCGTCGAAGACGAAGAATCTTGCGAGTTCCTCGGGATCGCTCGGAACAGTTCCTGGGTGTCGCGCTGCCAACTCCGCCACCACGCGTTGGGACACCGAGCCGACGTGATGGACGTGCAGCTCAGCCTTGGGGAGACCGGCAACGAAGTCCTCGGAGACCGCCACGATGGCCAGTCTTGCAGGCTCGGTGCCCGTTCGACGGTTCCAGGGCACATTTGCGCGCTAGATATGCGCGTGCAGCTCAGCCGAAGCGACGAGCTGAAGCCTCCTCCTCGGCTATTCGACGGAGAGCGAGGATCACCGGTTCTGAGCAGCACCGTGCCGAGCACCGCGTACCGTACGGCCGCGGCGGGCGAATCAGTCGGCAGGTTATCGATCTCGAACTGCGCGATCTGCCGCATGTGCTCCCCGTAGACGTCGAGCGCGCCCTCAGGGCAGTTCGAAGCCGGCCTCGTCGAGCGCCAGGAGCGCCGCCTCCAGACTCGGCCCAGGCACCGCGTTTGCGGCAGCCCCAGGCAGCTCGTGCACAGATTCAGTGGTTCATCAATGGCTTTGATCACGCGATACGCGGCGGCCACGGAGAGCCCGCCGGGTCCCATCAGCGCACGGATCAGCCGAATGCGTGCCACGTGGCTTTCGTCGTATTGCGCCTGCGTGGGTGAGGTGCGTACACCGTCGTGCAGCAACCTCTCTCGCAGATAGAACTTGATCGTCGCCACGGGGACGCCGGTCTGTGCCGAGAGCTGGGAGATTCGCATGTCCGCCTCACTTGACGTTGGATAGTATTACTCCCCAATATTGGAGGTAACACTATCCAGTTGGAGGATCTCATGGCTAGCGTGATTCCGAGTCGCATGACTCATGACCATGACGGCGATCTTGTCCTGTTCCTGATCGGGATGCGGATCAACAAGCCGTGGCGACCAGATCTTTGGCTGCCGGTGTTCAACGCGATGCCAGCGATGTTGGCTGAGCTGTCGAAGGACAGGACTCGGGCCTGTTGGGCTACCGCCTGACCTTCGGCGCTGGCGGCCCACTTGTCGTGCAGTACTGGAGCTCACACGAGAAGCTGTACCGCCTATGCGAGCGGAAGCAGAATGCACTGCACCGTCCGGCGTGGGCGGCGTTCAACCGCCGAGCGCGCAAGGCCCCAGGCGCCGTTGGCATCTGGCACGAGACCTATCTCGTCGAGCGCGCCGAGATCGATCTACTCCGGCATGCCAGTTTCAGGACTGGCGGCAGCCACGTCGATCGTGCCGGTGGCACGGCGCGGAGAAACCGCGGCAGAGCGGCTTGGTGACCGACAGGCCGCCTGAAGGCCACTGCGCCCTTCGACGGGCTCAGGGTGCAGTTAGCGCAGCTCTCAGGGCGTAGTGATTGCTCAGCGTGCACTTAGTGCAGGCTCAGGGCGTAGCTCCTGCGGGCACGGGCCGTAGCAACGCAGCTCAGCCATGCGCGGTGAGAAATGGTCAAATCTCCGCTTCGCGCAGAGATAGCCTGTGCCGGTGCTCGCAGTCCCGCCTTCCCACTATGGCTACTTCGGACCGGTCGGAACCTTCACGCACCAGGCGCTGCTGACGCTGCCGGCGTTGCCAGACGAGCCCACGCCGTACGCCACCGTCGGGCTGGCCCTCCAGGCAGTCCGTGACGGTGACGTTGCCGCCGCCCTGGTGCCGATCGAGAATTCCGTGGAAGGCGCGGTCTCCGCGACACTGGACAATCTGACCTACGGGGAACCACTCAGGATCATCCGCGAGGTGGTGCTCCCGGTGCAGTTCATGCTCTTTGCACGGAATGGCACCCAGTTCCACGACGTGCGTCAGGTGCTGACCCATCCGCACGCGGCAGCACAGTGTCGTGAATGGCTGGCGCGGAACCTTCCAGATGCGGTCATCACCGAGGACGGCTCGACCGCAGCCGCCGCGGCCGAGGTGGCGGATCCTCGCTCGCGGTATGACGCGGCGATTTGCGCCCTGGTAGCCGGTGAGCTGAACGGCCTGGTCCCGCTTGCTACCGGCATTGCTGACAATCCCGACGCGGTCACGCGATTCGTACTGGTCTCGCGCCCGGGCCCGGTCGGCCCGGCTACTGGCGCCGACAAGACCACCATGGTCTTGTTCATGCGGGACGACCATCCGGGCGCACTCCTCGAGATCCTCGAACAGTTCGCCAGTCGCGGTGTGAACTTGTGCCGGATCGAGTCGCGCCCGACCAAGAAGAGCCTTGGCGACTACTGCTTCAGCGTTGACGCCGAGGGCCACATCGATGATTCTCGGATGGCCGAGGCGATGATGGGACTGCATCGGGTCTGCCGCGACGTGGTCTTTCTCGGCAGCTATCCTCGGGCCGATCTGACTGAGTCGATCATCCTGCACGGCACCTCTAACGAGGAGTACGCCGCAGCCGCGACCTGGCTGCGGAAGCTGCGCGGCTGACGGCCTGCGCACCGGGCACGCTGGATGCGCCCAGAGCGCGTCGCCGAGCTGACCTCGCCGTTGCCGGTCGTCAGTTCGGCTGAGCTGTCTTGGTACCCGCAGCCGCAATGCGCCGGGCACGACCTCTGCGGTTAATCGTGTTGCACTCGCCGACCGTGTCGCCGTCAAGCTGAACCTGATCACGCTCCTCGACCGTGATGGTGACCCTGCGCCCGGTCATCCGATCCAGTTGGTTGTCGGGTTGTCGGCGCCGGGTCAAGACGCGGGTCGTCAGCCTGACCCAGTCGCGGAGCGTACGCGGCGAGGCGACGAGCACATCCAACTTCCCGTCGTCGGCACGCGCACCTGGAATCAGCTGAATGTTGGCCAGCAGAAAGCCGACATTTCCAACCACGATGACGCTGGCGCGGCGTTTGATCGGTGGTTGATCATCGACCGCGATCATGGCATGCAGGGCGGATGATTTGGCGTTTCGTGCGGCCGAAACGAAGTAGGCAGCCGAGCCGACGGCCTTCTTCATCTTCGGATCGGCGCCCTCCATGATCACTGCGTCCAGACCGATGCCTGCCATCACCGCGAAATGATCAGGCGGCTGATCATCAACCTGTGAGGCTCACGAGGTCGACCGCCTTGTCGACTCCGTCGAACGCGACGTCGAGGGCCGCCACCTCGTCCAACGGGATGCCGATATTGCGAGCCAGCAGATTCCCAGTACCGGCGGGAATCAGGCCGAAAGGAATTCCGGTGTTGGCGAGCCCGGAGCAGATCACGCGTATCGTGCCGTCGCCGCCGGCGCCGAGCACCAGGTCGACCTTCTCGCGTACGGCCTGTTCGGTCATCGCGCGACCGGGATCCTCCGCTCGTGGTTTCGAGCCAGAGCGCCCGCTCCCAGCCGCGACTCTTCAGCTCGTATTCCACGTGCCGCCGGAACGTGATCCAGTCGGTGACCTTGGCCGGGTTGAAGATGACTGCCGCGCGTTTCAGCGGGACCACAGGCGGCTCCTCGGGAACGGCCCGGCTGCGGACGATTTCGCCGACTAGCTCATGGGGAATCGGCACCTTGACCCCAGCCGACGAGCAGGGCGACCGTTGCAGCGAGGGCGCCGATACAAGGCGCCACCCACGATGTCGGTGATGTAGTGCGCACCGGTGATCCAGCGATCAAAGGCGACTGCGAGTACCAGAAGGCCTGAGCCCACCTGCCAGAGGACTCGCGCTCGGACGGTCTGCCTCGTCACGGCGAATGTCGCTCCAACCGCGATCGACAAAGCGACGACGCCGGTCATATGGCCGGAGGGATAGGCGTAGCCGGTCGCGGTCAACAGGTCGAGTGCGCTGCTCCGGTCGCGGCCGTTGGAAGGTGATCTTGAGGAGAGAGCTGCCGCCCCAGCCGAGGGCGATCACCAGGATCAATGCCACCGCGAGCTGCCGTAGTCGGCGTCGTGCCGCCCAGAAGGCAATTCCTGCCAGAGCGGCGTACTCGAATCCCGGCCAGGTCAGCAGGGCGAAGGCACCGACGATCTCCGCGGTGCCGGGAGGCGGGATCTAGCGGAGGCGCCAACGTACGCTGATCGAACGCCGCGAATGCAGCTGAGGTGAAGGTGAGCCAGGTCCAGACGACGAAGGCCACCAACAACAAGATCGCGACCAGGATCGACGATCGGGTCGGGGGCGGCGGACCATAACGCTTCATCATCGCAGCAGCACCCAACACGGGTGTTGGTTATTGCCCGGATCACAATCGATCGCTTCTGCCACAGTCCCGCTGCGATCGTCGGTTGGCGCCAACGGCGCTGCGCGAGCAGAGGCAATCAGCACAGTTAGGCTTGCCCGGTGATTGATGTCAAGGTGCTCCGCCAGGATCCAGACCGGGTGCGGGCCTCCCAGCGCGCCCGCGGTGAATCAGAGTCTTTGGTGGACGACCTGATCAAGGCCGACGAGGCGCGTCGCAACGCGATTGCTCGATTCGAGGAGCTTCGGTCCGAACAGAAGGCGCTCGGCAAGCAAGTGGCGCAGGCCGAGGGTGAGGATCGTACGGCGTTGCTGAGCCGGACCAAGGAGCTTGCCGACATGGTCAAGAAGGCGGAGGCGGCGCAGAACGAGATCAGCATCGCCTTCGATCAGATGCTGCGTCAGGTCGGCAACCTGGTGTTCGATGATGTGCCGCCCGGCGGCGAAGAGGACTATGTGGTCTTGGAGACTATCGGAACGCCGCGCGACTTTGCCGCGGAGGGCTTCCAACCCAAAGATCATCTGGAGCTCGGCCAGTTGCTCGGCGCCATTGACGTGGAACGCGGCGCCAAGGTTTCTGGGTCCCGCTTCTACTACCTCACCGGCCAGGGGGCGGAGCTGGAACTCGCTTTGATCAATCTGGCTATGAGCACCGCGATCGCCAACGGTTTCGTTCCGTTCATCCCGCCGGCGCTGGTCAAGCCGCACGCCATGGAGGGCACCGGCTTCCTCGGCCAGGCCGCCCAGGACGTCTACCACCTCGAAGCAAGATGATCTTTACCTGGTCGGCACGGCAGAGGTTCCGCTTGCGGCCTACCACGCCGACGAGATCCTCGATGCGGATACGCTGCCCCGCCGCTATGTCGGCTTCAGCCCCAGCTATCGCCGCGGAGGCAGGCTCCCACGGCAAAGACACCCGAGGCATCTTCCGGGTTGCATTGGTTCGACAAGGTCGAGATGTTCGTCTTCTGCGCGCCGGAAGAATCCCCGACAGAGCACCAGAGGCTTGCTGCAGTGGCGAGAAGGACTTCGTCAGCGCCCTCGCGATCCCTTTCCAGGTGCTCGAGCTGGCTGCCGGCGATCTTGGCTTGAGCGCCGCTCGCAAGTACGACCTGCATATGGCTGGACACCCAGCCAAGATCGTTATCGTGAGATCACCTCGACGTCGAACTGCACCGATTTCCAGGCGCGGCGGCTCAACATTCGAGCGAGATTCGACCCCGGCACTGCCCCCGTCGCCACCTTGAACGGGACGCTGTGCGCCATGACGAGGACCATCATCATGATCTTGGAGAATCACCAGCAGGCTGATGGCTCGGTGACGCATTCCGGAGGCGCTGCGCCTGTACCTGGGAGGCCGAGAGGCCCTGACGCCGCTTTGACATCCATGGCTAGCGCGAGCCCGGCGTCCGCGTCTGGTTGCGCTGGACATTGACGGCACCGCTGGTGGATCGCAACGGTCTGCTGCCTGCCTGCGGTGGCCGATGCCGTCGCCCTGGTCGTGCAGGCGGGTGTTCCGGTGGTGCTGTCGACTGGCCGATCATGGCACGGTACGAAGTCGATATTCGATCGAGCTCGGACTACCTCCTGGGTCCGACCGTGTGCTCCAACGGTGCCGTGATCGTGCGATATCCGCCGCAGGAGATCATCAAGGCAATCACGTTCGACCCGCGGCCCGTGATCACCCAGGTTGAGAAGGTCGCGCCGGGCACGCTGATCGCGGTGGAGGAGATCGGTCGCGGATACCGGCTCAATGATCATTTCCCGGGCGACGACCTGACCGGCGAGTTGATCATCGAGAATGCCGAGCAGCTCAGCTCGCGGCCGGTGACTCGGGTGATCTTGAGAGATCCGACTCGTTCCGAGGAGGAATTCGTTGCCCTGGCCCGCCATCTCGGTATGCACGGGGTGACCTATTACATCGGCTGGGGCAGCTGGCTGGACATTGCTCCCGATGGGGTCAACAAGGCCACTGCGCTTGCCGAGGTCGCCGCTGGTTTTGGCGTGTCGGCCGCCGACGTCGTGGCGTTCGGTGACGGCCGCAACGACATCGAGATGCTGCGCTGGGCGGGCCGCGGAGTCGCAATGGGCGACGCCCCGGATGAGGTCAAGGCCGCCGCAGACGACGTAACGAAGACCATTGACGACGGTGGACCGGCCGCCGAGCTGCGTCACTGGTTCGGGTAGAGCTTACTCGCCGCGGATACCACGCGACGTTTGCTCCGCACCGGGCTGCTTGCCCGTAGCCGGACCACGTGCTCGTAGATCGCGGGCGGTCTGGTAGGTTCCAACCTGTGCGAAGACGCCCGACACGCATGCATCGCCAGGCTTCGAACGTCAATCCAGAGCACCCGAGCCTTCGGGCCGGTCAGCGACGCTGATCTGGGGTCCTCATCGACCGGGAGATCTCTGCCGTCCGCATCGCGGCGGGCGTCGTCCGGCGAATCTCCTCCGAGGCTGTCTCGTCACTGACGTCGCGCCGAGTCGTGGCACATCCTCACCGCGTGTCCCACGATCCCGGACATCGTCGTCATACTGACGCCTCATCCGTGGCACGCCTCGGACCAGCTCGCCTCGGCCAGCGTCAGCTGCGCCTCGGTCCCGCGCGTCGGGGTCGAGACGGTCGGCCTTGCGCAGTGCATCCTCGACGTCCGTGCGAGCATCTGCGGTCTCGCTGACGCTGCTCGGCCGACACCGATTCCAGCCGGTCCGCCTCGGCGCGTGCGTCCTGGGCCTGCGCGGCCATGGCATTTGCCTCAGCCTCTTTGCGGTCGAGCTCTGCGGCTCGCTCGGTTGCCTCTTGCCTGATCTTTTCGGCGCGAGCGCGGCGTGCGGTGGCACGGCGATTCATGAACACGAACGCCAGTACGGCCAAGATCACGATTATGACGATCACGATAATGATCCATGCGCCGGTACTCATGAGGATTCCCTTCTGCCGGGCGGACTTGGGCTCCTGTCCCATCGCGCGGTGCGACCGCGCAATATCCGCTCGGATAGCGGTACCCGTTCGGGGTCGATCCGAAACCGGAGCGCGGCCTCGACGCTAGGCGGCTTGGGGCGACGATGCCTGAGTGGCGTATCGGTTCAGCCTGCGGGAACTGAGTCGCTCAGAGGTACATCCCGCCGGTGCCCTCGCGGCGACCTTCCTGCTGCGCTGGCGTGGGTGGCAAGGGACCCGAGGGTAGCGCTCGCCGCATCTGCTCCAGCTGCGCCCGAGCAGCCATCTGCTGGGCGAACAGCGCCGTCTGGATGCCGTGGAACAGACCCTCCAGCCAGCCCACGAGCTGGGCCTGCGCGATCCGCAGCTCGGCGTCACTAGGCGTTGCGTCATCGCTGAAGGGCAGCGTAAGGCGCTCCAGCTCCTCAGCCAGCTCGGGCGCGAGGCCCTGCTTGAGCTCGGTGATGGAGGCCTGATGGATCGCCCGTAGCCGCTGCCGGCTGGCATCGTCGAGTGGTGCCGACTTCACCTCGGCGAGGAGCTGGCGGATCATGTTGCCGATTCGCATGACCTTTGCCGGCTCTTCGACCAGATCGGTCACCGATCTCGGCTCCTCGTCTGCCTTGTCAGCATCCTCACGCGGCGGCCCTTCGACGGCCATCGCCTGTGGTGTCACCACATAGACTCGCCCGTCTTCGGTCGCCCCGGCGACTCCGGGCATCTCGGCCTGTTCGTTGCCTTCTGTCGAGTCAGTGGTCATGTCTTCGATCCTAGAGACCGGATCGGCTCAGGAACGTTGGCACCGTTGCCGGCGAGGCGAAAACCGGTGGAGCCGACAAGTGCTCCAGTCCTACGCTGAATTGGTCATGCATGACTTCCCGCCGCTGGTCCCGGACTTGGCGGGGCCGGATGTTCGCGTGTACACCACTCCTACTGGCAAGGGCCGGACCGTGGTGCGCCGCCGCCTGCCCAGGCACGACTTCCGCGATCCCGTTACCCGCAGTCCGGCGCGCTTCCTCGGTTGGTTGCTGTGGCAGCAATTGCCGATCCTCGTGCTGAGCTCGCTGATCAGCGTGATCGAGTGGCTGCCCGGTTCGGTCGGCCCCTACATCGTAGGCAAGATCGTGGACGAGGGAATTGTGCCGCACGACATGGCGACCGTCGTACGGCTCAGCTTGATCATGCTCGGACTCGTGATCATCGGGATCATCGCGAGCGTGCTGGGTCACACCATGGTGGTGCGTACGTGGCTGGTCGCCATGTACGGCTCGATGAAGCTCGTCACCCGCAAGGTGACCCAGATGGGTCACGTGATTCCGCAGCGTACGCCGACTGGCGAGGTGCTCAGTGTCTCAGCGGGTGATTCTGACGAGTTCGGCTCCTGACCGAGGTCGTGTCACGCTTTGCCGGCGCCTTGATCGCGTACCTGGTGATCGCCGGCTTGGTCCTCTCGACGTCGGTCAAACTCGGCATCGTGGTGCTGGTGACAGCGCCGCTGGTCGTTTTGTTCGCGATGCCGTTGCTACGGCCGCTGCAGCGGCGAGAAGAGATCGAGCGGACCAGGACGTCGGATCTGACCTCGATGGCAACAGATATCGTTGCCGGCCTGCGGATCCTGCGCGGTATCGGCGGCGAGCAGACCTTCTCGCGCAACTACACCGGGCAGTCGCAACATACCCGGCAGGCGGCAGTCTCCGCTGGCGTCTGGCAGGGTGCTGTCGACGCCACAAGCGTGCTCTTCTCTGGTCTGTTCCTGGTCGTCTTGACCTGGCTCGGGGCCCGTGAGGTGGTTGCCGGGGAGCTCAGCGTCGGGCAGTTGATCAGTTTCTTCGGCTACGCGATCTTCATGGTGTGGCCGATCCAGACATTCTTCGAGCTGGCGCAGAAGTGGGTCCGCAGTATCGTCTCGGCGCGCAAGACCATCGCCGTGCTCGAGCATCAGCCACCGTGGCGGACGCCTCAGCCGCCGTTGACGCTGCCTGAGAATGGGATCTTGCATGATCAGGAGTCCGGATTCGTCGCTCGGCCGGGTGAGTTCACGATCATCGTAAGTGCACTGCCGGACGACTCGGCAGCGCTTGCCGATCGACTCGGCCGCTACCTGCCAAGTGATCATGAGCCGGTGAGCCTGGAGGCTGCCGACGGCCTCAAGGGCCGCGCTGCGCGTCGGGCACGGAAGCAGCAACGTGCCGAGCAAGCTCGGCTTGTCGCACGAGATCAGCAGCTCGCCGGCCAGAAGTGGGGCGTCAGTCTGGGTGCGGTAGACCTTGCCGACGTCCCCATTGATCAGGTGCGGGAGCGGATCGTGGTCAGTGACACCTCGAGTCAGGTGTTTGCCGGCACCTTGCAGTCGGCGATTGATCCGCATGGACGTCTCAGTCTCGAGGAGGCCGAGACGGCGCTTCGCGTTGCGGCGGCCGAGGACGTATACGCCGGAATGTACGGAGGTTGGCAGGGCCGGATCGATGAGCGTGGCCGCGGTCTGTCCGGCGGCCAGCGGCAGCGCGTGGTGCTGGCCCGTGTGTTGGGGCTCGATCCGCAGATTTTGATCTTGACCGAACCCACGTCTGCGGTCGATGCGCACACCGAGGCGCTGATCGCCGGGCGGCTGGTGCCGCACCGCCGCGGCAAAACGACGATCGTGACCACCGTCTCGCCACTCTGGCTACATCATGCGGACCGAGTGGCGTTTCTGTTCAACAAGCGGATCACTGCGTACGGAACCCATGAGGAACTGCTGCAGACCAACCCGGACTACCGGCGTACGGTGGCCCGCGCGCTGGACGAGCCCGTGGAGGAATCCCATGGCTGATCTGCAGACCGGTCTCCGGGGCTCGGCGCAGACCTGGCGTTCGACTCCCCCGACACCTGCGGTGCCCGAGGCGTTGCTGCCACCCAGGAGCGGCTCTCTCGCGTCCGGTTGCGGGCCTGGCGGCAGCGCCACCTGCTCCGCCAGCGGCGGGCGGAAGAGTTCTTCGCAGCCTCACGGAATCCTGATCGCGGACTGCCCGTGGCTGATCGGCGCGACGTGGGAGCCTTCGCCTCGCGGCTCTTGCGTACTCGGCGTGCCATGATCACTGCGCTGCTCGTGTTGCACGCGCTGGCTGCCATGGCGGGCCTCGTGGTGCCGCGCATTCTCGGCTCGCTGGTGGACAAGGCATCCGCTCCCGGCACCCTGGCATCCACGCTGGACGGTCTTGCGTTGGCAGTTGCCGGTGTCGTCGTCGTGCAGGCGATCTTGACCTTCTTCGCGTTGTGGATGTCGACGCTCTTCGGACAGGATCTGCTCGCGGAGGCCCGTGAGTACGTGGTGCGGACCGTCCTTGGGCTGCCGCTGGGCAAGGTCGAGAGTGCAAGCACTGGCGACCTGGTCACTCGAGTCACCCGTGACGTCAGCACTATGAGCATGAGTGTCCGCTTTGGCCTGCCCGAGTCGGTGATCGCCGGTATGACGACGCTCCTGACCGTGGTCGCGATGCTGCTGAACTCGCCGTTGCTGACTCTGCCGCTGCTCGTGACGGCGCCGTTGTTGATCATTGCCGCGAGGCGTTACGTGAAGCGGGCACCAAGGGCTACATCACCGAGGGCGGCACGTATTCCCAGATCAACTCGACATTCACCGAAACGGTCGAGGGAGCACGCACCGTCGAGGCTCTTGGGCTGCAACGAGATCGGATCGAGCGCGGTGATGAGGACATTGCGGTCTCCGCGCAGGCCGAGCGCTACACCATGACGCTGCGCAATTTGCTGTTCGCGGTGATCGGCTTTGCCTACGACACCCCGCTGGTCATGGTGCTGATCTTGGGCGGCATTGGCTACGCGCAGGGCTGGGTGAGCTTGGGCCAGGTCACCGCCGCGACTCTCTATGTGCAAGCGCTGGTTGAGCCTCTTGATCGGCTGATCCGCAACGTGGACCGGCTGCAGGTTGGCATCGCCTCGACGTGCCGGCTGCTGGGTATCGCGGCCGTTCCGCAAGATCGCGAAGCCGGCGACCGGTTGCCGGTTGGCAACCGCCTGGTCGGGCGTGACCTGCGCTTCGCTTATTACGACGAAGATGACGTGCTGCACGGAATTGACCTGGCGCTACGTCCCGGCGAGCGGCTGGCCATTGTTGGTCCGAGCGGCTCGGGCAAGTCCACCCTGGGCCGGCTTCTCGCGGGCATCAACAAACCGCGTACAGGATCGGTCACTGTGGGGGACGTCGAGGCTCACCGAGCTGCCGCTGCCCGTGCTCCGGACGGAAGTTGCCCTGGTGACCCAAGAGCACCACGTGTTTGTCGGCACGGTTCGCGACAACATCATCTTGGCTCGGGAGTCGTCGGCCGATGACGTGGTGATCGAGGCGCTGCGTACGGTCGATGCTTGGGACTGGGTGGAGCGTTTGCCGCAGCAGCTCGGCACTCTGCTGGGTTCTGGACACCAGAAGCTGACGCCTGCTCAGGCGCAGCAGATCGCCTTGGCCCGGCTGGTGGTGGCTGACCCGCACACTCTGGTGCTGGATGAGGCCACGTCGTTGATCGATCCGCGTACGGCTCGGCATCTCGAGGGCTCGATGGCAGCGCTGCTGCAGGATCGTACGGTCATCGCGATCGCGCATCGGCTGCACACCGCGCACGATGCGGATCGGATTGCCGTAGTGATCGATGGGCGGATTGCCGAGCTTGGCAGTCATCACGAGCTGGTCGCGGCCGACGGCGAGTACGCCCGCTTGTGGCGCGCGTGGACCTCATAGCCTCTGCGTCGCACCGTTTCTTCGCATAAGGCAGCGAATGAAGCTCTGATCGGTGAGTTTTCAGGCTGCGCCTCTATCGCACGAGGCCAAGAATGTCGATCACGAATCCGACCTGCAGCGCGCGACTGAGGACTAACGTGCAACGGAGAGAATGATCTTGCCGGTGTTGTCGCCCGACTCCATGCGGGCGTGGGCGGCACCCGCTTCGGCGAGGGGGAACACGGTCAGCGGTGGCTGCTTGATCGTATCGTCGGCGATGAGCGGCCAGACATTCTGCACCAGGCCGCGGCAGATTGCTGCCTTCTCTGCGACCGTTCGGGCGCGGAGTAGAGTTCGCCTGTGATGAGACCCCGCCTCCCCAACAAGGTTGCCAGGTCCAGCGTCCCGCTCCGGCCACCTTGCAGGCCGATGATCACCAGTACGCCATCGGTCGCGATCAGCCTTATATGATCATTCAGGTACTTGGCGCCCATATTGTCCAAGATCATATGTATGCCATCAGGAGCGATCGCACGTACGGCGGCCGGCCAGTCGTCGCGGTAGGAGATCGCATGGTCTGCCCCGATCGAGCGACAGTAGTTGAGCTTGTCTTCGCTACCGGCAGTCGCGATGACCGTCGCCCTGAGGCTCTTGGCGTACTGAATGGCGAATGAGCCGATGCCACCAGCGCCGCCATGCACCAGAAACTTGTCACCCGTAGCAAGCCCGACCACTTCGATGTTTGAGTAGACCGTTGCTGCGACCTCGATGACGCCTGCCGCCGCGACTAGCTCTACCCCTAACGGCGGCGGCACCACCTGCCCTGCCGGCGCCACGACATAGTCCGCATAGCCGCCGCCTGCCAAAAGTGCAACGCAGGGATCGTCGATCGCCCAGTTGGACACCTCGACGCCTACCTCGGCAATGGTCCCGGACACCTCCATACCAAGAATGGCGCTGACACCAGGCGGCGGTTGGTAGTGCCCCTGACGTTGCAACAGATCGGCTCGGTTGACACCCGCCGCCGCGACCTTGATCAACACCTCGTTCGGTGCGGGACTTGGGGTCTCGACATCCCGTAGCTCGAGCACGTCCGGCGGCCCAGGTTCGCGGACGACGATGGCCTTCACGCCACACAGCGTGCCATAGCGCGACGCACCGGTCGGCTAGGATCTGGGTGCTCGCGCGCTCGCGAGCGCACGAGACCGCGCCGGGCGAGGTCGCATAGTGGACTAGTGCAGGCGCCTTGAAAGCGCCCGAGCGGGAGACCGTTCCGTGGGTTCGAATCCCACCCTCGCCGCCGTGTGTGCCGGTTGGCGGGAGCCGATCGGTAGGGTGCAGCGGTGAGCGATTCGGAGACGCCGCGCCCGCAGGAAGTCTCGGTTCGTTCTGGCACCACCGCCTCCTCTGCGGTCCGCTCGCCATCAGCGCTGTGGCGGCCGTGGTCGCTGCCGCCGTCATCGTGATTGCAACCGCCCTCGACCTGCCTCGAGCCGTCGTGATTGCCGGCATAGCCATCATGATCTTCGCTGTCGTGCTAGCTGTGGTCGCACTCGTGCTGACCGTGCGACTGCGTACGACTTTGATCTTGGACTCTCAGTCGATCACGATCACCACGGGCCGACAGCGCCGGGTCATGGCGTGGTCCATGATCGACAGTGTCAAAATGCAGGGGCCGCGGCTGGTCTTGATCAGTAAGCCTGAGGGCGGGCCGGACGTCACGGTCATCAACCCGCGGGAATCGACCGATGCTGCGTTCTCAGCGTTGGTAACCGAGATCGGCACGCGGCTGGACGCCGACCGCGGCTACAAACGACTGCAGTAGCGGGCCGCTTGGCGCCCGCAGCCGAGACGAGTACGTCAGCGGTAAGGCCGGGACGTCGCGGCGACCTTCGGGTCGTACGCGCAGGCGTCGTTGACGCTTTCGCTCTGAGGTTTGACGCCTGACTTCTTCGTCGCCTTGGGATGCTTGCTTTCGCTGATCGCAGCCTTGACGCGTTTACGCATCAACGAGTAGTTCGGATTAGCTGAGCTGAAGCCGTCAACTCCTGACTTGAACACGACGCTGCGAACATTCCCGTCCTTCACGCGAAGGCTCAGATCAACCATGAGGGCAGGACCTCTCGCGGCATGTCTGTGTAGACCAGCTGCTTGCCGGCCTTGGCGATGTCCTCGTAGCGGGCCAGCATGTTGGTGGGGTTGGCCTGCTTGATGATCGCGTTGATCACGCAGCGCTGCCGGTCCATCCGGGCGAAGTCGTCTGAGCCGTAGCGGCCGCGGGCGTACCACAGCGCGCTGCGCCCATTGAGCTTCTGATTCGGCCCCGGCTTGAGGTACTCCTTCGGCGGGATGTGGCGATCTGTGTCGCCTCCGATGGGAATGTAGGTGTTGATGTTGAGCTTGATACCGCCCAGCGCATTGATCATCTTGCTGAATCCCTCCAAGTTGATCAATACGTAGTGAGTCCACCCGCAAGCCGGTTGCCTCACCTACCGAGAGCTTGAGTACGTCCGCCCCGAGGTTGTCCGTCGGGCCAAGGATGTCCCTTGGGCACCGAGCGCGGCACGTTGCGGTACATCGCGTTGAGGAAGTACTCGGCGTTCTGGCCGTTGCCGTTGGTGAATCCGTATGGGTAGTACTTGTGCAGCGGGGAGCGCGACGGGAAAGGCATCCGAGCCGTGTTGCGGGGAGGCTGATCAGCGCGGTATCGCCGGTTTTGGTGTTGATGCTCGCCAAGATCACGGTGTCGGTGCGAGTGCCTACCCGGCCGGGGCCGGCGTCGCCACCGAGCAGCAAGACGTTCAGCCGCGGCTTGCCGGCCCATGGGTCCTGCGGTTTCGGCTCGCCGGGCGCGGTCTGCGTGGCCTCGAGGGTCGGCCTGGTCGCGCTCTTTGTCTCGTTCTCACTTTTGAATACCGCACCCACTGAGCTTGCAGTCACGTAGGAGTAGTGCGCGGCAACGGCCATGGGAGCTGCCACCGCAAAGGAGAGCAAGCCGACGAGGAAGCCGCCGAACGCCCGCTGGCCACGCGTCGGGCGACCGCGAAGACTCAGGTGGCTGGCGATGATGATGGCGACCCAGACCAGCCCGATGATGACCAAGGCAAGTGCCGCCGCGGCGTAGCGTCTTGGGGTCGAGCGCGTGTGCGAGCAGATCCTGACGATCGACTGCGGCGTAGATTCCGAGAGCGAGGACGGCGGCTGCGAACAGGCCCAGGATGATGCTGCCAATAATGCGGCGCCGGCCCGCGATGAGCCCGAGTCCGGGAATAGCAGTTCCCGCAATCGTAAACGCGACGGCTCGGCGGAAGCTGGGCGCTGGCGGTGTCGCATCCTCGTGAGCGCGGCGCTCAGGCGCAGGAGGCTCATCGGGGAGCCGCCAGCTCCACGACCCCTGCTCCAGTTGATCAGGCATCAACATTCCTTACCGCGGACTCTGGAAGTGAAAACCCGCTCCACAATACGTGGGCAGACGGGTCAATATGCGATTCTCGGACGAATGCCTGCGGACGCGCAAAGTCGGCCTCCCGCGCGTACGCCTGATGATCGGGGTCATGCTGATTGGCTTTGCTTCGCGCAGCGTCGGGTCGGTAGTCTTGCCCAGCGCTCTGCCGCAGCCGAGCGTGTGGTAGGGGAGGCGTCGCCTAGTCCGGTCTATGGCGCCCGCCTGCTAAGCGGGTTGAGGGCTCAACCCTCTCGCGGGTTCAAATCCCGCCGCCTCCGCCAGTCAGTGTGATTGTTCTTTCCACGCCTTCGAGCCGGCCGAGACGGCTTCCTTGAACTGACTGGGCTCGCCGACGAGCCATCTCGCTCGGCGATTCCTCCAGCTGATCGATCCACTTCATGGCTGCTTGACCCAACGCAGTAGCAGACAGCGCCGCGCCGATCAGCCACATGAAGAAACCAACGCAAAGCAATACCACGCCTGAGCTCATCAAGCTTCGGTTGACTTCGAACGCCGGTCGAGAAATGGAGCTGCTCATCATGGTCCTCCTCTTCGGACACATTGCGGACTCCGCGGTGGGCTGGGTCTCATCATGCCCAGCCTCGGACGGCCAGGGCATCACCCTCCCCGGGTGAATGTGTGGCGCAGAAACCGAATCGTGTCGCGGTGATGATCTTGCGGTACGAAGTCGGCGCATGCCTGATTTGGCTGCCTCGGCCTGCATATCGGCAGAGGGCAGAATTTCGGTGTGGTTACCGATGAGGAGATCGCTGAGATGTCCATTGATCAGCGACGTGACCTGATCCGGCGGCTCTCTCTCGCCTCAGAGGACGGGATGGCGGCCCGGCGACGCTCCGTGGGTCCGCGCGAAGTGCAGATCGTCGTGACGGTGGTCAGTGCGGTGATCCTCGTTCCGTGGATCGTCTACCTTGCTGTGGCGCTGCCACGCGTGTACGTCACGCATAACTGGGACGAGGCCTGGGTTGGTTTCGACATCCTCCTTCTCTTACTCCTTGTGGCAACCGCCATATTCGGCTATCTCCGCCGCCAGATGGTCATGCTGACCGCGTTTGCCACCGGTGTGCTGCTGATCTGCGACGCGTGGTTCGACTGGATGACAAGCAATCGGTCCGACGTCGGCTGGGCTACCGTGACCGCTTTGTTCGTTGAGTTACCGCTGGCAGTGCTGCTCATCACCGAGGCATGTCGGCTGATGCGGGTCGTGCCGGTTCGTTGGGGGTGCTGGATGGGAGCGTGCACGCCTGGGAAGTCCAGATACCGCTACCCAGCGGCCCGGAGCACTCGGTTTGGCGTCGTCGGGGCGTGGGCAGTGAGCCGGCCCGACTAAAGCGGCTCTGCGGAGTCGATCATCGGTTAGGCGCTAGCTCTTCGCGCCGCCGTCCGGGATCTGCTAGCCGTGCAGGTCGGTCGCTGGCTCGGGCTGTACCGACCAGCTGGCGGGCTCGTCGTCAGTGTCTGTTGCCGCGTCCGTCGCTGTCGCGTGCACCTTGCCGGGCTGGTGGTGGGCCGGTGCGTAGATCGCATACAGCTGCATCGGCTCGCCTCCGATGTTGGTGATGTTGTGCCAGGTGCCTGCCGGCACGAGGACGCACCATCCGTCGGACACCTCCTGATCGAAGGTGAGGTCATCTCGGGCAGCTCCCATCTGAACGCGACCGCGGCCAGCATCCAGCCGCAGGAATTGATCGGTCTCAGGGTGCATCTCGAGGCCAACATCTCCGCCCTCGGGGATGGACATCAGCGTTACCTGCAGGTACCTGCCACTCCAGGCGACCGTACGGTAGTTGGAGTTTTCGACCGTCTCCTCTTCGAGATTGAAGGATTGCGGCGCAGGTCCGATGTCCTTGATCGTCATGTAGTGCTCCTTCTGTTCGTGATCGTTCTGCAGGGATTCATAGCTTGTAGACGCGGCGCGCATTGTCGCGGGCGATCAAGGTGGCGACATGAGCAGCATCATGACTGGTGATCTCATCGGCCTCGATCAGCTTGCCCAGCACGGCCGACAGCCCACGTCGGAACAGCTTCGCGCCAAGGTAGTACAGCTCGGCCAGTCCGTACGCATCGGAGGAAAACAGCAGCTTGCCGAACGGAACCAGCTCGAGCGTCTCCCGAATCAGTGCCTGGCTGAGCGCTCCGGTGTTGTGCACGGCAAGTCCGACATCGATGAAGACGTGACTAAAGACTTGTGCGAGGTACGCGGCGTGCCGGTGGAATGGGTAGTTGTGCAGCAGCAGCACCGGCACTCCACGCTCCTCGGTCGCGCGGAGAAAGGGTGTGAGCCGGAGCGGGTCTGCGCGAAGCAGATCGACATCGGCATCGCCGTAGCCGACATGGAATTGCAGCGGCAGCTCCCTCTCGATCGCGGTCCACGCCAACCACGAGTTGATCACCGGATCGGCGAGCCGGTAGCGACCACTCGCTGTCGGATGCAGCTCCGAAAGCGCTGCAATCAGGGCGTCTTGGGACGGTGGGTCCGCCGGCAGGTCGAGGCCAATCCGGTACGCCGCGATGCTCTTCGCCGCCAGCGCGGTGGACTCGTGCAGCGCCCGCTCAGCGGCCTCGGCGAAGTCCGCAGCAGCGATCCCGTTGTGCAGCAGGTCCTCGGCCAACGCCTCAAGCCGAATCACCTCGTACGCCGCGCTGCCAGTCATGGCCGCGAGCTCCAGAGGGCTGCACAGCCGTTCGTCAGGTAATCCGGTGTCGACGAGGAATGTCTCGATGCCGGCGGCTCCTACCAACAGGCGACTCGCCTCCACACCCAGCTCTCGACGACGAGCGAGATAGTCCTCGGCCGACGCGTGCGGCTCCAAGCCAAAGACTGGAGCACACCACCTCCGGACCGCCAACCCGAGGCTGGAGTCGAAGAATGTCGTCCCCAGCGGCGACACGGCGGCCGCCTCGTTGAGCAAGGTCTCGAAAGAGGCGCGATCAAGATCATCAAGCACCGAGGCCATGACAGTGATGATCGACGAGTGGTCCAAGATCAACTGACTCAGCTTGCATCGTCCCTCCGGTCACACCGGGCGTGCCGAGGTATCAACCCCAGCCCTATTCTGTGGTCTCGTGGATGTCGCCGAGCGGGAGGCCCGCGCCGCACAGGCGGAGCAGCTGGTGCAGACGCTTGCGGAACGCGATGTCGGGATGGTGGCGACCACGTTCGTGGACAATGCCGGCATCACTCGGGTGAAGAGTGTTCCGCTCAGTCGGCTGCCGCAGTTGGCTGCATGGGGTGTTGGCGCGTCAACGAGCTTCGACTACTTCCGCTTTGACGACTGGCTGGCCGCACCGGAGGGCGGGACCGCGCCGGTCGGTGATCTTCGCGTCATTCCTGATCTTCGGCGAGTGGTCCCTCTGGCCGCGCAGCCTGGTTGGGCCTGGACGCCCGGTGATCGATATCGGCAAGACGGCGAGCCACACGAGCGGTGCAACCGGCTAGCACTGCAGCGGCTGGTGGAGGATGCGGCCGCAGACGGTCTGGAGATCAAGGCCGCAATCGAAATCGAGTGGGTGGTCTCAGCCGGCGACGGAGACGACTTCGTTTCTGCGGCAGTTGGACCCGCGTACGGCATGACTCGGCTGATCAACGTCTCGGACTACGTCCGCGATGTCATAGCGGCGCTCAGCGCGGAGGGGATCGCGGTCGAGCAATTCCATCCCGAGTACGCCGCCGGGCAGCTTGAGATTGTCCGTTGCGGCGGAGTCTCCCGTCGACGCCGCCGACACCGTCTGTGCTGGTACGCGGCACCATCCGCGCCGTCGGCCGGCGCTACAACTACCGCACCTCGTTCTCACCCAAGGTGGACGCCGAGGGCGTCGGGAACGGCGGTCATGTGCATCTCAGCCTGTGGCGGGACGGCGAGAATCTGATGGCCGGGGAGACGGGCGATACGGGCTCACCGCGGTCGGCGAGGCCTTTGCCGCAGGCATTCTTTCTCATCTGCCGGCGCTGCTCGCGATCGGAGCGCCGTCGGTGGCGTCGTACCTGCGATTGGTGCCCTCACATTGGGCCGGCGTGTACGCCTGCTGGGGTCTGGAGAACCGGGAGGCGGCGCTGCGCATGATCACGGGGTCGGTGGGGAGCAGCAACTGGGCGGGGAACCTCGAGGTGAAATGTCTTGACTTGACGGCCAATCCCTATTTGTTGCTGGCCGCGCTGCTGGCTGCGGGTCTGGACGGGTCGCCGCGGACGCGCAGCTGCCTGAGCCGATCGACGTAGATCCGGCCGCCTTGGCAGCCCGAGGACCTGGACGAGCGCGGCATCCGGCGGCTGCCGACGAGCCTGCGGCAGTCGACGGACGCGCTGGCGGCCGATCAGGTGTTGCGCACAGCGCTGGGGTCAGCACTCATCGACTCGGTGCTCGCCGTCCGTGAGTCGGAGATCGAACTGTTCGCCGAAGCGTCGGCCGAGGACGTGGTCCGGGCCTTGCGCTGGACGCACTGAGCCGACGCAGGCTCGCTGCCGACCGGCTGGCAACGAGCCCGAGGTCCTCCCTGTTGCCAACTCAGGTTGCAGGGTCAAGCATTCTGACATGAGCACGTTGATGGATCTCTTCCCGCCAGGCAGCGCCACGGATGCCGACGGCATGTTGATCATCGGTGGCTGTCGCGCCGATGATCTTGCAACCGAGTTCGGAACTCCGGTGCTCGTGGTTGACGAGGAGGCGCTCCGGAATCGCGCGCGGGAGTACCGCGATGAGCTGACCAGTCGGTGGCCCAAAGCGCGGGCGGTGTTTGCCTCGAAGGCGTTCCCTTGTACGGCGGTGCAACGGGTCATGGTGCAAGAGGGACTTGGCCTCGACGTCGCCGGTGGCGGTGAGATCCTGACTGCGCTCAAAGCTGGCATCGATCCCTCGCTCATCGTGCTCCACGGAAACGCCAAGACCACCGAAGAAATCACAATGGCGGTCGAGAACGGCATTGGTTTGGTGGTGGTTGACGGCCCGGACGATGTTGATCGGCTCGAGGCGATCGGTGCCGACTGGACGCGTCCAGGACGTCTTGGTACGCGTCATTCCGGGCGTCACTGCCGACACCCACGCTCACGTGCTGACCGGGCACGAAGGGTCGAAGTTCGGGTTGGCGCCAGCCGATGCAAGTGCGTTGATCAGGAGGATTGATCACAGTCCGCGACTCGGGATGCGCGGTGTACACGCCCATGTCGGCTCGCAGATCCTGCAGGCCGAGCCTTTGGCAGCCGCGGTTGCTCCCTCGCCGCGCTCGGGACGTTCGACATCTACGATCTCGGCGGCGGGCTCGGCGCCCGCTACACCTGGGCGGACCAACCTCCCACGGTTGCGGACTACCTCGACGTGCTCATCGCGGCAGCGCGCGAGCACCTACCGACCGATGCGGAGATCATCATCGAACCGGGACGCAGTATGGTCGCCACACTCCGCCGCGACCATCTACCGAGTGATCACCATCAAGCGCGGCCAGACGACATTCGTCGCCGTTGACGGCGGCATGGGTGACAACCTCGAGGTCGCGCTCTTTGATCAGCGTTTTGAGGCCGGAATCGCCAATCGGCTGGACGCGTCAGACGGTGAGGTCGTGACGGTCGTTGGACGGCACTGCGAGAGTGGGGACATCCTGGTTGATGGTGTGTCGTTGAACGCGCCCCGAGTCGATGATCTCCTTGTGGTGCCCGCCACGGGGGCATATTGCTACACAATGTCCAACAATTACAACGGAAATCGACGCATCCCTGTCGTCTTCGTTGCGTACGGAACGCCAAGTCTTGTCGTGCGTCGGGAGACGTGGGATGATCTTGCCGCGCGTGATGTCTCATGAGCGCCAGATTTTCTGTCGGATGTGGCGCCCATCTGGGGTCGGCTCATCAGAGAAGGTGGGAGGCAAATCGTGGCAACGCTTAGTCAAGAACTCTTCCGGCGCAAGCCCGTCGTCGAGATGGAAGCCGAGTCGGGCAGTGAGACCGAGCAGAGCGAGCTCACTCGCTCAATCGGGCTCTTCCAATTGACCATGTTCGGGGTCGGCGCAACGATCGGCACCGGTATCTTCTTCGTGCTATCGCAGGCGGTGCCGATCGCTGGTCCGGCAGTCGTCTTTTCCTTCTTGATCGCTGCCGTTGTAGCTGGACTGACCGCGGTCTGCTACGCCGAGCTCGCTGGTGCAGTGCCGGTTTCCGGTTCCTCGTACTCGTATGCCTACGCGACGATCGGTGAACTGCCGGCGATGGTGATCGCCGGTTGCCTGCTGCTCGAGTACGGCGTGTCGGCCGCCGCGGTCGCGGTTGGCTGGTCGGAGTATCTCAACGAATTGCTGAACAACCTCTTTGGCTTCAAGATCCCGGAAGCGCTGTCGCAAGCGCCCGAGCAGGGAGGGATCTTCAACCTTCCAGCGGTGATCTTGATAGCGCTCTGCACATTGCTGCTGATCCGGGGTGCCAGCGAATCTGCAAAAGTGAACACGGTCATGGTGCTGATCAAGATCTCCATCCTGATCTTGTTCATCATCATTGGCCTCTTTGGCTGGAACTCCAACAATCTCGCGGACTTTGCGCCTTTTGGAGTCCAGGGAATCACAGCCGCGGCAGGAATCATCTTCTTCTCCTTCATCGGTATCGACGCCGTCTCGACGGCCGGCGAGGAAGTGAAGAACCCGCACCGCGACGATGCCGCTGGCGATCATGTTCGCGCTGCTCATTGTGACCACGTTGTACTTCTTGGTGTCGCTCGTCGCTGTTGCCGCGCAGCCATACACCCAGTTTGAGGGCCAGGAGGCCGGTCTCGCCGCGATCCTGGAGAACGTCACCGGGTCGACCTGGCCAGGGACACTGCTGGCTGCCGGTGCGGTGATCTCGATCTTCAGCGTCACGCTGGTGGTGATCTACGGGCAGACCCGCATCCTGTTCACTATGGCCCGCGACGGAATGCTGCCCGAGTTGTTCCACAGGGTGAATCCGCGCACCCGCACACCCGTGCCGAACACGATCATCGTGGCTGCGGTCATTGCGCTGCTGGCCGGACTCATCCCGATCAATTTCCTGGCTGAGATGACAAGCGTCGGAACGCTCGTTGCCTTCGCCATCGTCTCGCTCGCCGTGATCATACTGCGGCGCCGTGAGCCCGACTTGCCGAGGCCGTTCAAGGTCCCCGGTTACCCCGTGACCCCGATCTTGGCCATCCTCGGGTGCTTGTGGATCATCAAGGACCTGCGCGATGCCCACGCTCGTGGTCTTCCTGATCTGGACTGCGGTCGTGCTCGCCTGGTATTTCGCGTACGGCAGAAAGCACTCGCACCTCGGTCGGCACGAGCATGTCGGGCTGATCAAGGATGAGCCGGTGGCCTGACGCCGACTGGCCCGATGCTTACTGCTCGCTAGGCGCCGGAGGGCGCTGGCCGCATCCGCTGACACGACGCACGGAGAAGGGATTGAGCAATGCATCAGGTCGATCAAACCACCGAGCAGATGGTGCGCAGTGTCCTCGCGTACGCCGAGAACCGGCTGCGGATGGATCCGGTGCCGCTCGACAAGGGAACGCCAAGCGGCCGCCGATCTGTACAAGGCGCTCAACGGTGTCATCCGGGACCGCGGCCGGGCGCCGGACGAGGTGCTGGGCATCTACTCGTCGGTGATCGCGCCCAGCATCATCTCCGCCGACAGCCCGCGGTTCCTCGGCTTCATTCCGGCGGCACCGACCAAGGCCAGCCTGCTGTTCGACATGTTGGTCTCCTGCGCATCGATCCAGGGCATCTCCTGGCTCGAGGCATCGGGCGCGATCGCAGCCGAGAACACCGTGCTGCGGGTCATCGCGGACGAGGCTGGACTGCCGCGATCGGCTGGCGGTTGCTTCGTCTCGGGTGGGTCCGCCGGCAACCTGTCCGCGCTTGCCGTTGCCCGCGAGACGGCGAAGAAGCGGCTTGGCGACGAAGCGGCGGGACGGCGGCTGCGGGTGGTCGTCGGTACCGACGCGCATTCCTCGATCGTCAACACGCTGCGCCTGCTGGAGATGAGACGCGCTGGTGGTCGAGACCCCAGACCACCGGCTGACCGCGGAGGCGGTGCAACGCCGCGCTCGACGAAGATCCGGATCTGAGCGATGTCGCCGCGGTCGTCTGCACGTCGGGAACGACGAACGCGCGGGATCATCGACGATCTGGCTGGTGTTGGCGAGATCGCGAAGCAGCGCGGTTGGTGGTTCCACGTCGACGGCGCGTACGGCGGGTCGGGCATCTTCGCCCGATCGCTACGCGACGAAGTACAACGGCATCGAGCAGGCGGACTCGTTCATCCTCGACCCGCACAAGTGGCTCTTCACACCCTTCGACTGCTGCGCGCTGCATCTACCGGCAGCCCGAGCTCGCCAGGGCAACTCACACCCAGGACGCGTCGTACCTGGACGTCATCCACGTGTCGGACGGGGAGTGGAACCCGACCGACTACGCCTACCACCTGACTCGTCGCGCACGCGGACTGCCGCTGTGGTTCTCGTTGGCGGTCTACGGGCTCGACGCGTACCGCGAGGCGATCGAGGCCGCGGTCCGGCTCGCCGGGAGACTGCGGTAGCTGATCAAGGCGACACCACACCTGGAGCTGATCCGGGAGCCTGATCTCGGCGTGGTGCTGTTCCGTCGCGCTGGGCTGGAAACCGGCCGACTACGACGCGTGGGCGCAGGCGCTGCATGACGAGGAGATCGCCTTCATTCCGCCAACCAAGTGGGAGGGCGAGACGGTGGGCCGCTTCGCATTCTTGCATCCGCACACGACGATGGAACTCGTCAAGGAGATCCTCGACCGAACCGCCTAATGCTTATCGGCTGGGCTTAGCCCGCCGGGGTGCGCGCAAAGAACTCGCTCGCCCTGCGGTTGTACAGCAGCGCGAGCACGACCACCGACACGATGATCGTGATGATGGCTGATGTCACCGTCTGATTGCTCCGGAACCAGATCAGGTTGGCGATGCCGCCGAGAATGTCGATCACCATCAAGATCGTCACCAGTATTCGGGCGAACCTGGATCCGTTGCGAAGTCCGACCCCGACGGCGATCGTCACGATGCCGAAGATCAGATACAGGATGCCGAAGACGAGAACTGCCACGCCACTGACGTTCGATGCAAGGCTGGCGGCTCCGCCCAGGAGGAGCAGGAAGAGGGCGCCGAGCAGCGTGAGAATGCCCGAGATGATCGTCAGGACCACGACGATGGTGACGGATCCAGGGCGGCGGACGATATTAGAAACGGGTTCGGTCATGTCGACGTCTCTTTCCGCTAGGAACCGGCATCGCTGCAAAGATGATCATGGCGATGCTACTCCGGATTGTTTAAATCGAGAGCGCGGCGCGCGCATGGGGATCCTGAGACTGGGCGGCTCAAGTCCGCTAATGGAACTGCGGAACGATCAGGTAGATCCCGAAGAGTACGAGCAGCGCGGCGATGCCGATCAAGCACATAGCCCAGCGAGACGGTCGCGGTACCGGACCCGCCCTCGTTCGACTTGATCTTGGCGGCCGAGACCAGACGTATGCCGCTCGCCAGCAAGATCGTGAAGATCACCGACGCCGCTATGGAGACGACAGCCACGATGCCCAAGGCAGCCCAGTCGACGTGCATCAGGCGGCGCTCTTCAATTTGGGCCGCTTGACCTTCTTCTTGGGCTTGGTAGGAGCTTCAAGCAGCGCCTCGCCGGCGTACGGTGGTGGGTGCAGCGGCAGCCAGCACCAGGACTTCGTGGCTGTCGGTGACATTGGCGTGGGTGATCCTGTGGCGACGAGAGAGGAAGTAGATCGCCAGGCAGGTCGCCAGCGAGTAGCACCAGTAGCGCGCTGATGCCCCAGACGCCTTGATCAGCGAGCAGCGCAGCGAGGCCGCCGACCAGAGCGGCTCCCGGCAATGTCAGGAGCCAGGCGAAGACCATCCGGCGGGCAACGCTCCAGCGAACCTCGGCTCCTCGGCCCACCCCGGAGCCCAGGATGCTGCCGGTGCTGACGTGCGTCGTGGACAGGCCGAACCCGAAGTGGGCCGATGCCAGAATCGTCGCGCTGGTTGCCGCGCCAGACGCCGCGCCCTGGGGCGTCTCGATCTCGACGATCCCTTTGCCCATCGCCCGCATGATGCGCCAGCCGCCCGAGTAGGTGCCTAAGCCGATGGCGAGAGCAGAGATAATGATCACCCACATCTGGGGCCCCGTGCCGGATGCCTGCAGGTTGGCTGCGATGAGCACCAACGTGATCACGCCCATCGTCTTCTGACCGTCGGATGTTCCGTGGGCGAGCGCGACCATTGATGGCAGTGAACGCCTGCCCGTACTTGAACCCAGTCCTGCGTGTGCACGCTCGGCGTCCTTCTGGTGATGCGATAAGCCAGCCGCGTGGCCCAGGCAGCAGCGATGCCGGCGACCAATGGCGCGACGATGGCGGGCAGCAGGACCTTGGAGACGATCACCCAGCCGTGCACCGAGGCGATCCCGGCGCCGACAATGACCGCCCCGATCAGGCCGCCGAACAGGGCATGCGAGGAACTCGACGGCAGGCCGAGAAGCCAGGTCATCAGATTCCAGACAATCGCACCGACCAGCCCAGCCAGGATGATCGGAAGCCGTGATCAGCTGGTCGTCAAAAAACCACCGGAGATCGTCTTCGCGACCGCGGTGGAGAGGCAGGCACCTACGAGATTGAGGAAGGCGCCGAGGATGACGGCCGTCCGCGGTCGGAGAGCGCCGGTGGCAATCGGCCCGGCCATCGCGTTGGCGCTGTCGTGGAATCCGTTGGTGAAGTCAAAGATGAGGGCCACGGCGATAACCGTTATGACGACGAACAGCTCTGTCACATCAGTTCCCCATCCGGAACGGGTGGTTTGGTGTCGGTGAGCACCTGGCAATGACGCTCGAACCTAGCCGCCGAGGTGAACAATATGTGAACAAAGAGCGATGTCAATCTGGCCAATACCAGTGTTGCAGTGGTCAGGTCAAGACCTTAGGGACATTTTCCTGACTTTCGTCTGACACCAGTCCTAACGGCAACTCGTAGGTCCGTTGCAATCTGGTCTCCCGGCGAAGCGGGTGGACTCGATCAGGCTGGCAGCAACGCAGACGAGGCAAGAAAAATAAGGCAGGGTCGCGCGCATCTAAACGACTTGGGGTTTCGTACGCGACTGATCATGATCGTTTGGGTCGTCTGCGCTGTGTAGTGACGGTGGAAGGTATAGAGACGTGAAAGACGTAACTGTCATTGGCGGCGGGCTGGGTGGACTCTCGGCCGCAATCACCGCGGCCGAGGCTGGCGCATCGGTTACTCTCCACGAGGCTCACCGAACGCTGGGGGGACGTTGGCGCTCAACGCCGGTGCGGCGGAGGGCTGCGTCAAGCGAGTCCGCAGAGCCACGGCTATATCGAGCGCATGAGGGGCCGCATGTCATCTACCGCGATGGACCGATCTGGGCCTGGTTGAAGAAACGAGGCCTGCTTGGTGTCACCTGTCGAGTGCCGCTCGGTGCGACGATGCGGTTTCGGTTCTGGCATCGGGGTCGGTTGCGAGCCGCGCCACCCGCTGGTTTCCTGCGTGTGCTGCGGATCTCCCGCCGGAAGGGCGTACCAACGGACCAATCATTCCGGGTGTGGGCGTCGACGCTGGTCGGCGACGACGCTGCCGGAATGGGTGCCTCGGCATCCGGCGTCGGCGTCTTTCACCCCGACCCTGGCTCGTTGTCTGCAGCCTTCGTAGCGGAGCGGCTCGCCCGGGTCTATTCGGTGCCGCCGCCTGCGTCGTACCGCAAGGGGAGCTGGGGCGCGATGTTCGAGAAATCGGGAAGTACGCGCGAAGTCTGGGCGTGATCATCGAGCTCGGCTCACGAGTGAGCTCGATTGACGCTGGGATCACCATTGTCGCCACCGAGCTGGAGTCTGCCCGGCTGCTACTGGGCGACGATTCCTTGGACTGGCCATCTGGTCGCACGTCACTTCTTGATCTTGGTGTGAAGCGAGATCCTCGTGATCTTTTCGTGGTAAGTGATCTTGATACCTGTGGCTGGCTGGAGAACTTTCACGATGCCTGACTCGACAATCGCGCCGGCGGGCGAGCACCTCGTACAGATGCAGATGCCGATCGATCCGGAAGACTCGAAGGCTGATGGTGTCGCGCGACTCGAGGCGATTGCCGACCAGGCGCTTCCGGGCTGGCGAGGACGTACGACACATCGGCTGGAGTCCTTGGCCAATGCCCGCACCGGCGCCGTGGACTATCCCGGCACATCGTGGCGGGACCGGCCAGCGATCGATCGGGGAGACGGCGTCTATCTCGTTGGTGATCGTGTCGCCGCACCTGGGTTGCTGAGTGAGGTCAGCTTGAACAGCGGCGTACGCGCTGCCCAGATGGCGCTGGCTTGAATCCCGAGATCGTGCCGCTGATCTCGGTTGGGTCCACGCAGCCTCGACCGCTACACTCTCACGGTGTTGCTCGGCGGCTGAATAGGCTGTGAGCTATCCGCACCCGTAGCTCAACGGATAGAGCATCTGACTACGGATCAGAAGGTTGGGAGTTCGAATCTCCCCGGGTGCGCCAGTGTTTCACCTAGTCAGAGACCTTCTTTCGCGCTCAGCCAGCATCCGCGTCCGGTGCCGGTGGGCTCTGGGAGCCATTGCGGGAGCCATTCGGCGTCAGCAGCGCCTCGGACATCCGAGCGGCAGCGGCCCGTTTCTGGCCCTCGACGAGATGCCCGTACACGTCTTTCGTGATGGCGACGCTCGAGTGTCCGAGAACTTCCGAGACCACGTAAGAGATCGGTGCCCTGGGCCAGCATCAACGACGCCCCTGAGTGGCGCAGCTCATGCAGGTGCCAGTGGCCGAGGCCCGGCCCGCCGGCAGATCCGGGAGAACCAGTGCGACACGTTGTCCGGGTCCAGCGGCGTCCCCAGCGGCGCTCGGAAAGATCTGAGTCGTGTTCCCGCCAGGCCGGTCCGATTGCTATCCGCTCTCGGCCAGACGAGCGCGGTGGCGCCGCAGCAGTTCAACCAGCTCCGGCGTTGCGAAGAGGGTTCGCCGGGAGCGGGCGGTCTTGAGCTCGCCGATCATATGGACGCGTGTAGCTCGGAGGTCTCCGTACGGTCTCGAACTCGCTTCACTGCATGCGTCACCTTCAGGTCGCCGACTCCCAGTCCAGAGCCGGACCAGTGCAAGCCCAGCGCTCTCCGCGCCGTAGCCCAAACGCGAGCATCACGGTCAGCAACGGCTCTTCTCGCGTGCCTTGTCACCTGTTCAAGAAGAGCCCTCGCCTGGTCAACCGAGAGGGCTCGCCCTTCGTCAGCTCCGAACGCGCGGCGCGGCGGAAGAGGCGGCTGCGTTGCGCAGAAACCAGGCCCTCCCGCTCGGCTTGCCTCAGGGCGCGGCGAAGTACAGCTCGAATGATGCGGACCGTGTTGGCGCTGTAGCCGGCGTTGCGCTTCCAGGCGAGGAGCTCGATCAACATCGGACGACCGTCAGCTTGCGCAGAACCTTGCGGCCTAACGACGGCTTGATGTGCAGACGCACCGTGTCCGCGTAGCTGTCCAGGGTCTTCTCGCTCACTTGCCCGGGAGACTTTGCCGCCAGCCACCGATCCAAGAAAGCGGCGACCGTTAGCCGGTCATCGGGAACTGGCATGCCTGCGTTGAGTTCGGACCGCAAGTCTCGCAGCTTGCGCAGCATCCTCGGCTTTCGTCGCGCCACTCACTTTCTTGCGGATCCGGCGCCCGTCGGGGCCGTAACCAAGAAGGAAGCTGCGCCTCGCCAGCGGTCGCCATCGAGATACACCAGAGTCTCTCGCCGCGGCCGCGGCGACTCGTCACCGCGGCTCCTCGGTGAGAGCGCGCGATGAAGTCGGCGAGTGCTGCCTGTGGGATACGCCGCAGCGCGCGCCGATCTTCACCGATCGCAGCTGCCCGAGCCGCATCAGCTCGTAGTAGCCAGCTGCGTCCGATGCTGAGGATGAGCCGCGGCCTCCGCCGGGCTACAGCAGCAACTTCTCCATCTCCTTACCTCCGTTCCGTGCAGGACTCGGATCCGGAGGCCCGGCCAGAACGGCGATGTCGCGACCGCGCGAGAAGGCTGGGCTCTCATTTCGCATCACCATCGAACCCGTGGATTCGCTTCACCCGCATCTTCCCGCACTTCTCCTGTGGACAAACTGGCCGTTGACCGCGGTCGCTCGCCTACCATCCGTAAAGGTCCGGACGATTACCCTGGCGGTCGTCCAGGGAAGCGTCACGAATCGAGCCCGCTCCTGCGAAGTCGCGGCGGTTGCGGGGGCGAGCCGGATGTGGTCGGAACGACAGCCATCGAGGGTAACATTCGGCGAGCGCTGAGGCGATCGGCTCTCAGCTGGCTGGTAGCGCGCCCTGACTCGCGGACCGCAAGTGGAGTGCCGCATGGCGCGGATCATCGATCCCGAATGCCAAGAAGCGAGATCGGTCCCAGACCCCCCCTTCTTACGCGCGGCACAAGATCATCAGTCATGGGCAAGATCATCACGGTGGCAGCGGACAAGACAAGAACTCATGGCTCTTTGACCCCCAGACATCGGCAGCGTGTCCAAGGACGTCCCCAGACGTCCAATTTTCCTTAAAAATAAGGATTTTGCACTTAGGCGTATTTCGGTGGACAGACCCAAATGGTGGTCAAAATGGTGGTCAGACCCATAGCCAAACTAAGCAAAGAGGCTTGGTCAGGTCCAGGCTGTGCATCGCCATGGCCGCAGTAATGCCGTCGACGATTGCCGGCGTGGGCCGTATTCCGTGCGGCAGGTCGGCCAGATCACTGCGGCCAGCGCTACGTAACGGGATCTCGGGTCGCAGGTAGGAGAACCGATCACGGATTGTGCCGGATTTCGCGGCCGGGGCGAGGGAGGCGACCGACCACATTGCTGTCGGCTTGAAATCGACCTAGCATGGCTTCCGGGCTGGATCTATCAAACGACGCCCAGTCAGCGGTCAACCCTGCCTGCGTCCGACTGGCGCGCCAGCCAGTGCCCCGGGGCCGCGCCCTCGCGGCCGGAGACAGGAGAGTCGCATGCCCTGCATTTTCTGCATCGCGGTGATCGCGATGATCGCCGGTGCGATGGCGGCCGGTGCGGTTGACTCGAGGTGGAGGACGGGTTGGCAGACAAGGCGGCCGGAACGCTGAGGCGAGCCGCCGATACCGACACCGTCACGAAGTGGGACCTGACCGTCAAGGTCGGATCCAGAGTCAGTTCCGCTGGCCGTGACGCTCTTCAAGGATCATGGGCGGGTGCGGGTCCAGGTCCTGACCCACGAACTGTCCCCCAGCAGGTCCAGAAGCTGTTACGCGAGATCTGCGAGGCGATCGGCGCCAAGATGGTGAGCCAATCCAGCCCCGACGACCAGGCGCATGCCGAGGCTGACCACGATGCTGAGCCAGCCGCCGAACGCCAGTCACCCCCTCCTGAACGCCGATCCAGGCGGCCCCCGACTCCGAGCCCCGGAGCGCCAACGGCGCCGGTGAGTGACCGACGGTGGTCCCGGTGTGCCAGGGCGCCAGGGGTCAATTTTCGGGCGGCGTTGAGACGCTGATGATGTCGGGCGGGCGGCGCGAGGCCCATCGATGACTGCTGGCCGTACCAGTGCTGGACCTCAACTCCACGGGCGTTGTCGGTGTACTGCGCGCGGACCAGACGCGCCTGATGTGTCGGTGAAGGACACCGTGACTGTCGTGGACCATCCGGCGTGTCCGGTAAAACTGACGAAGTTCTCATCTACGTTGGTGATGGTCGCGTTCGCAGTCAGTCCGTGCTCGCGCACTCGCGATATCGCCTCTAGCCTGCTTACCGCAATCGCGCCGAGGATCACCGCTCCCACCAAGAACGCTGCTGCCAGCGCCAGATTACCCCGACGGGTGGAGGTCACGTTCTTAACCGTCATTGCCATCACGGGCAGGAGAGTACAGCCACGAACGCCAGGCCAACGAAACCGTTCACCAGTGTGAATGCCTCCCGCCTGCGGTACTCCTGCTGGATCTCCGGGCCGCCCTAGGGCGTCGGGTTACGCCAGTCGTCGGGCCCTGTCTCGCGGCTGTGGGCACCCCGCTGAGCCGGTTGTAGAAAAGTTCAATTCGCCGACTGGTAGTCGAACCTCACGGTAGGCGCGGGACGAGGCGTCTCCGGATGACTGATCTTGTCCGCAACTTGTCTCGGATCGCTACGGCACATCTCCGTCCGCGAACTCTGGACAGCGGCACGGTCGTCGGCGATCGAGCTGGTGACGGCCGCTGGTGACGTCGTCGCCATGAGCCGCGAGGACGACAGCGAGCGCTTCGCCGGCGCCGCCATCGGCCTCGGCTGCCTCTGCTGCCTCGGCATCGTCACGCACGCGCCGGGTGACGATCAGGTACGTGAGAACGTCCACGAGGAGCTGGGCTTGGAACGCACGGCCGTGCTGGGCGCCATTCGCGTGCATCCCGAGGGGGCGAGCCTGCTTGAGCGAGTGTCGTGGCTAGGAGACACACGTTGGTGGTGCTCAACGAGGCGATCCTCATGCTCTCGTGGCGCGACGCGAACGCACTGGCTCGGAAGCAGGCCGAGGGCGGCCATGCGACTGACGGCGGTTGCGGCTCGTGCTCGCGGTGCCGGCGCTGGTCTTCGGCATGTACGGGACCAACTTCAGTCAGCTTCCGTGGATTCTAGGCGAACGCTGGGGCTATCCGATCGTGCTGGGCGTACCCATCGTCGTCGACGCGGTCCTATGGCGCCGTTTCAAACGGTGGTTGGGTGTAGATCGCTCGACTACCCGGAGCCCACACCGACCGCCTCGTCCCCGGCGTCGTGGCTGGAAAACGGCTCGAGAATGAACCGGCTGCCTGCCTCCCAGCGCTACCGACGGCGCAGCCAGCGGTGGAAGCGGTATGAGGAAGCAACTTTCCGGCCACCAGCTGCAGGTCGATGTGAAGTTCATCGAACCCCTCGGCCAGAAAGGGCTGCGGCGGAAGAAGTTCTACCAGTTCACCGCCATCGACGACTGCACCCGGCTCCGGGTGTTGCGTGGCTACCCGCGCTGCGACCAGAAGACCGCCATCGCCTTCATCGACCACACCTCTGTCAAAGCTGCCGTTCGCGGTCGAGCGCGTGCAAACAGACAACGGTGCCGAGTTCGGCGCCTCGTTCCACTGGCACCTGCTCGACAAAGGCGTCGACCACGTCAAGATCAGACCCAGGACGCCGCGACTCAACGGCAAGGTGGAGAGATCCCACCGGATCGACTCCGAGGAGTTCTACCGGCTCCTCCAAGGCCAGGTCATCGACGACGCCAACGTGTTCTCTGAGAAGCTGCAAGAGCGGGAGAACTACTCACTAGTGTGGTGCGGTGGTGATTGACACGCGGGGACGGCGGTTCGTTCTCGTGGCCGTCGGCCTTTGGCGGCCTACGCCATCGGGGCGTCCGTACTCACGTCGACGAAGGATTTCAGCGACCGGGGTCGCTCTCGTACGTCGAGCCCGCTCTGGAGCGCCCCTGCGCGGTGGGTTGCCGCTTTCGGAGGCGCTGGCTCGGTGCTTCTCCAGCCCGGATCGCAGCGCCTTCGCGTACAAGGTCGTAGGCGAGGTCGTTCCGGGGCCATCCCTATTGCGCCTGCTACGAGAGCTACCGAGATGGCACGGGCCTGTTCGAGACGGTTGTCGTGGACGCGGTCAGTGGCGACAATGTCACCGATGTGGGTTTGATCAAGGCTGGCGGCGCACGACCTACGTCGGGCTGGTGAAGTCGACGGGCGAGCTGGTCCTCGGTGGCATGGGCCTGGCATTGCTGTTCGCAGTGTTCTTCCTGTACTACCGGCGGCTGCGACCCGGTGCCCACCACAGGGGTTAGAGCCTGGCAGTCCAGCGGTGCCATGGTCGCGATGGCAGTCGTTGCCTCCTGTGTCGGCTGGATCGCGCTGGCTGTGCTGCCCGCGTGAGCCGAGCGCGGAAGATCCGTGCGGCGCTGCAGGCGTTCTCGTGACGGCTGTCGTGGTGCTCGGCTACCTGTGGCTCCTGTACACCACCTACCCCGGACCTGGGTGGGGGCAGTCCTCGGTCTGATCACCGGCGGGTATCTTTGTGCTCTGCTGGCGGGGCGTCGCTGGTTGCGCCCTTGGGCTTCCGGCCTGCCCGAAGATGTGCTCCTCGGCCGCACCCGATGACTCTCCCCTGCATTGCGGGCACCCCCATTCCTGGGGGCGGCGACAGGTCAGCGGCCCGCGCCCCACCATTGACCGACACCGGATCACGGGCCGACACCGCGCCCAAGGGCAGGTCGCCGAGGGGACGAGGGTGACCAAACCCAGTTCCGCGTGCAGCGCCCTGGCGAGCTGCCGAGCTTCCGGGCAGGTCGGGGAACGACCGACCTCAAGCGTGAGCTGAAGGACACCTTCGGCCTCATTCTCGCCTTCGCCGACGAGGCCGAGCAGTATCGCATCAACTGGAACGGCGTGCTCCTGCACGGGCCTCGAGGTGGGCAAGACCCTTCTGGCGCGGGCCGTGGCCGGCAGTTCGGCCTCAACTTCATCTCGGTGACCACGGGTGAGCTCGTCTCCGCCTACCGGGAGACTCCGCGCGCCAACCTGCGGGCCGCCTTCAGGCCGCCTCCGTTAACCGGCCCTGCCTGTTCTTCGACGAGTTCGACTCCATCGCCCAGCGGCGCGACGATTTCCCAGACCAGGAGTCGCGCCGCACCGGAACCGACTGCTGCAGTCATGGAGAAATGGCGGCCCGTTCGAGAGCTGATCGTCGTGGCGGCGACCACTCCTGGACAGTCTCGACGACGCCGTGACGAGGCCGGGCGCTTCGACCGTCACATCCGCATCGACCTGCCCGATGCCGAGGCCCGCCGCGCGATCTTCGTCGCCCAGCTGAAAGACCGTCCGACGTCCGGACGAGCTCGCCTTGGACGACCTCGTGCGCCGTAGCGAAGGCCTCACCCCGGCGGCGATCGCTCGCACCGTAGAGGCTGCCGCGATGGCTGCCTTCCGCCAGGCCACCGAGACTGGGGACGTCGTCCACATCACGACCGAGCAGCTCATTAAGGCGATCAAGGAGCGCGGCGGGACCGATCGCCCGACGGTCGAAGCAGTGGACGTGGGATCAGCTCGTTCTGCCGGAGGACGTCAAACGCGAGCTTAAGCAGCTGCAGCTCATTGTGCGTGACCCCGACCGGGCGCAGGCGTTCGGCGTGGAGGCGCCCAGCGGCGTGCTGCTGACCGGACCTCCGGAACAGGCAAGACCACCATCGCGAAGATCCTCGCCGCACAGTCTGGCTGCTCGTTCTACCCGATCACGCCCGCAGCGATCATCAGCATGTGGGTCGGGAGTCCGAGGCGAACATCAAGCGGCTCTTCGACCGAAGCGAGGGAAAACGCCCCGTCCATCGTCTTCATCGACGAGATCGACGCTCTTGCCGCCAAACGTGGGGACCTCACCTCGGGCGACCGGCTCGTCAACCAACTGCTCGCGGAGATGGACGGAGTCTCCCCGTCGAGAGGCGTCCTCGTCGTCGCGGCGACGAACCGTCCAGATCAGCTGGACCCGGCAATGCTGCGTGGCGGGCTGCTTTCGAAGACCATCGAGATCGGACTGCCGGGCGACGCCGCCCGGTTGCGGTTGCTCGAGCTCAACACCGAGTCCATGCCGCTGTTCAGCGTCGATCTGCACAGCCTGGCCGCGCGACGGGAAGTCCGGCGCCGACCTCAAGGCACTCTGCCAGGAGGCCGCGCTGCAGGCGATCATCCGCGTCGGGGACGCCGACGTCGCCCCACAGGTGACCGCCGCGGACTTCACAGCTGCCGCTGCCCGGGCCGTCTGGTGCACCCCCCAGCGCAGAGGGTACCTCACAAACTACCTACCGCAGTGTGGGGACCTGCGCTCATAACCCAGGAGGTCACGAGGTTCAAGTCCTGTCCAACCGCTACGAGTAAGTGGCCTGGTCAGGGAGGCGGTTTCCGAAGGTTTTCGGAAGCTGCCTCTCGTTTACTGAGAGGCGGTCGTGGGCGGTTTGTGAGGCAGCCCTTGCCGCGCAGCACGTGATCCGGTTCATGCTTGACCATCGGGTTCCGGTAGCTGCTTGACAGTTTCGGGACGCGGTTCCGGTTCCTGCGCGACAGTCGTTCCGGTAGGTGCTTGACACTTTCGCCGCTGCCGCGGCCTGTTGCGATGCCTGGTTGGTGGGTTCTTCCGTGGTCGTTATCGACTGCGGAAGGAGCCGGTGATGCTTGGTGGAGCTGCGGGTGGGCGAGCAGCGGTATGCGGGCGGTGTGGGAGGTGTTGGACGGCGCCTCGGTGAGTGAGGTGGCGCGTCGTTTCAAGGTGTCGCGGCAGAGCGTGCACTCCTGGTTGCGGCGGTATGCCGCCGAGGTGGCAGGGGTTTGGGTGATCGGTCGTCGCGGCCGCATGGCTGTCCGCATCAGATGAGCCCGGCGACCGAGGCCCGGATTGTGGAGATCAGGCGGGCGCATCCGGTGTGGGGTGCGGACCGGATCGGCTACCAGCTGGCAGAGGGACGGGATCGGCCCGGTGCCGGGTCGGACCAGTATCTATCGGGCGCTGGTGCGGAACGGTTTGGTGGTGCCGGGGCAGCGGAAGCGACGGCGGGCGGATTATCGGCGGTGGGAACGGGCCCGGCCGATGGAGTTGTGGCAGATGGATGTGGTCGGCGGTTTCCACCTGGCCGACGGCACCGAGCTGAAGGCGGTGTCGGGGATCGACGACAGCTCCCGGTTCGCGAGTGTCGGCCACACTGGTGCGGCGGGCGACCGCCGGCCCGGTGTGTGAGGCGCTGCTGGCGGCGCTGCGGCGGCACGGGATCCCGGATCAGATTTTGACTGACAATGGGAAAGTCTTCACCGGCCGGTTCGGCCCTGCGGGCAGTTCGGCGGAGGTGTTGTTCGACCGGATCTGCGCCGAGAACGGGATCCGGCATCTGCTGACCGCGCCGCGGTCGCCGACCACCACCGGGAAGGTGGAGCGGTGGCACAAGACGATACGTGCGGAGTTCCTCGCCGACCACGATCACCAGCACGCCACGATCGCGGAGTTGCAGGCGGCGCTGGATGCGTGGGTGGACCACTACAACACCGAACGGCCGCACCAGGCGCTCGGGATGCGGCCACCGATCGAGCGGTTCCGCCTCGCCGCGCTGCGGTGGAGACCGTCGTCGAGCCCGTGCCGGTCCCGGCCGGTCAACCGCGCCGCCGGTGGTGGAGCCGGCGCCACAGATCGTGCGGCTGCCCGGGGTGCAGCGGTGGGTCGACCAGCACGGTCTGATCTCCTTAGGCGGGTTTCGGTATCGGGTGCCGATCGTGCTGGCCGGGGAGCCGGTCGAGGCGGTGGCCGCCGAGCATCTGGTGCGGATCTTCCACCGTGAGGTGCTGGTCGCCGAGCACGTGCAACGCCGCAAACCCGACACCGGCGACCAGCAGCAGCAGGTTCGGCTGCGGCGGGGGCAACCCACGCCGCGGCGCGCCACCGGCAAAGGCTGACCAAATCACCGGGTGATGAACTGGGCGTTGCCTCCCTTTCGGACTGCGGACCATTTAAGGTCCATTCCGGAAGGGAGAGGAGTCAATGTCGGCGAAACACCCGAAGTATTCGCCGGAGTTTCGTGAAGAAGCGGCGAAGATGGTGGTGGAGGGGTCGCGGGCTATCGCCCAGGTGGCCCGCGAGTACGGATTGAGTGAAACCACGCTGGGGAATTGGGTGCGGGCCTACCGGGAAACCCATGCCAGCGACGAGCCGCCGCTGGAATTGTCGGAACGGGCGCGACTGCGGGAATTAGAACGGCAAAATCGGGAACTCGAAATGGAAAACACTTTCCTGAAAAAAGCGGCAGCGTACTTCGCGAGGGAGCATCGGTGAGCGACAAATACGCCTTCATCGACGCCGAGTACGCCGCGGCCTGTGCTCCCACCATCGAGCGGATGTGCCGCTGGCTGCAGGTATCCAGGTCCGGCTACTACGAGTGGCTGAACCGGCCGCCCAGCGCCACCACACAACGCCGGGAGCTGCTCAAGATCAAAATCCAGGCGCTGTTCGAGGCCTCCGATGGCAGCTACGGGTATCGGCGGCTGCACGCAGAAACTGGTCCGCGGCGGCGAACAGGTCGGCCCAGAGCTGGTGCGGGAGCTGATGCGCGAGCTCGGCCTGGTCGCCTGCCAGCCACGGCCGTTCGGCGCCACCACCATCCGCGACGGCGAGCAGACAGCCACACCCGACCTGCTCGGCCGGGACTTCACCGCCGACGCGCCGGGATGACAAACTCGTCGGCGACATCACCTACATCCCCACCTGGGCCGGCTGGCTGTACCTGGCCACGGTGATCGACTGCTTCAACCGGGAAGTCATCGGCTATGCGATGGCGGGCCATATGCGCACCAGCCTGGTCAGCGACGCGCTGCACATGGCCGCCCGCAACCATAGGCTGGCCGTCGGCTGCATTTTCCATTCCGACCGCGGCACTCAATACACCTCAACAGAATTCGGTACGACACTCGCCTCGCTGCACATGCGGCAATCGCTGGGCCGCACCGGATGTTGTTACGACAATGCGCTGGCCGAATCCTTTTCGCGGCCCTCAAAAACGAGCGGGTCCACCGCACCGTCTATCCCACACGGAACAAAGCCAAACAAGATATTGCCCACTATATTGAAATCTTCTATAATCGGCGGCGACTCCACTCAACGTTAGGCTACCGGACCCCGCACGAGGTCCGCACCGAATACCTAAACGAGCAAGCCGCAGCATGAAATAACACAAATTCAACCGTCCGGAAAACACGGGGCAGACCAGGGCAGCCGCCGTAGCACCATCTACCACCGACGGGATGGTTGACCCGGGTGGTGGACTCCTCGGGGTATGTGTGAGAATGACAAGTTGATTTGGCCCCACTGTGCTGGCCTGATTTGGCCCCACCCTGGGGTCGGTTTAGGTGTTGGCGGCTCCTTTCTTGGCTCGTGTGCTGGTGAGCCGGTAGCTGTTGGTGCCGGTTTGGATGATGTGGGCGTTGAAGGTGAGCCGGTCGACGACGGCAGCGGCTGAGTCGGGGGTCGGTGAAGGTGTTGCCCCATTCGGAGAAGGGGGCGTTGGAGGCGCAGGCGATGGAGGCGCGTTCTTCCCGGGCGGTGATGATTTGGAACAGCAGTTCGGCGCCGCGGGGATCCAGGGTGAGGTAGCCGATCTCGTCGAGGCAGAGCAGGTCGAGCCGGGCGTAGCGGCCGAGGACGCGGGTGAGCTGTTTGTCGTCGGCGGCTTCGGCGAGCTCGTTGACCAGCTGGGCGCAGGTGAGGTAGCGGACCCGGCGGCCGGCTTCGGCGGCGCAGGTGCCTAGCGCGATGAGCAGATGGGTTTTGCCGGTGCCGGAGTCGCCGAGCAGCACCAAGGGTTCACCTTTGTCGATCCAGGCGCCGGATGCCGAGGTGCCCGAGGACGGCGGGGTGAGGTCGGGGATGCGGGTGTGGTCGAAGTCGGCGAGCCGTTTGGTGCGCGGGAACTTGGCCTCATGGACTAGCCGGATCCGGCGCCGGGCGTCCCGTTCGTCGCATTCGGCGGTCAGCACCTCAGCGAGGAACGCCTTATGCGACAGGCGTTGCTTGGCCGCCGCGGCGGCCAGCTGGGCGGCCTGGGCGCGGATGGTGGGCAGCTGCAAGGTTTTCGTTGCGGCTGCGATGGCGGCGTCGGCGGCCGGCTCGGCCAGCCGGGACGACGGCCGCGGTCATCTCAAGGCTCCTGCCAGCAGCTGGTCGTAGCTGGCCAGCGAGGAGTCGGCCGGTCACGCGACAGACTGACTGGGCGAGACGATGAGCGGCGGCATCGGCTCGGGGCGGCTGGCACGGCGGGCCTCGACTGCGACCAGGTCCGGGTCGCAACTGTCCAGGCTCAGCGCTGCGTTCATGCCGGCGATCACCGCCTTAGCGGGCAGGGTGCGATGCAGCAGCAACACCCCGATCAGGGCACGGGTGCCGGGCCCGTCGCCGAGCCGGCGGCGGGCTGTCTCCCAGAACCGTTGATGATCACCGGTGAACACCCCCGATGCGCGGGCGGCGGCCAGCGCGGTCGATCCGGAGAACGCTCCGGGTTTGCGGCTCAGCACCTCCAGGTAGTGGTCCAACACCAAATCCTGGCTGTACTTATGCAGCGATCGGGAATGCTCGGCGACGATCCTCGCGCCGTCATAGACAGTGAGACTGGTGGCGCCCAGCCGGACCTCGAGACGGCGGCCGACGTAACGAGCCGGCACCGAGTAATAGGACTGTCGGACACAGATCCGGGCCTTGGCGTCAACCCGGCATAGCAACCGCAACGACACATCGAACGGCTCGGCGGGCAGCGGCGTCAGCAACGGCAGCTCCCGGGCGGCCGCCTCGCCGATGGTTTCGGCGCGGCCGCTGATGCGGCGGGCGTCGTCGCGGGCATCCGCGGCGGCCAGGGCAGCGTTCAACACCTCCAGCGAGCCCACATGCGGGATCGGGGTGAGATGGCGGCGGCGGAAGCGGCCGATCTCGCCCTCCACCCCACCCTTCTCATGCGCCCCCTCCACGCCGGGGGCGCAGAAGAACGAGTCATAGCCGTAATGGGACCGCATCGCCACGAACCGGGGATGTTCGAAGCGTTCCCGGCCCAACGCGATTCGGATCACCGCCGGTTTCAAATTGTCGTAGCGGATCATCCCGGTCGGCACCCCACCGAAAGCCTCGAAGGCTCGCACATGCCCGTCCAGGAAGGATTCTTGGGTTTGGTTGGCGTAGCCGAAGTGGAACGCCTTCCCCGAATGCGACAGCCGCATGCAAAACATGTACAGCTTCATCACCTGCCCAGCGATCGGAGGCGGTGAACTCACCGAAATCAACCTCGGCCTCCGCCGCCGCCGGATGGGTTTGCGGCACCATCACCTGGCAGCGGTCAGCGCCAATCTCGGTCCGCAGCCGCGCCACCAGATTCCGCACCGTCGACTCCCCGACCCGGGCGTCTTCCTCCTCCACCAGCCGCTGCCAAATCCGCCTCGCGGTATGACGCTGCTTCCTCGGCGCCGTCAAATCCTCCATCAGCCACCGCCGAACAAGATCAACATACGGGCCTGTCGCCGGAGCTGACCGCTCCGGCAGCTTCCGAGCCGGCGGCGTCGCATCCGCCAACGCCTGACGCACCGTCCGCCGGTGCACACCATGACGCCTCGCTAAGGCCCGGATGGACATCGCCCGATCACGCGAATCACGTCGAATACCTTCGAACTGCTCCACTCTCGATCTCTCCTTCAAGCCCCTCGCCTCTCCGGATCGCCCTGGCAGACGAGCCGAAAGTAGAGGGAAACGATTGGTCGAGGGTGGGGCCACACCGAGCCAGCACTAGCCCTCCAAGTGGGGCCAAATCAGACTGGCTTTTACCCATATGTCGTTTGCCGGCACCAACTATCGGGTCGGCAACCGCTGGCGCGGCCGCAGCGCGCAGGTCCGCATCGTGGCCGGTTCGGTGCAGCTTTCCTGCGACGGCCAGATCATCCGGGTCCACCGATCCGGCATGACCGGGCCAAGGAGCACGGTGCGCTTCGCACCCCGAACGGGCGGCCCCGCCACCGACAGGATGCGCCGGCCGGAGCCGGCGTCAAGGCCACGCCAGCTGCGCGTGCGGCCTACCGGCCGAGCCCCTGACCCCGACCCCCCCAGCCTGGCGCAAGATCGGCAGCGGCGCGGAACCACCCGACCGAAGAACAATGTTGATCATGTCAAGCGAGGTACCGGAACTCATTCGTCAAGCGGGTACCGAACTGACATAGGCAGCCCTTGCCGTCCGGTCTGCCAATCGCGACGGTCGATCGCGCTGGATGAACATGGACTTCGCTGCACCGCCGACCGAACTGTCGCTCGGAGTCAGGGCCAGAGAAGAGGTGGTCCGCCCCATGCGCGGGCACAAGACCTGCAGCCATGGCCGGTGTTGACCTTCAATACTCAGTCGAGACGGGACGTGTGCAACGAAGTCTGGATGGTCGTGATCGCCCGAAACCTCGTCAGGTCCTTATGTAGGTAGAGGCCTGGTCCACGCAGAGGAAGATCATGAACGACAAGCTGCTCTATCGCATCCCGGAGGTCGCTGGAGCATCTAAGCATCAGCCGCTCGAAGGTCTACGAACTCTCAAGTCGGGCGAACTCCGCTCAGTTCACATCGACAGAAGCCGCTTGGTCCGCGCCCGTGACCTTCAGGCGTACGTTGACTCCTTGGCCGCCGCTTCGTGACTGTCAGCACCATTGCGAAACCTCAGGTCGGACCCGATCTTCGGCGAGCCGAAGTCGATCGACCACGGCAACCCCTTTGACCCCCAGACATCGGCAGCGTGGCCGAACGTCCCGGACGTCCGACTTTCTTAGAGATATGGTTCTGGAGCCAGGCGCATTTCGCTGGCGGATAAGGCTAATGGTGGTCAAGATGACGGTCAGACCCATAGCTAAGCTAAGCGAATAGGCTCGCTGCACGAATGGCCACAGCAATAGAGCTTCGAGTTACGACGATGGGCTTCCGATCATTCTTGGCGGCAAACAAGGCAGCAGACGCTGTGCCTCGAGGGGCCGTATCAAGGCGCATCTGAGGCCTGAGCAGCTCCACGCGGTCGCGGGCCAGCGACTTGATGCTTCCGTTGGGGCAACCGCTTAATTGAGATGGATCTCCAAAGATCGGTGCGCTTCGTGACGCGCGGCACTGATCGGAGCGCGAACCGAGCCGCGGCTCAGAAGAGACTGACTGCGCCGGCTTAAACACGGCCAGCTGTACTCGGCTGGGCGTGACTCGCCTGGAATTGAGTCCCCTGTTAGCGTTCGTTAGGGCCACCCTCAGCGGGCATTTCAAGCGGACGGGTCATATGGGACGTAAGCTCACCTGCCGCCGGCTGGGCGTCCCCTTGCCCGCCGCTGGCTTCCGATCCCTGCGGATCCCGGAGTTCGGCAGCCCATCCGCTTCGAGGTGTGACAAACGCGCTCGCTGGAGAGCGTCCCGGTCGGCGGTCGGCTTGCGGAACGGAGGTGTGTTGGTTCTCGTGGCGGTTCCGGTCCCGGTCGCGCCCGGATGTCGGACGACGTCGTGTACACCTGCGCCGGCGCCAGCGCCCGTTCTGCTCGGAATCGCGCAGTGTCCAACGGGTTGCGGACCAGCGGGAACCGCCGCGACTTACGTCCTGGATCTCGACACAACTCTGTGGCGGCCTCGCGCGGGGCCATGGTACGACGCGGCCGGATGGAACGCGGCGACTCCGCCAGGCGAGCCGGCGTTGCGTCAGGCGGGAGTACCTAACGGGCTGCCGGACCTACCGGCGAGTTCTGGAGCCTTGATTAGGACGGACGCTGCCGACTCGCTCAGCCGATGAGGGGAAGGCGGGGATCCGAGTGCTCGGCCCGCCCGGAGGCGGCGCGGATCCAGGCCAGGTCGTCGGCGAGGTCGGCCGGTCGGCCGGGCACCGTACGGCGAGCCAGCAGCTCGTCGAGGATCGCGGCGGTTGCGGCAATCCCGCCGGGGTGGCCATCGGTGGCCGGCCAAGCGCGTCGGTGAGGTCGAGCCCGTGGACGACCGCCTCGACGATGCGGCTGGCGACGAACTCGTCCAACCGCATGAGCGCGTAGTAGCCGGATCCGACCTTGTCCGGCGCCGGCAGCACGGGACTCCTCGATCGTCTTGGTGAAGGTCTCCGTCAGCACGCCAGGCATCTGCCCGGGCGTCTTGCCCTCTACCATCGTGTACGCATAGGCGTAGACGACCGGCGCCACCTCGGAGCGCGGGAAGATAAAGAAGCTGGTCCGGTCCCGGCCGACCTGGCCGGCGGTGTTGTCGGCGACGAGCATCCGGGTCAGGCCGATCGAGATGTCGAAGTGCCCGGCCAGCTCGAACACCGTCCAGTGCGGGAGCTTCTCGTCCAGCGGTATCAGCAGGGTCGGAGCTCGCCACTGCTCGTCGGTGAGCTCGCCGAACGCCTTGGCGACGACGCCTAGCTCGGTTTCGAGGATGCGCAGGTCGGATTCGAACGAGCCCATGGGTGCCTCCGATCGTGCGAGCGACGTTGTCATTGGACTGCGCAGGTCAGGGGCTGTCAAGATCACATCGACCTGCTCGATCGACCAGACGGCAAACCTGCGGCGGCTGAGGATGCCCGTCATGGGTGATGAGATCCAGGAACTAGTTGACTTGGATGCGACTGCAAGCAATACGTAACTGA
>ERZ1370068.3751-contig-2852_pt1 | contig 72978 bp, 99 predicted proteins | sample MGYA00561227_ERZ1370068 | MGnify/ENA primary metagenome ERZ1370068 (study PRJEB38410, sample SAMEA6850437) | metagenome | study: Metagenomic assessment of the ecological functions of the soil: analysis of the soil microbiota associated with the... | reverse complement strand
GAGCTTGGCTTCGGCCGGCTGCGGTGCCGGTGGTCCGTTGTCTTCCTGGCGATCTTCAGCCAGCGCCGGCGGCGTTTGCCAGCATGCGCCAGCGACGCGGCGGTCAGTGCAAGTTTCTTCATCTTGTTCTCCTCCAGTGCAGATTGTGCTGATCGTACAATGCGAGGACGCAGAGGAGATGTTCCGTCGGATATTTGCGGAACAATCACGACGCGGCGCGACGAGCCTCGTCGCTACAGCCGCGCCAGCAGCGACTTTCGCCGGAATCGCTCGGCAGCAGCGTTGCGACGCGTGACAGCCCGGCTCCGCGCGTGCGTCGCGTTTGCCGTGGCTGGTATGGCGCATCACGCTGCGACAGCCGCCGCGCGATCATGTGCGCCGTCTTCGCAGGTCGGTCTCGGCAAAGACCACGACAACCGAGCCGTCCTCCAGGGCGGCGCCGAAATCCATCTGCCGCATCAGGCGGCTGATGATCCGCGCGCCGTCGAATTGCGCGCGCGGATGTGCGGGATCGAAGGCAAAGCGTGCGACCGACAATCCGCCGCCGCGCTGCTGCGTCTGGTAGACGGCGCTGGCAAAGTCGCGCTCGAAGGCTGCCGGAGTGAGCAGGCCGGTGCGCGCGTCGATCAGGCCGTCGGCGTCGATCGAGCGTTCAGCGTGCGGCTCAAATGCGCTTCGAAGGCGTGCTGGCGGATCAGCGGCAGCGCGGTCGCGACCACTGCGGCGGGCTCGCCGCGACGATCATCTCGAGGTTCGGCAGATCGTAGCCAGGCGCCAGATCGACCGACGTCACGACGACGGGCAGGTTGCGGAAACGGCGCGTCCTCCGTCAGCACGGTGAGGAAGGCGTCGATCACGCGCGGGCTAAAACCTTCGCCGAGCACGATGCCGTCGATGTCGCTGGCGTTGAGATGCTTCGCAGCCGCCTCGATCGCTGAGCGCGCCGACCACGCCGGTCCGCTCGCCGAGCGACGACCGAAAGCGTGGGATAGGCGCCGCCGCGGCCGATCAGCAGCACGGTGCGCGTCGCGGCTGGATCGATATCGCGACAGCGCGATCGGCGCTGGCCGGACACCAGCCGGCGCATCACGGTCGCATGCAGCGACCGCACGCGCAGCGCGGCGCGCGAGCCGCGCGATCGAGCGCGGTCGGAGTTGCCCTGCGGCTCTGGAAGAAGCGGAATGGCGTTGTCGGGCAGCGGATCTCGGGATCGACCGCGATCAGCGGCAGATAGGGCTGGCGCGCCGCGATCCGCGCTGCCAGCGCCGCAACGTCCGGCTCATCGGTGCTCGGACGTCGCAGCCAGCGACCGCGGCCGGCTGCACCTGCTCGACGGCGTGCACGCGCGTCGGCCCATTCGGTCTCGACCACCGGAAACAGCCTCGGCGACGTCGAGCGCGGCGGCAAAGGACGGCCGCTTCGCGGTCGATGACGACGAGGATCGGGCCTTGCTGGGACATCTGGCAACTCGGATCAGGCGCGCATCGGGAGCGCGACGATCCTAGTTTGCCGGGCTTAATGCGGCGTCAACGCGACGCCCTGCCGGATGCTCTCAGGCCAGCGTTGGCACCGATCGCGAAAAGCTTCCACCATCAACGGGTTAAGGCCGAGTTCCGTCAGCGCGTCGCGGGCGCGGCATTGTCCAGGCGCGCGGCCGGCGATGCCGGTGGCCGCTGAGGCGGTCAGGCAACGCCGTCAACAGCGCGCCCTGTCCGAGCCGCCGCGCCCATTCCTGCAGGTCCTGCGCCGAGGAAGCGGTAGCCGCCGACCGCCATGACGCCGGACGGCGGCGCGGTGATGTTGATCGCGCCGGTCGACGCGGTCGAGCCGTGCGCGCATAATCCGTATCGACGTAGTCGCGCGGCGGCGAGGCGATCAGGAAGTCGCTCGGCGGCGGCGGCGGCGCGTAGGCCGCGACCGGCACCATCGGCCCGCGCAATCCCAAGCGTGCCGCGCGGCGTCAGCAGGATTTCGCCCGCGATCGACGATCCCGGCAACTCGCGCGGCGCGCCATGTGGCCCGGCTTGATCAGGGCCGGCGAGCCGTCCTCCGCGATCCGGCGCGCGCCGAACAATCCGGCCTCGCCGAACAGATAGACATCCGTCAGCTTCGCCTGTTGCGCGGTCCAGCACGCGCTGGAGCCGACCTGTTCCGGCGTGCGCCACAGGCCGATCGACATTGCGCAGGCTTGGCAGTCCGCGCCGCGAGGTCGATGCTCGTCCAGCCGCAGCGCCAGCTGCGCCGGCGCAATCAGCGTATCGCAGGCCTGCTCGTTGATCTGCTGTTCCAGCGCCTCCTCGTCGAACGGATGGTGCAGCACCAGCGTTGCCGCCCGACAGCAGCCATACCGCCAGCGACGAAGCGAGGCCCGCAAACGACATCGGCGAGAAGGCCGACAGGACGGTCTGCGCCCTGCGGCACGTCGCTTTCGAGCGACATTGCGAGGCCGCCGGCAATCAGGCCGAGATGGGCGCGCGGCACCGGACGGAAGCCGTCGGCGGTGACGTCGAACGAAATCAGCGCCGCCTTGCGGCCGTCCTGGATCACGGCGCGCGCGGTCGGGGATTCCCGGAAGATTGCGTTGTCGAGCGAGGCCATGCCTTCGGGCAGATCGCTCGCCGAAGCCGCAGACATGGCGGATCGAGAAACGCTTCGGCGCGCGGCGTTCATGGCGAGATCGGCATAGACGACGCCGTCGACCCGGCTCGATGGTCACGATCGCCGCGCGCGGCGGTGCGGTTGAGCGCCACGGTCAGTTCCGCCTGCCGCCACGAGCAGCGGCAGCACCGCGACGACGAGGCCGGCGCGGATGGCGGCGCAGCACGGTGAGCGCGAATTCGATCGTGTTGGGCAGCTGAACCGCGATCACCGGAATTGGACGGCAAGCCGGATTCGATGAAATGCGCCGCCAGCGCCGAGATCGCGCGGTCGGCCTGCGCGAAGGTCAGGCGCTTCGGCGGCTGGCCGGTGACGCGCTGCTTGTTGAGGGGATCGACCAGCGCCAGCGCATCCGGCTGTCGCGCCAGGATGCGTTTGAACAGGGCATCGAGCGTTGGCGAAGCGGTGGGCTGGGTCACGGCGTTGCATCAGCTGGCATCACTGTGAGTTCACTTCGTTCCCTTCTGCCACCAGGTTTCCGGCAGATAGCCCGGTCAACGCGGTCGCTACAGGCCGTTCTATCCGATTCCAGCGCGCGATCCATTGCTCCTGCACGTTAATAACAGGGATAGCGTAGAAGCCGGACATCAGGTCGCGGTCGAGCGCCCGCACCGCCGAGACGAAGGCCGGGCGCTCGCGCGCCTCCAGCAGCGCCGCGATCAGGGCGTCGATGGCGGGATCCTTGGCGCCCATGTAGTTGCGCGTGCCGGGAATGTCGGCGGCCTGGCTGCCCCAGTAGAAGGACTGCTCGTTGCCGGGCGACAGCGACTGATCCCAGCGGTTCTGGAGCATGTCGAACTCGTAGCCGAGCCGGCGCTGGTCGAACTGCACGGGATCGACCGCGCGAACGCGTGGCCTCGATGCCGGCGCGCTTGAGGTCGCGCTGATAGGCCAGCGCGATCCGCTCCTGATCGCGTGTCGTCACCAGGATTTCGAAGGTGAGGGGCGTTTTGGTCGCACGCTGCCGCAGCACGGTTCCGTCGAGATCGTAGCCGGCTTCCGACAGCAACTTGAGCGCGCTGCGCAGCGTCGTGCGATCGCGGCCCGATCCGTCGGTGACGGGCAGGCGGTAGCTGCCGTCGAGAATGTCGGCGCGGGATGTGCGCGGCGAACGGTTTCAGAAGTTCGCGCTCGCGATCGTCGAGCCGGCCGGCCATAGGCGGACAGTTCCGGAACCGGCGAAGAAGCCCGCCGTAGCGCGTATAGAGGCCGAAAAGTAATTGCGGTTGATCCACTCGAAATCGAACAGCAGCGTCAGCGCCTGACGTGACGCGGATATCGGAAAACATCGGACGCCGCGGTGTTGAACACCAGGAATTCCGACGGCTGCGGCATGCCGGTCTTGATGGTATCGCGGATCACTTCGCCGCTGCGGGCGCGCCGGAAAATCATAGCCGTCGTGCCAGCGCAGCGGTTCGGTGCTCGACGCGAAAGTCATAGAGGCCGCGCTTGAACGCTTCGAACTGGCCGTTGGATCGCGATAGAAGTCGAGCCTGATCTCGTCGAAGTTCCACAAGCCACGGTTGACCGGCAGGTCGCGGCCCCAGTAGTCGGGATTGCGCGTCAGCGTGACGCTCGGCGCCGGCTTGACCGCAGCTGACGCGGTAGGGGCCGGAGCCGATCGGCCCGGTCATCGTGGTCTCCTCGAACGTCGCGGGATCGACCGCGTGCCGCGGCAACACCGGCATCAGGCCGAGGATCAGCGGCAGTTCGCGGTCATTGGCGCCGCCGAAGTCGAACCGCACCGTGAGCGGGTCGGGCGCCTCGGCCTTTGCGACCTTGGAATAATACTGCCGATGATTGGGGCGGCCCTTGTCGCGCAGCAGCTGCCCAGGAAAACAGCACGTCGTCGGCCGTGACCGGCTTGCCGTCGGAGAAGCGCGCCGCGGGGTCGAGATGGAAGGTGACGTAGCTTCTGCGCGTCGTCGGTCTCGACGCTCTTGGCCAGCAGGCCATAGAGCGTGAAAGCCTCGTCATTGCCGCGCGCCATCAGGCTCTCGACCACATAGCCCCTGATCTGCTGAACGGCGAGGCCGCGGACGATCAGCGGATTGAGGCTGTCGAAGGTTCCGAGCAGGCCCCAGACCAGCCGGCCGCCCTTCGGCGCATCGGGATTGGCGTAGGGCATGTGCGGCGAAGTCGGCGGAAGGGCCGGCGCGCCGTGCATCGCCAGCGCGTAGCTTTCTCGGCTGCCGCCAGCCGGACCGGCGAGCGCACGCGCGCACCGAGCGCGAGGGCGACGACCAGGCCAACAGCACGCAGCCGCGATACGCCCGCAGGCGGTCATAGGCGGGCATGGATTTGATTCTGAAAATGCGCACCGGCAAGCTTTACCATAGGCTTCGGCGTCCGGACCGTCGGCGGATGCCAAAGATGCCTGTCGGCATTGATCTTTTCGTCCGCCGCTGTATTGAAGGCGGGCAATTGATCACGGCGGCACGCCTGTCACGTATCCGCCTCAATTGCCAGCGAGACAGCCGCCCAACACGGCTAGGTGTCGGTGCCTGCAGCGGTTTCGGGCGCTCCCGTTCAGAAAGGGTTTTCCGCAATGAATTTCCGTATCTTGGCCGCGTCGATCCGGCCGCGTGGGCGAGCTTTTCGCCCTGTTGGCGGCACTGCACTGTCGGCAACGTTGATCGCTTCCGGGCGCGCAGGCCCAGCAGCCGGCCGCGCCGGCGCGCCTGCGGCGCCCGCGACGCGCCGCCGCGCCAAGGCTGCGCCCGAAGGCTGCGCCGAAGGCCGCTCCCGGCTCCGCCCGGCACGCCCAGCAGGCCCCGCCCCGGCTGGCGCTCGCCGCCCGCCGCAGCCGCCGGAACAGCAGGTCCAGCTGATCTACGCGCCCTGGACCAAGTTCTGCCTCGAAGGGTCAGGAAGCCGGCGCCAAGCAGGTCTGCTTCACCGGCAAGGACGGCCGCATCGAGTCGGGCCAGCCCGTCATCGCCGCCGTCATCATCGAGCCGGAAGGCGAGCCGAAGAAGCTCCTGCGCGTGACGCTGCCGCTCGGCATGCAGCTCGTGCACGGAACCCGGATCATCGTCGACAGCAATGCGCCGCAGCAGAGCCCCTACGTCATCTGCTTCCAGAACGGCTGCATGTCCGACTACGAAGCAACGCCTGAGCTGATCGCCAGCCTGAAGAAGGGCCAGAATCTCGTTGTTCAGGCGATCAATTCCAACGGCGCGCCGCTGACGCTGCCGCTGCCGCTCGGCCGGCGAATTCGCCAAGGCCTATGACGGTCCGCCGACCGATCCGAAGGAGTTCGAGGAAAACCAGAAGAAGCTGCAGGAAGAGCTGCAGAAGCGCGCTGAAGAGCAGCGCAAGAAGCTCGAGGCGCAGCGGGTGTCGGCGGCCAATCCGGCCGCGAAGTAAACGCGCGCGTCGGTCGACAAAACACAAAGGCGCCCGAGCAGGGCGCCTTTTTCGTTGCGGTCAAGAGATTGCTAGTTCGAGCGACGGATTGCGCGGGCGGTAGCCGCCCGGACTTGTCCTTCACAAAAATCTCAGCCACCTGCGAATGCCGGATCGGCTCGCCGGAATCGTCGGGCAGCAGGTTCTGTTCGGAGACGTAGGCGACGTATTCGGACTCCGAATTCTCCGCGAGCAGGTGATAGAACGGCTGGTCCTTGTGCGGCCGGACCTCCTCGGGGATCGACAACCACCATTCCTCGGTATTGTTGAATTCCGGATCGATATCGAAAATCACGCCCCGGAATGAAAACACCCGGTGGCGGACGATCTGCCCGATCTGAAATTTGGCGGTGCGCGCTTTGATCATGTCTCGTCGAATAGACCATGATTGTGGCCGATGCTAGGGGCAATAGGTACGAATTAACCTTTACGTGTGGCTGGCCGCGTCCGGCGCCATAGCCCCGAAATCACTGACGAAAAGACGTTTCCGAGATGGTCGATATCCTCAACCTCGCGCTTCCCTATTTCGGCCTGATCTTCATCGGCTTTGCCTGCGGCAAGACCAGGGGCTGCCGGAATCGGGCCTCGCCTGGATGAACTTCTTCCTGCTGTACGTTTCGCTGCCGGCGTTGCTGTTCCGCATCATGTCGGAGACGCCGTTCTCCGAACTGAACAATCCGCCATTCCTGGTCGCAACCACGCTTGCGACCGTGAGCGCCTTCGTCCTTGCCATGGTGGCGGGCCGCATCATCGGCGAACTGTCGCTGCGCAAGGCCACCATGGCGGGCCTTGCCGGCGCTTACGGCAATATCGGCTATATGGGCCCCGGGCTGGCGCTGGCGGTGCTCGGCGCCAAGGCGGCGGCGCCGACCGCGCTGATCTTCTGCTGCGACAGCATTTTCCTGTTCTCGATCGTGCCGCTGTTGATGGCGCTGACCGATCGCGAGCACCCGTCGTTCCTGCATGCGATCGGCGTCGCCGCGCGGCAGATCGTGCTGAACCCGCTGATCATGTCGGCCGTTGCTGGGAGCTCTCGTCGCGGCCTTGCATATTCCGTCTGCCGGTCGCGCTCGACCGAACGCTGCTGTTTCTGCAGAACGCCGCGGCGCCGACCGCGCTGTTCGTGCTCGGCGTCACCGTGGCGCTGCGCCCGTTCGATCGCGTGCCCTGGGAAGTGCCCGGCGTGATCGCGATCAAGCTGCTGATCCATCCGCTGATCGTGTTCGGCTTGATGCTGCTGTTCGGGCCGTTCGCGCAGCCCTGGGCGGCGACCGCGGTCTTGATGGCAGCGCTGCCGCCGGCGCTGAACGTGTTCGTGATCGCCCGGCAGAACAACACCTGGATCGAGCCGGCATCGGTCGCCGTCCTGATCGGGACCTTTGCGTCCGTGGTCACGCTGACCAGCGTGATGTGGTTCATCCAGAGCGGACGGCTGGTGTTTCCGTAACAGGATCTACGCGCCGGGAGCGCGTTCTACGGCTGCACGCGCTTCCAGGTCGGCGCCAGCCCCTCGCGCATCGCGAGCCGCCGCAGCGGGCCGAACGAACCAAGCAGATGCATGCCCGCCAGCGCGCAGCGATTGCATGCCAGGAAATCGCTGAGCAGCGAACGGTTGGCGACATCGATGGCAATCAGCCGGCTCGCGACGTCGGCGCGGCGGGCGGACTGATAGCGCGCCAGCACCGCCGGCGAGCCCGGATCCTCCCCGAGCGAGATCGCACTGCCTGCGATATCGGCGATATCGGCCGCGTCGCGCAATCCCATGTTGAGGCCCTGCGCGCCGATCGGCGGCACCACATGGGCGGATTCGCCGACCAGCGCGACACGATGGCTGGCGAATTGGTCGGAGCGCTCGATCGTCAGCGGAAACACGTTGCGCCCGGCTTCGACCTGGACGCGGCCGAGAATGGAGTGCGACTGCGTTTCCGCGGCCTCCGACAATTCGTCGTCGCTGAGCGACATCAGCCGCTCGGCTTCCTGGTCTGCCGAAACCCACACCACGCTGCAGCGGTTGCCGGGCAGGGGCACGAATACGCATGGACCCTGCGGGGTGTGAAACTCGGTGGAGATGCTGTTGTGCGGCCGCGAATGGGAAATGTTGAACGTCAGCGCCGACTGATGCAGGTCGCGGCGGCTGATCCCGATTCCGGCCGCCGCGCGGGAAGGCGATTGCCGCCCGTCGGCGCCGATCACCAGCCGCGCGGCAAGCTGCTCGCCCTTGCCGGTACGGATGGCGACGGTCGCGTCCTGCGGATCGATCGTTGCCGCCTCATCGTCAAACCGGGTCAGGTTCGAGAGCTCAGCCGCGCGCTCTTCGAGGGCGACCATCAGCGAGCGGTTGTCGATGTTGTAGCCGAACTGCTCGAGGCCGATCTCGTCCGAGGAAAACCGCACCTCGGGCGCGCGGATCAGCCGGCCGGTGTCGTCGACGAGGCGCATGGTCCGCAAGGCGGCGGCCTGGTCGCGGCAGCGCGGACCAGACCTCCAGGCGTTCGAGCAGGTCGGTGGAAGCCCCCAGCAGCGCCGTGGTGCGGTTGTCGGCATAGGGGACGCGGCGGGCGAGCAGGGCGGTTCTTGCGCCGGTCGCGGCCAGCGCGATGGCCGCGGTCAATCCGCCGGCCGCCGCCGATCACGACGGTGTCATAAACTTGCGATGCATTGTTCATATCGGGACAATTGACGTTCGGGCGGCATTTTCAAGCCATCAACTGGCCGAAATGTTTCCGCCCATTCGCGCGGCGGAACGCCGCAAGCGCGGATATGCAAATCGGAGCGATTCCTGATAGCACTGCCGGAGCAATGGACCAGACCAGCCGAGCCAGTTTCCGCCCCGGCGACCAGCCGAACGCGGGCCGCCGCATTCGCCGTGCATATCTTCACGGCGATGGGCGCGGGCATCGCGTTGCTGGCGATGCTGGAGGCCGTGCGCGAACACTGGGCCAACATGTTCGGCTGGCTCGGCGTCGCCCTGATCATCGACGCGATCGACGGCCCGCTGGCGCGCAGGCTGGATGTCGTCCGGTTGCAGCCGAACTGGTCGGGCGAGGTGCTCGATCTCGTCGTCGATTTCGTGACCTACGTCTTCGTTCCGGCCTATGCCGATCACGGCGAGCGGGATGCTGCTGCCGGTGGCCGCGCCGCTGCTCGGCATCGGCATCATGGTGTCGGGCGCGCTCTATTTCGCCGACCGGCGCATGAAGGCGTCGGACAATCACTTCCGCGGCTTTCCGGCGCTGTGGAACGCCGTGGCGTTTTATTTGTTCTTGCTGCACTTGCCGCCGGCGCTCTCCACCCTCGGCATTGCCGTTCTGATCGCGCTGACATTCGCGCCGTTTCATGTGGTGCACCCGTTCCGGGTGGTACGTCTGCGCTGGCTGACCTTGTGGCTGCTTGGCGTCTGGGCCGTGCTTGCGATATATACGCTCGCCTGCGACTTCAACGTGGGCGCTCCGATCGTCGCCGGGCTTTGCGCCATCGCGGCCTACATGGTGGGAAGTGACGCGGTGATCCGGCGAATAAGGTCGTTCAAGGCATGATGGAATTATTGACCAGCCCGGAAGCCTGGGCGGCGCTGCTGACATTGACGGCGCTGGAAATCGTGCTCGGCATCGACAATGTCATCTTTCTGTCGGTGATCGTCTCGCGCATTCCCGAGCGGCAGGCGAAGCAGGCGCGGCAGATCGGGCTTGCGCTGGCGCTGGTATTTCGTATCCTGCTGCTCAGCCTGCTGGTGTGGCTGATTGGCCTGACCCAGCCCGTGATCACGGTGAAGGACCTCGCGTTTTCGTGGCGCGACATCATCCTGATCGGCGGCGGGATGTTTCTGATCGCGAAGGCGACCCACGAGATTCATGCCGAGGTGGAAGCGCGCGAGGCGGAAGCGACGATGAGCCGAAGGCCAGCGCTTTCTTCTGGGTGATCATGCAGATCATCGTCATCGACATGGTGTTCTCGCTGGATTCGATCATCACTGCGATCGGCATGGCGCAGGATCTCGAGATCATGGTCGCGGCGGTCGTGATCGCCTGTTTCGTGATGTACGTGTCGTCGGGGCCGGTCTCCAAATTCGTCGCCAATCATCCGACCACCAAGATGCTGGCGCTGGCGTTCCTGGTGCTGATCGGGGTGGCGCTGGTGGCGGACGGATTCAAATTCCACATCCCGCGCGGCTATATCTACTTTGCCATCGTGTTTGCGGCGGCCGTCGAACTGTTCAATGTGCTCGCCAGGCGCAACCGCCGGAAGGTCGCCAGGTAGCCGGTTTCGAGCCGGGCGAGTTGACAAGGCGGCGGCGATGGCCTTCGTTTCGCATGCAAGTTGGGCGCCTGAGTAAATACCGAGGAGAAACTGTCATGACCAAGGCCGTGCGCGTGCACAAGGTGGGGGTCCGGAAGCCCTGGTGTATGAGGACGTGGACGTGCCGGCGCCGGGACCGGGCGAGGTCCGCATCCGCCAGCATGCCGTCGGCCTGAATTTCATCGACGTCTATTTCCGCACCGGCCTCTACAAGGCGCCGGGGCTGCCGTTCATCGCCGGAAACGAGGCCGCCGGCGAGGTCGTGGCCGTCGGCTCCGGGCGTCACCAATTTTCACCCCGGCGATCGCGTCGCCTGCTATTTCACGCTCGGCGGCTACGCCAGCGAGCGGGTGATCCCGGCGGACAAGCTGGTCAAGCTGCCCGACCACATCACCTACGAGCAGGGCGCCGTCCTGATGCTCAAGGGGCTGACGGTCTGGTACCTGCTGCACAAGACCTTCAAGGTCGAGCCCGGCCACCGCGTGCTGATCCATGCCGCCGCGGGCGGCATCGGGCTGCTGGCCTGCCAGTGGGCGAAGGCGCTCGGCGCGCATGTGATCGGCACCGTGGGCTCAAGGCGAAGGCCGACCTCGCGCTCTCCAATGGCTGCGACCACGTCATCCTCTACAACGAGGAAGATTTTGTCGCGCGGGTCAAACAGATCAGCCGCAACGAACTCTGCGATGTGCGTCTATGACGGCGTCGGCAAGACCACGTTCCCGGGCTCGCTGTCGTGCCTGCGGCCCGCGGCCTGTTCGTGAGTTTTGGCAACGCCTCCGGCCCGGTGCCGCCGTTCGCGCTCGCCGAGCTCAACAACCACGGCTCGCTGTTTGCGACGCGGCCGAAGCTCAACGACTACGTCAGCTACCCGCAAGGAACTGCTCGAAGGCGCCGACACGCTGTTCGCCGCCGTGATCAACGGCAAGCTCCACGTGCCGATCAACCACGCCTATGCGCTGAAGGATGCGGCCAAGGCGCATACCGAGCTTGAGGCAGGGCGACGACGGGGGCGGCGATCTTGCGGCCGTAGAGTTCCGCCGTCATTCCGGGACGCGCAGCGTGAAGCGCAGACCATCGGATCCCCGAGCGCATGCGCATCTGGGTTCACGCTTCGCGTCGCCCCGGAACGACGACGAGAGCGTCTACGCCACCCTTCGCGCCGCACCTGCCTTGACCAAAATCGCGTCGAGGCAATCGATCATCAGCGATATCTCCTCGCGTGTGACGTTGAGCGCCGGCATGAAGCGCAGCGCATCGGGCTGCGGCGAGTTGATGAGCACGCCGTCCGCAAGCGCCTCGGCCACGATCGCGGCGCCGATCGGCAGTTTGAGATCGAGCGCGAGCAACAGACCCCGGCCGCGCACCTCGCCGAGGCCATGCCGCGCCGACAGTTTCTGCAACTCGCTTTCCAGGAACAGGCCGGCGTCCGCCACCGACTTTCAAGAATTCCGGCGTGGCGACGTGTTCGAGCACGGCAAGCCCTGCCGCGCACATCAAGCGGATTGCCGTTGAAGGTGCCGCCCTGGTCGCCGTGTTCGAAGCACGACGCATGCGTCGGTCGCGAGCAGGGCCGCCAGCGGCACGCCGCCGCCGATGCCCTTGCCGAGCGTCATGATGTCGGGCTCGATGCCGGCATGCTCGTAATGGAACAGCTTTCCGGTCCGGCCCATGCCGGTCTGGATCTCGTCGACGATCAGCAGCAGGCCGTGCTCTTTGGTCAGCGCGCGCAGCTCCTGCAGGAATTGATCGGTCGCCGGCCATACGCCGGCTTCGCCCTGGATCGGCTCCAGCATCACGGCGACCGTGTTGTCCGAGATCAGCGCCTTCACTGGATCGAGGTCGTTGAGCTTGGCCTTGCGGAAGCCGGATACTTTCGGCTCGAACAGCGGTTCGAACGCCTTCTTGCCCGATGCCGACATGGTCGCGAGCGTGCGGCCGTGAAAGCCGCCTTCGAAGGTGATGATTTCGAACGCGCCGTTCTTGTATTTCGCGCCGTATTTCCGCGCGAGCTTGATGGCGCCTTCATTGGCTTCCGCGCCGGAATTGGCGAAGAAAACCTGATCGAAGCAGCTGTTCTCGACCAGCGCCTTGCGCGAGCTTGCAGGCTCGGACCGTTGTAGAAGGCCGGGCTCGGCGTCAGCAGCAGCTTGGCCTGCGCCGCAAGCGCTTCGGCGACGACCAGGCGGCGAATGGCCGAGGCAGTTGACGGCCCAGCCCTGCATGAAGTCGAGATAGCGCTTGCCGGCGTCGTCCCAGAGATAGGCGCCCGTCGCCGCGGACGAACACCAGCCGGCGGGCGAGCGGTGATGTCCATCAGCGCGTCGAACGGATGGGTGGCGTCAGTCATGTCGATCTCCTCAGGTGGTGTTGGGTGAAAGGGCAGGCCGAAACGCAAGAAGGCCGCACTTTTGAGGGTGCGGCCTTCTCGAAAACGTTGCTGAACTAGTTGATCAGCGTTGTCGTCGGACACGGCGCAACCCATCGTCGCTGGAGCGACGACGCAGGCAGGCGCGGCGGTTGGTCCGGTTCAGTTTCATGGCGATGGGCCATACAGCCTGATGGCAGGCCGATGTCAAGCGCGCGTCGTTTGGTTCAGAATCCCGCGACGCTGCCGTGCAGGTCGTACTGGTCCGCGCGCTCGATCTTCGCGGTGACGATCTCGCCGACCTTCAGCGGGCGGCGGCTGGACAGATAGACCGCGCCGTCGATCTGCGGCGCATCGGCCTTTGAACGGCCCTTTGCGACCGTCGGGCCGACTTCGTCGATGATGATCTGCTGCCTGCGTGCCGACCTTGCGCTTCAGGCGCCGCGCGGAGATTTTCTGCTGCCGCGCCATCAGCGCGTTCCAGCGCTCCTGCTTGATCTCGTCGGGCACGGCGTTGCCGATCGCGTTCGACGGCGCGCCCGCGACCGGCTCGTATTTGAAGCAGCCGAGACGATCGATCTCGGCTTCTTCGAGCCAGTCGAGCAGATAGGCAAAATCGGAATCGGTTTCGCCGGGAAGCCGACGATGAAGGTCGAGCGCAGCGTCAGATCAGGACATTCCTCGCGCCACTTCTGGATCCGCGCCAGCGTCTTTTCCTGCGCGGCCGGGACGCTTCATGGCCTTCAGCACGTCCGGGCTTGCATGCTGAAAGGGGATATCGAGATAGGGCAAAACCTTGCCCTCGGTCATCAGGCCGATGACTTCGTCGACATGCGGGTAGGGGTAGACATATTGCAGCCGCACCCAGGCGCCGAGGTCGCCGAGTTCTTTGGCGAGGTCGAAGAATTTGGCGCGGACCTGGCGGTCCTTCCACGGGCTGTCGGCATATTTGATATCGACGCCATAGGCCGAGCGTGTCCTGCGAAATGACCAGCAATTCCTTGACGCCGGCGGCGACGAGCTTTTCCGCCTCGCGCAGCACGTCATTGGCCGGGCGCGACACCAGGTCGCCGCGCAGCTTTGGAATGATGCAGAAGCTGCAGCGGTTGTTGCAGCCTTCGGAAATCTTCAAATACGCGTAGTGCCGCGGCGTCAGCTTGACGCCCTGCGGCGGCACCGAGATCGAGATGCGGATTGTGGACCGGCGGCAGTGCGCGGTGCACCGCCTCCAGCACGCTCTCATATTGCTGCGGGCCCGTGATCGACAGCACGCCGGGATAGGCTGCCTCGATCTGCTCGGGCTCGGCGCCCATGCAGCCGGTGACGATGACCTTGCCGTTCTCGGCCATCGCCTCGCCGATGGCGCCGAGCGATTCCTGCTTGGCGCTGTCGAGGAAGCCGCAGGTGTTGACGATGACGATGTCGGCGCCGTCATGCTTGCGGGCCAGCTCATAGCCTTCGGCGCGCAGCCGGGTGATGATGCGCTCGGAATCCACCAGCGCCTTGGGGCACCCAAGCGAAACAAAGCTGACTTTGGGCGCGGCGGCCTGTTGCATATCTAATCTGCCTGATTGATGCGCACGAGCTAGTCCCAATTGCCCATAATTACAAGGCTTTGCGGCGGCTTCTGACGTGCTATGGATGCCCGGCCGGGCTAAGAGTTGATCGATGAGCGCTGAGTCGTCGCCGAAAATCGTCATTGTCGACGAAAGCCCGATCCGGGCCGCCATCCTGGAGGAGGGATTGCGGGAGGCGGGTTTTACCGGCGTCGTGCATATCAGCGAAATGCAGAGCCTGTTGGCGCGGATCTACGCGCTGGATCCCGACGTCATCCTGATCGATCTGGAAAACCCCAGCCGCGACGTGCTGGAACAGATGTTCCAGGTCAGCCGCGCGGTGCGGCGGCCGATCGCCATGTTCGTCGACCAGAGCGATGCGGCCTCGATCCAGGCCTCCGTCGACGCCGGCGTCTCCGCCTATATCGTCGATGGCCTGAAGAAGGAGCGGATCAAGCCGATCCTCGACCTCTGCATCTCCCGCTTCAATGCCTTCTCGAAGCTGCAGGACGAACTCGATCGCACCAAATCCGCGCTCGAGGAACGCAAGGTGATCGACCGCGCCAAGGGCATCCTGATGAAGGTGAAGGGCCTCACCGAAGACGAGGCCTATGTGCTGATGCGCTCCACGGCGATGCGCGAGAAAAAGAAGATCGGCGAGATCGCGCAGTCGATCCTGACCGCCTCGGAGCTGTTGAAATGACGACACCGCTGCATATCGGTTTCATTCCGCTGGTCGACGCCGCCGCGCTGATCATCGCCGTCGACAAGGGCTTTGCGGCGGCCGAAGGGCTCGACGTCACGCTGGTGCGGGAAGTGTCGTGGTCCAATGTCCGCGACAAGCTCAATATCGGCCTGTTCGACGCCGCGCATTTGCTGGCGCCGGTGGCGATCGCCTCGAGCCTCGGGCTCGGACACGTCAAGGTGCCGATCGTGGCGCCGTTCAATCTGGGCCTCAACGGCAATGCGATCACGGTATCGCCGGCGCTGCATGCGGCAATCATGGGCGAGATCGAGGGCGACGCCCTCGATCCCATGGCCACCGCACTGGCGCTCGCGCGCGTCGTGGCCAACAGGCGCAAGAGCGGCGCGGAACCGCTGACCTTCGGCATGACGTTCCCGTTCTCCACCCACAATTACCAGCTTCGGTTCTGGATGGCGGCAGGCGGGGTCGATCCCGACGAGGACGTTCGCCTGGTGGTGCTGCCGCCGCCCTACATGGTGGACAGCCTCGCCAATGGCCATGTCGATGCGTTCTGCGTCGGCGCGCCCTGGAATTCGGTCGCGGTCGATCTCGGCGTCGGCCACATCCTGCATTTCGTCTCCGACATCCTGGTGCGCGCGGCAGAAAAGGTGCTCGCGGTCAGGCAAAGCTGGTCGGAGAAGAATGCCGGAGGTGCTGGCGGCCCTGGTCCGGGCGGCTGTCCCACGCCGCCGAATTCATCGAGGATCCGGGAAACCGCGCCGAGACCGCGCATGTCCTGGCGCGGCCCGACCGGATCGGCGTCGGCGCCGAGGTGATCCAGCGCACCCTCGACGGCCGGCTGAAGATTTCGCCCGACGGCCAGCGGCGCGAGAGCGGCCGCTATCTTCTGGTCGGGCGCGAGGGCGCGGCCCGGCCCGATCCCGCGCAGGCCGCCTGGCTTTATGCGCAGATGGTGCGCTGGGGGCAGACGGCGATGCGGCCGGACGCGCTCCAGGACCGCCATGGGCGTCTTCAGGCCGGACCTCTACGACGCCGCCATGGGCCATCAGGGCAAGGCCCGCGGGCGCTTCCGACGCCATCGGCGCCTTTGCCGGTCCCGCGTTTGATCCCGGCGACATCGCCGGCCATCTGGCGGCATTTCAGATCGGCCACTGGAAGCCCTGACCAGACTCTTCAGTGAAGAAATATTGGGCACCTGCACGCGCTCGCCTAATTCTTGGGCTATATGCTTCCAGAGCAGCAGTGAAGCCAGCTTCATAGTTTCGAGGCTTGTTCAGGAACCATCTGAAATCAAACGATATTTTATAAGACTCGGTCTGGCACGCAACTTGTATGTTGCAGTGCGGCCGGTCGTCGTCGATGCCTGCTGGCCTACGTCCAAGATGGATTTCCGCAGCAACGAAGCTGGTCGGACCGCTCGAATCCAGGCCCGGCTCACGGCCCGGGCCGGTTTCAGAGGCGGTCGCCCCCAACTTCGTTGACGCCACCCGTCGTGGCCGCAGGAGCTTCGTCGCGCACCATGAAGATCGAAACGCTTACAGTCGATTTTACCGACGAGCAGAAGCGCTACCTCGAAGGCTTTACCACCGGGCTGCAGATCAGCCGGGTCGGGCGCGGCCTCGGTGGCGGTAACGCCGGCAAGGCGAATGCCGAACCGACCGGACCGGATGCCGCGCATATCAAGGCGCAGGACAAGGTCACAGCCTCCGGCAAGAAGCTCGCCGACCAGGAAAAATTCAAGCGCGAGGAGCATCCGTTCGATGCCTATCCGCGGCTGAAGCAGCAGGCGCTCGACAATGCGCCGCCGAACCCTGCGGATAATTTCCGCTGGCGCTATTACGGCCTGTTCTACGTGGCGCCGGCGCAGGATTCCTACATGTGCCGGTTGCGGATCCCGAACGGCATCATGAAGCACTGGCAGTTTGCCGGCCTGGCCGATCTCGCCGAAAAACTGTGCGGACCGTTCTGCCACGTCACCACGCGCGCCAATTTGCAGGTGCGCGAGATTCCGCCGAAGAACGCGGTGGCGTTGATCGAAGGCATCCAGGACCTCGGCCTGTGCTCGCGCGGCACCGGCGCCGACAACATCCGCAACGTCACGGGCACGCCGACGGCCGGGATCGATCCGCAGGAACTGCTGGATACCCGCGAATATGCGCCGCGAGTGGCACTACCACATCCTCAACGATCGCTCGCTGTACGGGCTGCCGCGCAAGTTCAACGTCGCCTTCGACGGCGCCGGCAAGATCGCGGTGCTGGAAGACACCAACGACATCGCGTTTTCGGCGGTCGAGGTGAAGGACGGTTTTGGCGTCGGAGCCCGGCGTCTGGTTTCGCCTCGGGCTCGGCGGCATCACCGGCCACAGGGATTTTGCCAAGATACGGCGACATCATCGTCAAGCCGGCGGACGCGACCAAGGTGTCGGACGCCATCGTCCGCGATCTTCATCGATCTCGGCGACCGCACCAACCGCAACAAGGCGCGGCTGAAATACGTGCTCGACGGCATGGGGCACGACAAATTCCTCAGCCTGGTCGAGGAGCGGCTCGGCCAGCCCTTCACCCGCGTGCCGCCGGAGGCGCTGGCGCCGCGGCCGGCGTTCCGACCGCATGGCGCATATCGGCGTGCACAAGCAGAAGCAGGAAGGGCTGAACTGGATCGGCGTCTCGCTGCCGCTCGGCAAGGTCACCTGCGATCAGATGCGCGGGCTGGCAAAGATCGCGCAGGATCTCGGCGACGGCGATATCCGGCTGACCGTCTGGCAGAACCTTGCTGATCCCGGGCGTGCGCGACGAGAACGTCGAGCTTGGCGATCGCCGCGATCAAAAAGATCGGGCTTGCGGTCGAAGCCTCGCAAATCCGCGCCGGGCTGATCGCCTGCACCGGCAATGCCGGCTGCCGGTTTGCGGCGTCCGAACACCAAGCGCCATGCCGCCGAGATCGGCGACTGGTGCGAGCCGCGCGTCAACATCGACACGCCGCTCAACATCCACGTCACCGGCTGCCACCATTCCTGCGCGCAGCATTACATCAGCGATATCGGGCTGATCGCGGCGAAAGTGGATGTCGGCGAGGACGTCGATCCGGTCGAGGGCTATCATCTGTTCACCGGCGGCGGCTTTGGTCCGGACGCCGATGTCGGGCAGGAGGTCTATCACGACCTCAAGGCGGAAGACGCGCCGCAGACGGTCGAGCGACTGCTGAAGGCCTATCTCGCGCATCGCGCCTCGCCCGAAGAAACCTTCCTGACCTTTGCGCGCCGCCATGACGGCGAGACGCTGCGCAAGCTCGCCGACGCCCAAGTCGCTGACGCTCAGGTGTCCTCATGAACCAGATCACGCCGCCGCCAAAGATCGAGATCATTCCCTCGAGCGCGCCGTTCTCCGAGGCGCAGCGCTCCTGGCTGAACGGGTTCTTTGCCGGGTTGCTGTCGGATGCGCCGACGCCGCTATCGGCGGAGCAGGGCGCGGCCGTCATGCAAGGCGCGGCGGCGATGGCGATGACGGCGAAGCGCCGTGGCACGACCAGACCATGCCGATTGCCGACCGCATGAAGCTTGCGGAAGGCCGCCCGTTGCGGCGGCGCATGATGGCGGCGATGGCGCAGCAGGATTGCGGCCAGTGCGGCTACGACTGCCACAACTATTCGGAAGCGATCGCGAGCAAGAGCGAAGCGCGGCTCAACCTCTGCGTCCCCGGCGGCAAGGAAACCGCGCGGATGCTGAAGTCGCTCTATGAGGAGATCGACAAGGCGCCGGCCGCGCCGTCATCGGCGCCTGAGCCGCGCGCCGGCTGCGCCTGCGGTCGTCGGCAGAGCCCGGACGCTCGCGCGACAATCCGATGCGCCGGCAAAATTCCTGTCGCGGCGCCTGCTGAACAACAAGGGACATCGGAGAAGGAGACCTGGCACATCGAGCTTCGATCTGTCCGGCTGCGGCCTCGACTATGTCGTCGGCGATTCCTTCGGCATCTTCGCCCGCAACGATCTCGGCACTGGTCGACCAGATCATTGCGCTGCTCGGGCGTCGCATACCACCAAGGTCCGCGGCAAGACGCTTGCGCGAGGTCTTGCTCGACGACGTCTCGCTGGCACCGGCGCCGGATTCGCTGTTCGAACTGATCTCCTATCTCACCGGCGGCACGCAGCGCGAAAGGCGAGGCGCTGGCGCAGGGCGAGGATCCCGATGGCGACGCGGCGACGCTCGACGTGATGGCGGTGCTGCAGAAATTTCCCAACGTGCGGCCGCATCCCGGAAGCCTTCGTCGAGGCGCTGGAAGCTGCTGCAGCCGCGGCTCTATTCGATCTCGTCGTCGCACAATGCGACGCCCGGGAAAACTGTCGCTGACGGTGGATTGCGTGCGCTACGTCATCAACAAGCGCAAGCGCCTTGGGCCTGGCCTCGACCTTCCTCGCCGAGCGCATCAATCCCGGCGATGCAGCTGAAGGTCTATGTGCAGAAGGCCCATGGCTTCGCGCTGCCGCAGGATCCAAAGACGCCGATCATCATGATCGGGCCGGGCACCGGCATCGCGCCGTTCCGCGCCTTCCTGCACGATCGCCGCGCCACCGGCGCGCCCGGCAAGAACTGGCTGTTCTTCGGCCATCAGCGCAGCGACTGCGATTTCTTCTATGCCGACGAACTCAACGCCATGAAGACGTCGGGCCTGCTGACGCGGCTTGTCGCTGGCGTGGTCGCGCGACGGCGACAAGAAGTTCTACGTGCAGGACCGCATGCGCGAGGTCGGCCGCGAAGTGTGGACCTGGCTCGCCGAGGGCGCCAACATCTACATCTGCGGCGACGCCAAGCGGATGGCCAAGGACGTCGAGCGCGCGCTGGTCGATATCGTCGCCCAGTTCGGCGCCCGAACGACCGACGAGGCCGTCAGTTTTGTCGGGGAATTGAAGAAAAAGGGCCGGTCTCCAGCAGGACGTTTACTAGGGCGTGGATTTATTAACGCGGAGCGCAGCCTAGTTGATGCAAGTTGAACGAATGTGAGGCATAGCGCCTAGCCCGCAGAGTATCCGGAATGTGATTTCGGTTGCCTTGCCAACGCTTATACTTGTCTTGGCCGAGACCAAGCAGCGTTGACTACGATGTCGAAGGAAATCTCCACGATCGACGTGCTGTTACTTGATGGCGCTTGTGTCAATCGCTGGCTCACTGACCGGCGAACCAGCCAGGCCGGTTATCTCGAAGATGCCTCGTCGGATTGTAATATCAGATCATGGTGCTCCCCGTTCACCGCGGGCTTGGCCCCACTTCTGTTCGTCTTCTTCTCCTGCCCAGTCCGGCGCGAGTGGCCGCGACGGGCGTGACTCGAGCTCACGGCGCTCAGGACATTATGACGGAAAATTTCGTCCCTGTGGTGACGGCCAACATGATGCCGGCGGGCTCGCATCCGCTGTATACGTCGCGGGCCACCTCCAGTTCTTCAACTACGGCCTCGCCGATCAGGCCGGCAAGCGGCCTCGTCACACCGGACACGCTGTTCAACGTAGCGTCCGTGCGCAAGGTGTTTGAGGCTGCACTGGTCGCGCCTCGGAACGCTGCGCGGCGAAATAAGGCTGGACGATCCGGTCAACAAGTACGTCACCGAATTGAACGGCGACTACATTCGTCGGGTCACGATTGGTGAGCTTGCGACCCATACTTCTGGCCTCTTGCTGGCGACGGATCACCCCACCATGGCCCAACGAGTCATACCGTTGGGCCAATTTCTCGACATCCTCAACGCCTGACGCCACAAGCGGGCGAACAGCCGGGCAAACAACGCATCTACACTCATGCCGGTTACGTACTGCTGCAGCTAGCGCTCGAGCGTCGGTACGTGGTTCCAATTAGTCAGCTCATCGAAAGTCGGATCCTGAAGCCGCTAGGGATGAGTTCGACGCTGCTTCCCGAACGTGGACCGGATAACCGTGCCGTCATGCGTCCTGAATTCAGCGCAGCGCGTCGTCCAGGGCTACTCCGATAACGGCACGCCAATCGGCCTCGCCGGGCAACCAGCAGAGCTATTATGATTTTCCCGGGGAGGCGGCAGGTGCACTCTCGCTCGGCTCGGGGGATCTCGCCATTTTTCTCACCGCCTCCGCCCTCGGCGGTGGCGCAGTGGATCCGCAATTGCGCGAAGCGCTTGCAGATAACCCAGCGTGAAACGATCCGTCTCAACGAGAAGCCTCGGACAAGCGATATGGCGTGGGAGAATGTGGACGTGGATCGGAAAGTAGGCGTCGCTGACGTAAAACCGCGCGTGGCCTCAACAACGCGTCGGCCTATGTCGGATTGGAACACGGATCACAAGGTGTCGGCGTGATCCTGCTCGCCAACCGCGGCGACTTTGGGCATGAAATCGCCCGCCATCGTGTGCGCTTCCGGCACTGTCGCGATTGGGAACCTGGAACCTACCAGCTCACTGATTTGGGCTCCATCCCGCTCACACCGGCCCGAATAAAATTCTCGCGCTGCTGTCGGCGGCGCGGGACTTCGCCTCGAAATGGCGCGGCGCCGGAGCGCCCGTATCGCTATTTCGGCGGATATCTTGCAATCGCGAGCGCAAACGATATTCCATATGCAGCCCATGCTGCGTTGGAGATCGACCATGCGAGAACTATCGGCGGAAGCCCGCCTGCACCTTTACGCACGCCGGTGTCCCGCCGTTCCGGCACCGGCTTACTACCGCCGCGCTCTACAGCGCGTTCGCGCTCATTGCCGCCATCGTGTTCGGCACGCTCTCGGTTCACCCGTTCTAAAATCGCGCCTCAGGCGCGCATATCTCGAACGCAACGCGTCCTCACTTGGTCAGAGTGTTTTTGTAGATTTTGCCGTCCTTCATGATGATCTTGAAGTTCTTGGCGGGGTCGGCGATCAGGTTGATGTTGTCCAACGGATTTCCGTCGACAAGCAGCAAATCGCGAGCGCACCCTGTTCCACGACGCCGAGCTTTCCCGGATAGGGATTGCGCTTGCCGGACAGCGCCAGCAGTTCGGCGTTTGTCGATGTCGCCATGACCAGCGCTTCGGCGGGGGTGTACCAACGGACAAGCGAGGCCAGAATTGCCCCTTGTTGCTGCGCCAGCGCGCGGGAGAACAGCACATCGGTGCCCCACGCCGTCTTGATCTTGTACTTCTTCGCCAGCTCGTAGGTCCTGGCTATGCCGGGCCAGACCTCATCCGCCTTGGCTCGCTGGACGGAACCCACCGGAAAGCCCAGCCTCAAGTCCTCGGGGAGCGGCTGCAGGCTCAGCCAAACGCCCTTCTCGGCGATCAGTTTGGCGGTTGCTTCGTCCATCAGGAAGCCGTGTTCGATACACTTCACGCCAGCCGCAATAGCCCCTGGATCGCAGCCGGCGTAAAGGCATGCGCGACGACGTACGTGCCCCACTTCTCGGCCGCTTCAACCGCGGCGCGCAGTTCGGGCTCGGTGAAGGTGGTCACGTCGATCGGACTGAAGGGTGACGACACTCCGCCGCCCGCCGTCAACTTGACCTGGGAGGCGCCCTGCATGAGCTGCTCGCGCGCGCGCACGCGCACCTCGTCGGGGCTGTCCGCAACCATGGCGCCGCCGATCTGCTCCATGCGGGTGAGCATGCCGCCGATCGTCCGCGGCAGATCGGTTAACTGGCGGAAATCCCCGTGCCCGCTCGTGACAGTGATCATGGCGCCGGACGGATAGATGCGCGGGCCCTTGACGATGCCCTCATCGATGGCGCGCTTGAGACCGAACACCGGCCCGCCCACGTCGCGAACGGTGGTGAAGCCGCGCATCAGAGTGTCTGTCGCTTCGTCGCCAGCCACGAGATTGTTGAAACCGACGTCACCGAACGCCTGTGCCGGAGTCGCGCCGCGCCAGCATCGCGTGCCAATGATTGTCGATCAGGCCGGGCATCAGCGTGCGGCCGCCTCCATCGACGATCGTGGTGGTCGCGCTTCGATCGACCGGAATCGGCGTCCGGGAAATTGTTTCGATCAGGTTGCCTCGAACCAACACGTTGGTTGGTTCGGACAACGATGTGCCCCTTGCCGTCGAATACCCTGACATTGTTGAACAGCGTTATCGCGCCGCTGGCTTGCTGGGCCTGCGCCGCACTTGTTGAAAGAATTAGCGCAGCAGACCGATGTCGCCGATACCAATCGGCGGAGATACGTGGAGACCATTTAGCGCTCCCTTATTTATTCGTGCCCCGATCTCACGCTGAACGCCGCGCCACGCCGATCCCCGCATCCTTCAATGCCTGCCGCACCCCGCGCCCGATCTCGACCGCGCCCGGCGTATCGCCGTGAATGCACACGGTGTCGGTGCGCATCTTGATCACCTTGCCGGTGACCGAGACCACCGCGCCGTCCTGCACCATCCGCACCACGCGGTCGGCGATCTCCTTCGCATCGTGCAGCACCGCGCCCGGCTTCCTGCGCGACACCAGCGAGCCGTTGTCTTCATAGGCGCGGTCGGCGAACACCTCGTGCACCATCGGCAGGTTGGCGGCTTCGCCGGCCTGCACCAGCTTTGAATTGGCGAGCACCACGAAAATCAGATTGGGATCGACCGCCTTGATGCGCGTTGGCGATGGCCTTCGCGGTCATGTCGTCCTCGCAGGCGACGTTGGAGAGCGCGCCGTGCGCCTTGACGTGGGTGACCTTGTGACCGGCCGCGGTCGCAATCGCCTGCAGCGCGCCGATCTGGTAGGCGATCAGGTTCTCGATCTCCGAGGATTTCAATCCGGGCATCGGCCGCCGGCCGAAGCCGTGCAGGTCGCGATATCCGGGATGCGCGCCGACGCTGACGCCGCGCGCTTTCGCCAGTTCGACCGTGTGGCGCATGATGTCGGCGTCGCCGGCGTGAAAGCCGCAGGCGACGTTCACCGACGTCGCAAGCTCGATCATCGCGGCGTCATTGCCCATTTCCCACGCGCCAAATCCTTCGCCGAGATCGCAGTTGAGGTCGATGGCTTGTCATGATGTTGGTCCGCTTCTCGTGAGTGGATTTCTTGTTCAGTCCGGTCCCGATACATCGGCCGGCGATGCAGCGTGCCAGGTTGCCGGCATCGACCGCGCTGACGGCGTGGCCCGCGACGTTGGCATCGTGCAGCGCCTCGATGTTGAGATCAACGCTTTCGATGGCACGCAGCCGGTCGGGCAGGGTGCGCAGCAGTTCTGCGAATTTGCGCGCCTCGGCCTGCGCCTCCGCCATGCTGACGGCCTTGAAGCGAAAGGCGCGGCCGGCGGGGATCTGCGCAAACCGTCCGAGGTCGGCCGAAATCACGGTCGCGATCTTGGGATAGCCGCCGCTGGTGCCGCGGTCCGGCATCAGCACGATCGGCTGGCCGTTGCCGGGCACCTGCACGCTGCCGTTCACGGTGCCGTCGGAAACGATGTTGTGGCCGTGCAGATGCTTGATGACGGGACCTTCGAGCCGGTAGCCCATGCGGTCGCTGGTCGCCGATATCTTCCATTCGCTGTCGAGAAACAGCTTCTTGGTCGTCGTCGGCGAAATTCGTCGTCCTGCGGACCCCATCACCACGCGGATCGGCGCGTCGCGCGCGGCCGGCAGTTCGATCCGCCGTTCCGCCGCGCCGCTCGCCGGCCGTCGCCTGCAATTCGTCGCCGGCCTGCAGCGGGCGCGGATAGGGGCTGCCGAGGCCGGCGCGGGCGTTGACGGCAAGGCTGCCGAACATCGGCTCGCCCGCGATGCCGCCTTCGATCGCGAGGTAGCTGAACGAACCGCCGCGGGCAAAGCCGAGCGTCAGCGTCTCGCCATCGGCAAGCGTCGCGGACGTATCTGATCGCCACCGCGCGTCCGGCGATATCGGCGTTGCGCGAGCGCCCGCCAGCGCGACGCGCACCGCGCCGCCGCGCGCCGTGAACGTCGCGCCGAACGGACCGACTTCGACAGCCGCCGCGAACGGTTCGTTTCCGACCAGCGTATTCGCCGCCGCCAGCGCCAGCCGATCCATCAGCGCCGCTCGGCACCAGGCCGTAGCGCTGGGCGCCGGGACGGCCGCCGTCCTGCACCGAGCTTGCCGGACCGATCGATGCAATGACGAGCTTGCTCATGACGGCGATCAGCTCGGCGACGATCTCGCCGGCTTCCGCGGCGCGATCCTGCTCCGCGAAGGTCTTGGCATCGACCGGCGACAAAGCTGACGGCGTCGCCCGGCTCCAGCAGGAAGATCGGATCGCGATGCAGCTGATAGGTGCGGACCGCCGTCCGTCCCAAGCAGATGCCAGCCGCTCGGGCCGGCGAGGCACTGCACGCCGGTCTGCACGCCGCCGATCGAGATGGTGCCGGCCGGCGTCAGCAGCCGCGGGTTCTGCCGCCGCGGCATGTGCAGCGAATTCGTCGAGCCCGCTGAGATAGGACCAGCCCGGCGTAAAGCCGATCATGGCGACGCGGTAGTCGCCGGCGACGTGCCGCGCCACGATATCGTCGGGCGTGGTGTTGAGCGTTTTCGCGACGTCCTCGAGGTCGACGCCGTGCTCGCCGCCATAGACCACGGGAATGCGCCAGCGCCGGGTCTTTGTCGTCGCCGGAACCGGCCGCTGCGCCAGCGCGAGCAATCTTTTCGCCGAGCGCTTCGAAATCGATCTGCACGGGATCGTAATGCACCAGCAGCGAGCGATAGGTCGGCACGGTCTCGGTGACGCCCGTCGACCGGCTCGGCCGCCATTGCGCGGTCGAGCGCCAGCACCCGCCGGTTGGCGGCATCGTCGATGTTGCGGCTGAATTCCACCGTGATGGCGCTGTCGCCACTCGGCAAAAGGCGGGGCGGGGATAGCGGCGCGGCCATGGCCTCGTAACTGTCTCGCAGCTGTCTCGCGGACTCTGGGCTAACCTCAAGCTGTAGCGTGTTTTGCGCGCGAGTGGAATTCGCTTCGCGCGAAATCAGCCAGCAAGTTCAATAAATTAATCTGCATGTCCGATGATAAGATGTTGTGATCGCGGCTGTTCCCGACGAGCCCTTGACGCGATGCCCGCGCCCCGCAAGATGCGCTACCTTTCATCCCATCCCACCGGAGCCTGCCTTCCAGATGTCCCTGTCCCCCGAAGCCCTCGCAACCCTGTCCCGCGTGTCCACGGCCACCATCACCACCGTTCTGCTCAAGAAGGGCCTGCGAAACATCTGGATGCGCGGCACCAAGCCGCTGCGGCCCGGACAGCCGCGGCTGGTCGGGCCGGCGTTTACGCTGCGCTTCGTGCCCGCGCGCGAGGATCTGGCCACGCCGGAGTCCTGGTCGTCGCCGATTTCGACCCGCACCGCGATCGAAGCCATGCCGAAGGGCTGCATCGCCGTGGTCGACGCCATGGGCGACACCGACGCGCGGCATCTTCGGCGACATTCTCTGCGCGCGCATGGTCAAGCGCGGGGTTGCGGCGCTGATCACCGATGGCGTGGTGCGTGACATCGAGGGCGTGCTCGGCACCAATCTGCCGGTGTGGTGCGACGGCTTCGCCGCGCCGCCCTCGGTGGCCGGGCTGACCTTCGTCGGCTGGGGCGAGCCGATCGGCTGCGGCGGGGTCGCGGTATTTCCGAACGACATCGTCGTCGCCGACCAGGACGGCGCGGTGCTGATCCCGCAGGCGCTGCTCGACCATGTGCTGGCCGAAGGGCCGGAGCAGGAGCGGATGGAAGCCTGGATCGTCAACGAGGTGAACAACGGCGCGGCACTGCCCGGCCTCTATCCGATGAACGCCGAGACCAAGGCGCGCTACGCGGCCAGCAAGAAATAACATCAGAACAATAAGGAGAGTAACGCCATGGACATCCATCTCGCGGGCTCCCGGCCGACGCGCCGCGCGCCGCCGGAATATTTCACCGGCACGGTGCTGCAGGATCCGATCATCGCCACCGAGGCGCCGGCACGGCTGGCGCTCGACCCGCGTCTCCTTCGAGCCCGGCGCGCGCACGGCCTGGCACTCGCATCCGCTGGGCCAGACGCTCTACGTGCATCTCAGGGGTCGGCCGGGTGCAGGCCAAGGGCGGACCGATCCGCGAAATCCGGCCCGGTGACGTGGTCTGGATCCCGCCCGGCGAGAAGCATTGGCATGGCGCGTCGCCGACCAACGGCATGACGCCACATCGCCATGCAGGAAGCGCTCGACGGCAGCTACGTCGACCTGGATGGAGCAGGTGACCGACGCGGAGTATTCGGCGCAAGCTGGGTCTGAGTGCCGCACGCCTCAAATCCGCTGCGCGGTCCAGGTGCCTGAGCACAGGGCGGCGCGCCATGTGCCCAGATCCTGATGTGCCCGTGAGGACGCCGGAGCCGACCGCGCGCTTCATGCCGCTTGCCAGCGTCACACGGATGGCGCCGGCGTCGGCGACGCGGCCGGACGCCGTCACCAGTCGCGCTGTTCGAGGCGACCTGGCCGTTGCTGATTCCGATCGAGACCGACGCGCCGCTGCTGCAGGCGGCGTTCGACGAAGTGATCTGCACGTTCCAGTCGCCGTCGAACGTCGCGGCCGCGGATGGTGTCGCAAAGCCCAGCGCAGCAAGCAGCGAAGCAGCTACTACAGATTTCCGAGACTTTAACATGACGTGCCCCTTTGGTTTGGACACGATACACGATCTCACATCGGCTCCTGGCGACGACTGTGACTGCGCCATCACGTCGTCGGTTTCTCCGGCGCTGACGGCGCAAAGCTCAGCGTGACCATCGCGATTTGGGTCGTCGGCCGGTTCTCGGTGGCCACGTCCCAATAGCCGCGGATGTTCAGATAGCCCGTGTATCCTTCGAACGCGGGAAAGAAGAAGCCGATCTGTGGACCGATGCCGACCGAGCGGCCCTTGAAATCGCCAAGCTTCGCGCCGGCGCCGCTGTCGCCGGTGACCTGCTGGTAGACATAGCCGGCGATGCCGACATGAACGCTTTTGCTGACGAATTGCGACACCGCCCAGTCGAAATGGAAGTCGATGCCGTTGCGGTATTGCAGGGCGTCGTTCATGCCGTTGTAGGTGAAGCCGGCGACCGCTGAGAGTTCGTGCCCGGTGTGAGGGTTGAGGTAGGTATAGCCCACGCCGCTATCCACGGCGGTGTAGCCGGTGCTCAGATTTGCCAGGCGCGCGGGGTCGTAGGTACCGCTCGGGATGTTTCCGAGCACGTACCACATGTAATTGTTGACGCCCTGGTTCCATTTCAGGGTGGCGAGGATAGTACACGTCGGCAAAGGTCGTGCGCTCGTCGTGGGCGTTGCCCGAAATCTGGTTGCCGCGCGGCCCGGTCAGCGTGGCGCCAATGTTAAGCCCGACATTACCGGGGACGCCGGCAGCGCCGACCGTCAACTGGCCGCCCAGCACCGGCGTCTCAAACGTATAGGCCGGCAGGAAGCCGAGGGCGTCGGCGCGCGCATGCAGGCCGGTGACGATGGATGCATTGTTCTGCAGTTCCTTGCCGCCGCCGGCATTTGCCTCGAGGTGAAGATAGACGGTGGTGAAACTCCAGCCGGCTTGCCCCGGCACGGCGGAAAGACTGCCCATGCTGCCCGGCAACCAGAAGCCGACGCCGCCGGCGTCCGCTTTGGCCGGGCCCGGTGTTAACGCAGCGCACCCAGCGCGACGCGAATGTCACGAGCATGGCTCGGTACAACGACCAGCGGTGCCGACCGTATAGCATGCGGGCTCCCCGCAGGAGCCGCCCCGACAACAGTCTAAGAGCAGCCAATCTTCTTGTCGACCAACTTGTGGTGACGCGAAAATTCGCCCGACAAATTCTGCGGCCAGTGGCCAAAACATCACGCAGAGCCAAACGGCAACCTCCGGTAGATGCGCAAATGGGACCGCCCCTTTCCCCTGCCTTAGAGATTTTGACATATTTTTGCGGTGAAACAGCCGCGCTTGCGCGGCCCGCAGGGAGGTCGCCATCAGAAGGTCGTTGATCCTCATAATCGGCTTCTGCACAGTGAGATAGGGAGGTGGCCATGAAGAATCTTTCTCATCTCGAACGTGCGCCGGCCTGTTGCTGGCGGCCAGCGTCGACGCGTGCACGCACAGCCGGCCGGCACTGCCGTCCCCGTCACCGTCGACAACTTCAGCCGCGCCGAAACCGACATGTACCTCGCCGGTTTCGTGAAGGAGGGTGCGTTCGGAAAATTCTTCCACCACCGCGAACTGCCGGTCGAAAACACGGGCGTGCGGCCCAACCGCGACACGCTCTATTCACTCGCGGTGTTCGATCTCGATGCCGGGCCGGTGACGATCACGTTGCCCGATGCCGGCAAGCGCTTCATGTCGCTGATGGTGATCAACCAGGACCACTACGCGCTGGAGGCCGTCTACGCGGCCGGAGATCACACGTACACGCGAGAGAAGATCGGCACGCGCTATGTCTTCGCTGCGGTGCGCACGCTGGTCGATCCGGCCGATCCGCAGGACGTCAAGCAGGCGCAAGCCCTGCAGGATGCGATCAAGGTCAGCCAGCCCGACGGCATCGGCCGCTTTGAGGTGCCCAACTGGGATCAGGCGAGCCAGAAGAAGGTGCGCGATGCGCTGCTGGTGCTCAACGAGACGTTGCCCGACTTGCGGAATGCGGGCGGCCGCAAAGACGAGGTCGATCCGGTGCGGCACCTGATCGGCACCGCCTCGCTCTGGGGCCTCAACCCCGACAAGGAGGCGATCTATCTCAACGTCACGCCGACGAAGAACGACGGCAAGACGATCTACAAGCTGACTGTTCCGGGCAACGTTCCGGTCGAACGGCGTTCTGGTCGGTCATCGTCTACGATGCCACCGGCCATCTCCAGAAGAACCAGTACAACGCCTATTCGTTCAACAGCATCACGGCGAGGAAGAACGCCGACGGCTCGGTCGCCATCCAGTTCGGCGGCTGCGACGGCAAGATTCCCAACTGCCTGCCGATCATGCCGGGCTGGAACTACACGGTGCGGCTCTATCGCCCGCGCGCCGAAATCCTCAACGGCACGTGGAAATTTCCGGAGGCGCGGGAGGCGACCCAGTTCTCGGTGAAAAGCCCGCGTTGCGGCGGGGCTCCGGTCTGAATGCACAGCATTAGCTGTCGGTCAGTTGACGCGGGTCCAGGTCTGGCCGCCGCAGAACATGCCGCCGAAGGCGCAGCCCTGAACGCGCAGGCTGTCGGTGCCCTTCAGGGCGATCGTCGAATCGTAGGTGCTGCCGGTGTTCGGATCGAGAATCCGGCCGCTCCATTTGTCCTTGCCGGGCTTCATGTTGATCAGAACCTGCTCGCCGTTCTGGTTCGACTTCTTGTCGACCGAATAGCCGCAGAGATTGGCGCCGCACTGTTCGATCCGCACCTTGCCTTCCTTCTCCTCCGTCAGCCACACGCCGAGCGGCGAGTTCGCAGACTGAAGGCGTTGAAGTTGCCGGGGCGGCGGCCTGTTTCTGTGCGGACGGCGGGGCGCTGGCGCGGCAACGGGAGCAGGTGCCGGCGGCGCGGCGGAGCGGGCTTGAGGCAGCAGCGGGCGGTGCTGGCGCAGCGGCATCCGCCGGCGCAACGGCCGCCGTCGCGCGTCGACGGCTCGCCCCTCGACGTGGTGGCTGGAGCGGCCGGAGCAGGCGCGGCGCGGGCGCAGCCGCCGGAGCGGTAGCCTGTTCGGCCGGTGCAGGTGCAGCTGGGGCTGCCGCCTCGGGCGCGGCCTGCGGGGCGGACTTCGCCTGCTGCGGCGCCTTCCTGGCTCGGGCGATCAGGATCGCCTTCCTCGCCTGCGCGAGCGCTTGGCCTTCTTGCCGGTATTATCGTAGACGCCGGGAATCTGAACCGTGCCGCGATCGGGATCGATGCGTGATGGTGCGGCCGCCATACTCAAACGTGTACTGGGCCTGCGCGGCGGTGGGCTGCTCGCCAGCAAGAGCACGGCGATAGCGAGACGCTTCTTCATTGTTGACCTCCTGAGCAGGGAACCCCATTCCCCGAAGCTATTACGCAGCGGCAGCTTCACCCAACGTGATCCAGATCACTTTCCAAAGTATAAGTCGTGTACTAGCGGCTTTGGTTCAAATTCGGTCCTGGTCAGTCTAAATAGCGCCCAATGGACGGTCAATTTCCTGCGACAACACAGGCTTATCCGACCCAGAATCAATCGAACCAGGCTGCATAGATTTTCCTGAAGCTGCCGTCCTCGGTGGCGATGTGCAGCCACTGATCGACAAAGGCCTTCAGCGCGACGTCGCGCTGCAGCCAATAGGCCTTCTCGGCGAAAGTCGAACGGCTTGTCCGGATGTACCGCGCAGAGCACGCCGGGTGCATGCTTCTGCTGGTAGCGGGTCTCGGAAGAGTCCGTCATCATCAGGTCGGCGTTGCCCTTGGCGATCTCGTCGAAAATCGTGACGTTGTCGTTCCACATCTTGATCTCGGCGTTCTTGATGTTCGCCTCAGCGAAAGCGCTTCGTTGGTGCCGCCGGGATTGACGATGACGCGCGTGCCGGCCTTGTCGATATCGGCGATGGTTTCATACTTGTCCTGTCGGCGCAGCGGGCGATCGGCGTCTTGCCCTCGCGCATGATCGGCGTCGAGAACATTCCCTTCTTCTGCCGGTCGAGCGTGATCGAGACGCCGCCCATCGCGATGTCGAAATTGTCGGCTTCGAAATCCTTCATCAGCTGCGGCCACGCCGTCTGAACGAACTCGACCTTGACGCCGAGCGCCTTGCCAAGCGCTTCCGCCATGTCGACGTCGAAGCCGGTGAATTTCGACGTCGCCTTGTCGAGAATAGGTGAACGGACTGATAGTCGCCGGTCATGCCGACCCGCAGCGTGCCGCGCTTGATGATGTCGTCGAGGCGGGAATTCGCCGGCTGCTGCGCGGGCGACAACGGATCCAGGACAGACATTGCAAGAGCTACAGCGATCATCGCTCGAAACATCATCGATCTTCTCCGCCGACGAATTAGATGACATCTGAAGCGATGGCGTCGGATTTAAACCAGATATCGACGCGGTGCCAGCCGGAGAAATCGAAACGTGACCATCTCGCTTCACGAGGCTTCCGTCGGCGTGTTCGTGCCGTATCTCGGAAATCTGTCCGGTCTGCTCGATCAAGCCTCGGCCCATGCCGAAGCCCGAAACATCGATCCCGCCGTACTTCTGAACATGCGGCTCTCACCCACCATGTACAGCCTGAAGCAGCAGGTGGGAGAAGCCAAGCCGGCATGCGGTCGTTGCCAGCGCGCTGCTGGCTGGCTGTGCCCTCACACATTTTCGGACACCGAGCCCGATATTCCCGAGCTCAAGGCGCGGATATCGGCGGCGATCGATTTCGTGCAGGGCCTGCCGCGCGCGGAGATCGAACGCCGCAGCCGACAAGGAAGTCGCTTTCACTTTCAAGAACGGCGCCCAGCGAAAATTCACCGGCAAATCGCTGCTGCTGACGTTCAGCGTTCCGCAGTTCTTCTTTCATGTCACGACGGCCTACGACATCCTGCGCCATGCCGGTGTCGATCTTGCCAAGAAGGATTTTCTGGGGCCGCCGCGATAACGCGCCTGCAGAACCCGCGCGACGGCTGATGCCCGGCCGCCGTTCTTGTGGGCTCTAGATCGGAGCGCCGCCGCGTCCGGTCATCTCGCTCTCTCAATTGCTCGAAGCGCCGGCGTGCGTCGCTTTCGCGATCGTCGACCAGCTGGATCGCGGCTTCCGCGACATGCGGGCCGGATGACGATCGGGCGCGAATTCTCGCCGATGGTCTCGTCGACATAATAGTCGCCATTGTCGAGGCGCACCGTCCACTTGAAGCGGATCGCGGCCATCGGGCCGGGACCGATGCTTGGCGTAACCGTGGGCCTCGATCGGTGCAGGCGCCGTGGGGATGGGCGGAGCGCCGGCGGGCCGTTGCTCCGTGACCGCGGGCTTTCAGGTTCTCGCGGCGGCTTTCCGGCATGTCGAGAATGCTGGCGATGGCCGCCAGCGCATGGTCAGTCGGGTCGACTTGAGCCACGATGTAAGCCTCCGGATCGAGTTCGGTCTCCGGAATCGGTGTCCCACATTCCGCCCGGTGCACTTTCCTCAGTGCCGATAAGGCTGCGCTTTGTCAAATCTTGGCGTTTTTGCGGCGACGGTTATGCACAAACTGGAGGTAATTTGTTCTTCCAGGGCCGCTGCCTGTTCGAGCTGCCCGGCCAGCCGGAACAGGGTCGCCTCATCGCCGAACCTGGCCGAGAACATCATGCCGAGCGGCAAGCCGGCCTTGTTCCACGCCAGCGGCACCGACATCGCCGGCTGGCCGGACATGTTGAACATGGAGGTCGCCGGCATATAGCGGCGCAGGATCGGCGACGATGTGCGACAGGTCGTTCGACATGCGTGTTGAGTTCGCCGATCGCGCAGCGGCGGCGAGCACAAGCGTCGGACACAGGAAAACGTCGCAGGCTCTCGAAGAAGGCGGCGAGGCGCGCGCGAAATCTGGAAGGCCTGCGAGTTGGGCGGCGACATAGTCGGTCGCGGTGGTCTTTTGCGCGTTGTGAGCGCATGCCAGCGTCAATATCTCGAAATCGTTTGCCGTTGCGGCGCGCCCGAGCCTCTTGCTCGATCAGCCGCACCGTCAGCGCGGTGTTGCCGCCGACGATGGTCGGTCATGACCGCGGCCGGATCGGCGGCAAGCACCGGCGCGCGTTCCTCGACGCGATGGCCGAGCCCCGCCAGCAGGCCCGCGATCTCGCGCACGGCGGCGGCGATTTCCGGATCGATGGCGTCGCCATAGGGCGACTTGTCGGTGAAGGCGATGCGGAGCCGGCCGGGATCGCGGCCGACTTCCTGCGAAAACGGCCGCTCCGGCGGCGGCGCCACGTAGGGGCTCGACGGCTCGGGCCGTGGATCGCGTCCATCATGACAGCGCTGTCGCGCACGCTGATGCTCACGACATGGCCGCAGGCAGAATCCACCCCAGCCTTCGCCGCGATCCGGGCCGAGCGGATTGCGCGCCCGGGTCGGCTTCATGCCGAACACGCCGGAAGCGGAGGCGGGAATGCGGATCGAGCCGCCGCCATCGCTGGCATGCGCGACGGGCAGAATGCGGGCGGCAACCGCCGCCGCCGCGCCGCCCGATGATCCGCCGGAGGAATGCGCGAGATTCCAGGGATTGCGCGTCGGTCCGTGCAGGCGCGACTCCGTCGTCGGCATCAGGCCGAATTCGGGACTGGAGCTCTTGCCGAAGATCGAGACGCCGGTGTCGAGGAAGCGCTGCGCCAGCGTGCCGCTGTGATCGGCGACAAAGTCCTTCAGGACCGCTGGCGCCTGAGGTCGTGCGCGTGCCCTCCAGGAGATCGAGATCCTTCAGCAGGAACGGCACGCCGGTGAAGGGGCCGTCAGGCAGGCCCGCGCTCGATCTGGCGTTCGGCATAGTCGTAATGCTTGACGACGACCGCGTTGATCTGCGGATCGACCTTCGCTGTACGGGCGATGGCCTCGTCGAGCAATTCCCTGGCCGTGACTTCCTTCTTCCGAACCAGTTCGGCCAGGCCGACCGCGTCGTAATTGCCGTATTCCTTGAAGGCCATGCGCATACCTCGCTTGCCGGTCGGTCGAGCGGACTGGCCGCGCCTGGGTCATTGACTTGCGGACGATTCAGCCGAGCACGTCCTGATTGATCACGTTCTGGCGCACGGGATCGCCGTCCAGCGCACGCTCAGAATGTTGCGGGCGGTCTGCTCGCTCATCCGGTCCACGGCTTCCACGCGTGACGCCTGCGACATGCGGCGCCATGATGACGTTCGGCAGGCGCGAGCAACGCCTGTCCGGCCGGCGGGGGCTCCTGCTCGAAAACGTCGAGGCCCGCGCCGGCGAGCTCGCCGGACGACCAACGCGGCGTGCAGCGGCGGCCTCGTCGACGATTCCGCCGCGCGCCGTGTTGATCAGGTAGGCGGTCGGCTTCATCCGCTTCAGCCGCGTCAGCATTGAACATGCCGACCGTCTCCGGATTCTTCGGGCAATGGATGCTGACGAAGTCGGCACGCGGCAACGCGGCGTCGAGGTCGGCAACCGGTTCGCAGCCCGACGGCCTTGATGTCGGCGGCGGGCTTGTAGGGGTCGAAAACCAGGACGTTCATTTCCATCGCGAGGCAGCGCCTGGCGGTGCGGGTGCCGATGCGCCCAAAGCCGATGATCAGCACCGTCTTGCCGAAGAGGTCGTAGGGCAGCATCCCGAGCCTATCCGCCCATTTGTCGTCCCGGACGAGCGAATGCATTTCCGTCGCGCGCTTGGCGAGCGTCAGCATCATGAACAGGGCGTGTTCGGCAACGGACGGCGAATTGGCGGTGCCCGCTACCATCAGCGGGACCTTGCGGCGGCTGAGTGCCGGAACGTCGACGGCATCGAACCCGACGCCGATCCGGGTCACCACCAGCATGTCTTGCGAGGCGTCGAGCTCGGGCTCGCCGAAGCGGGTGCCGCCGAGGGCAACGCCATGGACCGGCGCATGCTCCTTCAGCTTGGCGTTCGAAATCCGTCTGCGAAATCATGTTGGGAAATTCGACGAGTTCGATGTCGTCTCGCGCGTGAAGCAGCGCTCTTCCCTGGCTGCGACATCGATTCCGTGATGAAGATTTTCTTCTTGTTGGTAGCCATTTCCTGCCCTTGGATCCTCGCAATTGCGCCGTCAAAGGACGGCGCCGGTCACCTCATTTAGCAGGTGCATGTTATTGAGGTCCACAGCCAATCGAAGCGGGCCGCCATCCCGCGCGCCGGCATTGGGATTGACCCGGCCGCAGACCTGCGTGCCCTCCATCGTAAAATAGATCAGCGTCTCCATTCCCATCGGCTCGGTGACATCGAGCACGGTGTCGAAGGTCTCCACGCCCGGCTCGGAATGCTGCTTGCCCTCGGTGATGTGCTCGGGCCGCAGCCCCAGCAGCAATCTGTCGGTGCGCGGCACGCCCTGATAGCGGGCAGCGCGGGCCGGGGGCAGCGGGAAGACGACGCGATCGGTCAAGCCGGACGTGCAGCTTGCCGGCGAGCATCCTCCAGCCGGCACGGAATGAAATTCATCGCCGGCGAGCCGATGAAGCTCGCGACGAAGCGCGTCGCCGGCTTGTGATAGAGCTCGTTCGGCGTGCCGATCTGCTCGATCCGGCCATGGTTCATCACCACCACGCGGTCGGCCAGCGTCATCGCCTCCGACCTGGTCGTGGGTCACGTAGACCGTCGTGGTGCGCACCTTCTGGTGCACCTTCTTGATCTCGATCCGCATCTGCACGCGCAGCTTGGCGTCGAGGTTGGACAGCGGCTCGTCGAACAGGAACACCTTCGGGTTGCGCACGATGGCGCGGCCCATCGCGACGCGCTGGCGCTGGCCGCCGGACAGCTGCTTCGGCTTGCGGTCGACGCAGTTCGACGATGTCGAGCATGCGCGCGGCCTCGTCGACGCGGCTCTTGATCTCGGCCTTCGGATAGCGCTTCAGCCGCAGCCCGAACGACATGTTCTCCGCAACCGTCATGTGCGGATAGAGCGCGTAGTTCTGGAACACCATCGCGATGTCGCGGTCCTTCGGCGGCACGTCGTTGACGACGTCGCCGCCGATCATGATGTCGCCGCCGGAGATATCTTCCAGGCCCGCGATCATCCGCAGCGTGGTCGACTTGCCGCAGCCCGACGGGCCGACCAGCACGACGAACTCATGGTCGGCGATGTCGAGATCGATGCCGCGCACCGCCTCGACCTCGTCATAGCGCTTCACAACCTTGCGCAACGTCACGTCAGCCATGAGTTCAACCTCTTTGTCGCGCCGGCGGTCAGGCCGGCAATGTAATAGTCCATCAGGAAAGCGTAGATGATGAGCGGCGGCGCCGCGCCGAGCAGCGCGCCGGTCATGATCTGTCCCCAGTTGAACACGTCGCCCTTGATCAGCGTGGTGATGATGCCGACCGGCAGCACCAGCTGATCGGTCGAGGTCGTGAACACCAGCGGATAGAGGAACTGCGCCCAGGAGACCGTGAAGGCGAAGATGGTCGCGGCGATGATGCCCGGCAGCGCCACCGGAATGAAGATCCGCGTCAGCGTCTGGAACCATGATGCGCCGTCGATCATGTGCGGCTTCGTCGAGCTCCTTCGGGATCGACGCGAAGTAGCCGATCATGATCCAGGTGCAGAACGGCACGGTCAGCGTCGGATAGACGATCAGCAGCACGTACCATCGGTTGATGCAGCTGAATGCCGGTCGAGGTCGCCGAACACCGCAAACATCTTGAACAGCGGAAGAAACAGCAGCGTGTCGGGGATGAGGTAGGTCAGGAATACGCCGGTGGCGAGCGTCGCCGAGCCCCAGAACCTCATCCGCGCCAGCGCGAAAGCCGCCGGCACGCTGATCAGCATGGTGATCGGTCACGACGAAGATCGAGACCAAGGCGGAGTTGCGGAAGAACGTCAGGAACTGGTTCGACGTCAGCAACCCGACATAGTTCTCCAGCGTCGGATGGAATACCCACCACGGATTGGTCGCCGCCGAAATCTCGGCGCTGGTCTTGAGCGACGTGATCAGCATGTAGAGCGGCGGCACCAGCGAGAAGATCGCGAACAGGGTGAGGAAGAAATACGACCACCGCAGCGCCCAGGCGCGGTCGCGGCTCATGCTGCCATATTTGACCGTGCGTGTCGGCGCGGCCTTGTCGATCGTGACGGTGCTCATCAGGCTTCATTCCCGCGTTTGTTGACGTCGCGCAGGATGAAGATCGCTGCGATCGCCAGGATCGGCACCATGAACAGCGAAACGCTGGCGCCCGAGCGGGATGTCGCTGCCTTCGATGCCGATCCGGAACGCCCAGGTCGCGAAGATGTGGGTGTGGTCCAGCGGACCACCGGCGGTGAGGATGCGCACGATGTCGAAATTCGCAAAGGTGACGATCAGCGAGAACAGCGTCGTGATCGCGATGATGTTGCGCATCATCGGCAGCGTCACGTACCAGATCCGCTGCCACCAGTTGGCGCCGTCGATCGCGGCGGCCTCGTAAAGCTGCTCCGGCACCGACTTCAGCGCCGCCAGATACATGATCATGAAGAACGGCGCGCCGTACCAGATGTTGACCAGAATGACGGAGAAGCGTGCCCAGCCTGGCGTCGCCGGTCCACGGGATCGGCCCGATGCCGAAAAACGACAGCGTGTAGTTGAAGGCGCTGTAGGACGGGTCGAACAGCCACAGCCACGCCAGCGTGCTCATGGCCGGCGGAATCACCCACGGCACCAGCAGCATGCCGCGCCATTTGCGCTGGCCCTTGGCCGGAATGTTGTGAACGAAATGCGCGACGATGAAGCCGATCAGCGCCTTGAAGACCACGGCCGTGATCGCGAAGATGCACGACTGCTTCACGACCAGCCAGAAGGTTTCGCGCTTGAACAGAAATTCGAAATTGCCGAAGCCGACGAAGCGCTGCATCGACTTGTTCAGCGTCGCCAGATGCAGCGAATAGAACGCCGGGTAGAGCACCAGAATCGCGATCAGAAGAATCAGCGGCAGCGTCATCAGGAACGCCGCGGTTGATTTTCGCTTCATCGCGACCTCTGCAGACTGGAGCGTTTGCGCGCCGGTTGCGCTGCGCCGACGCTGTTCGGCTGAACTGCGACATCAACCATGATGCTTCTTCCCCGCGAGTTTCATTTCAGGAGGCGCATTTCCGGATTTGCGGCCGGAATGCCGGCACCCTGCCGGCTGAGCGCTGGCGATAGCAGACGACGGATGACGCCGCGCGCGGCCCGCGGTCGGCAGGGCCGCGGCGGCGAGACCTCGTCAGCTCCGCATGAAGCCTTCACACTCGCCTTCGGCCCAGGCCAGCGTCTTTTCCATCGCTTCGCCCTGGTGGTAGCGCAGGCACATCTTGGTCAGGATGGCCTGCGTGTAGATCTGCTGGGCGATCTTCGGCGGCGCGGGCGACGCCGCGATCGACAGCACCTGATGGTTGTACGGGTTCGGGATAGTGGTACAGCGTTCCCTTCGGCGGGCCTTCTTCGGCCCACGTCTTCAGGGTCGTCAGTTTCTCGAACGCCGGCAAATCGTAGCCGCCGCTGGCTGCGACCAGCTTCTCGACGGATGCTGGTTGCGACAGGTGGACCAGCAGGCTCTTGGCCGCTTCCTTGTTCTTGGAGAAATTCCAGATGCTCCAGAAGTAGGGAAGGAACGGCGCAAACCGGCCCTTCGGTCCAACCGGGAAGCCGTGCGTCCAGCATTGCTCGGCGACTTGCGGCGCGTCGCGCTTGGCGACCGCCCAGGCGCTCGGCGGATTCATGATCATCGCGCCCTTGCCGGAAACCAGCCACTTGTTGTTGCTGGCGTCGTCCCAGGCCCCGACGTCCGGCGGCAGGAATGCGATAAGCTTCTTGTAGAATTCGAGAGCCTGCCGCACCGCGTCGGTCTTGACCGTGAGGTTGCCCTTGCCGTCGACCAGTTGCGCGCCAAACGCCTGGAAGAGGCGCCCGCGGTATCGACCGATGTCGGTTGTCTCGCCGAGTCCGATGCCGAAGGGAACGCCGCCCTTGTGGCAGGCCTCCGCGGCTTTCAGGAACGTGTCCGTGGTCCAGTTGTCCGCCTTTGGCGGCCGCCGGCCGGATACATTTCCTGCACGTCGATGCCGGCATGCTTCTTCATCAGGTCGATACGCGAGCAGGGCCCCTTGATCTGGCTGCCGATCGCAGGCGGGAACGCCAAGCCATTTGTCGCCGGATTTGCCGAGATACTGCACCGTGCCGTTGACCTGGCCGTTCAGCTTGATCGAACGGCTCCATGATATCGTTGACGGACTCGAGTTGTTCGCGCATGCGCATGAGGCCACCATGTCGGCATCGCGAGGATGTCATGGCCTGACTTCGCCTGACCTTCTGCTGCGATCGTGAGCTGGATACCTGTTGCCCTGGCTGGAGATGTAGTCGATCGGAAACCTCGACCTTCTCCTTGGCGGCCCACTCATTGACGAGATCGGTCGAGGTCTTGTTGGCGCCGGGAACCCAGTGGTCCCAGAAGCCGATCGAGAGCTTGCCGGCGGCATAGGCGCCGCGCACATAGAGGTGCGGTGATGAGCGCTGCGGATGACAGCGCTGTAGCAGCAACGAATTGTCGGCGAGAAAGCTCTTGCGTGACATGACGTCTCCCTTTGCTGGCTTCTTGTTGTCGTCTTGTTGTTCCTCTTCTGAATTCTTATTGGCATTCCACGCGATCGCGCCGATTTGGGATGGCGTGCCCCGCGGAGATTTGGTTGCGCAATCAGAACAGAATTAAATGCGTCTGTCGAGAAATGACATCGTGCGACAGTTCATAGAACTAACGTTGCGTACGAATTTCCAGCTGTCGGAATACTGTAGTGCCGTCTCTGCGCGGCATATTGCGCTGCACACGACATCATCGAACGCGAGGAGTTTAGGGGTTGGGCCGTGCCGCGCGGTTCCCGGTCCACGGGTTTGGAATGTTCGACGCCGGCGATAACGGTCGGCACCGCGGCTGGAGACTTGCTCGTCGCTAAGACGATAAGATTCGGATTCGAGGACACCAGTCCTAGTTAATCGACCCACGGAGACCAACAATGATCCAGCCCTGACATCAAACTGCGCACGCGTTGGAAAGTGTGCGCGGCCATGGGGTTGGCCGCCATCATGCTTCTCAACGCGCCGCGGCTTGCGGATGCGCAGGTGGTTCAGGGTGTCGAGAAGGGCGCCCGCGAGGGCAACAAGGCGGCAGGCCCGGTCGGCGGCGTGCTTGGCGGCGCTATTGGCGGCGTCGTGGGCGTCGTGACCGGCGTCACCGGTGTGCTGACCGGGGGCAATAACAAAGGGCGGACAGGCACCGGCGGCAAAGGATGCCAAGCAAGGCGAGGCCTTCCAAGCAAGGCGAGGCTTCCAAACAAGGCGAGCCTTCCAAGCAGGGTGATACGTCGAAGCCGGCGAAGGGAGCAAGGCCACGAAGACCGCCAAGCAGCAGCAACAGCAGCCCGCCGTCCTTACTCAGGCCGGCGCGCCGCAAATGACGGCCGAACAGATCGTCTCCAACAGCGACGCCAATATCGAGCGGATCAAGAAGGAATTAAACCTCACGCCCGAACAGGAGAAGCATTGGGCCGGGTTCAACAGTGCGATGCACTATCTCGGTCATAACGGCGCCGATCGCCTCAATCTGCGTGTGGCGCGCGCCAAGCGCGATCCCCCGATGACATCATCGAGCAGATGCGCAATGAGGCCCAGTTCCTCAACGACCGCGCCGTCGATCAGCGCAATGTGGCCGATGCAGCCGAGCCTCTATTTACCAGTCTGGACGACAAGCAAAAGGCGGTCTTCATTCAGGAAATGGTCAATCTGAGCCACGAGCGCGGGCTCGATTAGCGAGCCCCGCCGGACGAATAGCCGGGCACGCATGCCCTGGGGTAGGTTGAAAGGCGCGGCACCCGGCTACTCTGCCGCAGCGGCGCGGCTTCTCCAATCTCATTGCAATGATGATGAAACCCTGACGGACTCGCGCCTTACTGATGGCTGACTTGCGGCGTTGTCGGGAACTTCACTTTTTGACAGGGCGAGTGTGGCCGCTCAACATCAGGTAGGCCCCTTCGCCACGGCACTCAACGACAACGGTGGGCCCTCAGGGCTCGTTCGGAAAGTTCAGTTCGACGCCGACGCCATCGGGATCGTAGAGGAAGAACTGCGTATCGCCGGTGCGCGGCACGATGCTCTCGCGGAATTTGACGTCTTTCGACTGCAGGCGCTTGCGCATGCCCTCGACATCGGTCGCCGCAAAGGCGATGTGGTCAAGCCGACCGGTATCCTCGTACTTCCGCTCGGTGCCGCGCACCACGATGCCCTCGCGCGGCTTGCGCGTGCCCATCAGATGCACCGTGGCGGTGCCGCCGGAATAGAGCCAGTAGCCGGGAAAATCGAGCGGCGGACGGTCGCCGTTCTCCAGACCCAACACGTCGCAGTAGAAATCCTTGGTTCGCTCAAGGTCAGATGGTTCGATGGTGTAGTGCTGCAATCCGCCAAGTCCCATGGTCGGTCTCTCTAAACAAAGCTGAGGTCGGTATCGACGCCCATCATCCAGGCGCCGACGGTTTCAAAATGCCTGAGCTGGCCCTGCAACTGCTGGGTCACGGTATGGATGTCGCGGAAGCGGCGCTCCAGCGGATGGTTCTCGAAGATCGCGGTGGCGCCTGCGGCGTTATAGGCAAAGTCGACCGCCTCGCGCGCCTTGTGAATGGCGTTCGTAGAGGCCATGCGGATGTTCATGCGCTGCGCCACCGTGATGGTCGCGCCCGCGCTGAGATCTTTCCAGGTGTCGGCCATCGACTGCAGCACGTAGCCGCGCGCGGCGCGGAGATTGACTTCCGCCTGCGCGAGGTTGCACTGGACCACGGCATTGTCCCGCAGCGACACGCTCGTGCCGCGCGGCACCTTGTTGCGCATCGTCTCGACGAAATTGTCGAGCGCGGTGCGGGCGATGCCGCAGGCGACGCCGGCAAAGCCGACCTGGTAGCAGGTGTGATTACTCATGCGGTAGAGCGGGCCGGGCTCGCGGCATTCCCGGTCGAACTCGCGGGTAATCGAATGGTCTGCGCGCACGAAGAAATCGTTGAGCGCGAACTGGTCGCTGGCGGTGCCGCGCAGGCCAACGGTGTTCCAGATGTCGGTCCACTCGACGTCCTCGGAGCGTACCAGCATGGTGCGCTCGAGCGGGGCGCCGTTGGCGTCGTATTTGGGCGAACCGTCGGCCGCGTAGATCGGGCAGTGCGCCCCGAGCCAGGTCGCATGGCGGCCGCCGGATGCAAAGGACCACACGCCGGTCACCCTGTAGCCGCCTTCGCATTCGACCGCGCGAACCCTGGGGCCGGGCCCCCACGCCAGCACCGCGCGCGGATCGCCGAAGATCGCCTGCGCCACCGGCAGGTCGAGATAGGCCGCCGACATCGCGCAACCGCCGGCCTGGCTGAGGCACCAGGCGGTGGAGGCATCGGCTTTGGCGATGGTTTCGATGACGTGGAAAAAGGTGATCGGATCGGTTTCGATCCCGTTGGTCGAGCGGGGCAGCAACAGACGGAACAATTGCGCGTCGTGCAGCTTGTCGAGCAGCGCGGGCGGCAGCCGGCGCGCGCTCTCGATGTCGTCGGAAGCTGTCGCGACATCAGGACGGATGGCCTCGGCCCGGGCGATCACCGCCTGATCGCCGGCAAGATCGGCAGAGTTTGCGATCGGTGTATTCAAGACCATGCCTGCCGATCCATCGCGTCCTTGTGCCAATCATTGGTGGAAAGGCTATCGTGCCATCGCCGCGGTCGGCAAGTCCATGGTGGCGCGGAGCACATCTGCGAATAAGCGATCTGGAATTTCGTGCCGCTCTGCAGCACAATGGAGCCCGAAGACAATTGCATCGGCCCCCGGCCGCGTCTATTCCGGCTTGCCCGGGCGCACGCGCCCGACTTTGTTTAGGGTTTTGCGCTAGCGGTTTGAGTCGGGATCGATCGGGACGGACGGACGGCATGGAAGAGAAGCGAAAGCATCCGCGAACGGAGATTGACGAGCCTGCCTACGTTTCGTCGGGCGGTTCCGTCATGCCCTGCGTGGTGCGGAATATCTCGCGTGAAGGCGCGGCGATCGATGTCGACAACCCGGCCTTCGTTCCGCAGCGCTTTCGTCTGGTGATGGCAAAGGATCCCTCGGTCGTGCACGAATGCCGGGTCGCCTGGATCCAGAAGAATCGTATCGGCCTGACCTTCATGCAGATCGCGGATGCGGTCGCGGAACCGCCGCCATCGTAGCAGGGATGCTGAGCACGTTACTCGATCCGCAACTTTGCGTCGCGCACCACCTTGCCCCACTTGTCCATCTCCAGCCTGATACGCGCGCCGAACTGATCCGGCGTATTGGCGACCGGCTTGAAGCCGAGCACCGTGAGGCGCTCCTTGACGTCCGGCTGGGCGACGATTTTGGCGATCTCACGATAAAGCAGATCGACGATCTCTTTCGGCGTCCCCGCAGGCGCGACGATGCCCGTGAGCGTGTCGGCGTCCTGATCCTTCACGCCCTGTTCGGCGAAGGTCGGCACGTCGGGCATCCCGGCGGCGCGTTCGGTCGACGCCACGCCCGAGCGCGCGCAGTTGTCCGCTCTGCACCGCCGACAGGGCAGGCGGCAGCGCGGTGAAGGCGATCGGCGTGTGCCCGCCGACCGTTGCCTGGATCGCCGGCCCAGCACCGGTGAAAGGCACGTGCACCAGGTCGAGCTTGGAAGGCGAGCCGGAACAGCTCGCCGCCCAGATGCGGCGTCGATCCGACGCCGGGCCCGGCGAAGCTGTATTTGCCGGGATTGTCCCTGATGAGCTGCACCAGTTCCGGCAGCGTCTTGGCCGGCAACCTGCGGGTTGACCACCACGACATTCGGCGAAACCGCAACCAGCGTCACCGGCGCGAAATCCTTGACCGGATCATACGGCACCTTGGCGTAGAGGCTGGGGTTCACGACGAAGCCGGTGCTGATCGCCATGATGGTGTAGCCGTCCGGCGTCACGCGCGCGACCTGGCCGGCCGCGGTGTTGCCGCCGGCGCCGCCGATGTTCTCGACGAAGAATTGCTGGCCGAGATTGTCGGTAAGCTTCTGCGCCACGATGCGGGCGATGGCATCGGTCGGTCCGCCGGCGGGAAAGCCGACCACGCACGCGCACCGGCCTGCTCGGATAGCCTTGCGCCGATGACGCGCACGACGCCGGACAGCAGCCACGTCGCTGCCAACACTACGCGCAAAGCCGCGACCATGGCGCTCTCCCCAATATGTTTGTTGGGGCCATCATCGGCGAGGCGGCGGCGCCGGGCAAGGGGCTACTGCGACGGCCTGCGACCGCTACTTCTTCAGCAGCGGCTTGATCCGTTCTTCCAACTCCTCGAACGGCATCGAGCCCTGCAGCCGTCACACCGTTGAGGAAGAAGGTCGGCGTCGAGGTGACCTTCAACTCCCGAACGGCGTATTGCTGGTCGGCGGTCAGCTTGTCGAACTGTGCCTGGTCTTTCTCGCAGGTCTCGACGTCCTGTTCGCTCATTCCGTGCTGCTTGCCGACATAGATCAGCGTATCCTTGGTTTGCGCCATCAGGCGGTCCTGCAGCTTGAACATGGTCTCGACCGCGCTGAGGTATTTTTCGGAATCGCCGTTGCCGATGCAGCGCGCCAGTATCGAAGCGGCGGCGGCCTTGATGTCGAGCGGAAATTCGCGGAACACGAAACGCACCTTGCCGGTATCGATATATTTCGACCGCAGCATCGGAAACACATTCTGGCCGAAAGCTGCGCAATGCGGGCAACTCATCGACGAATATTCGGTGAGGGTGATCGGTGCTTTCGCAGACCCGATTGCAATGTCCGGCAGCGATACCGGTTTGGCGACCGCTGCGGCAATCGCGCTTTGCGCGACGGCTGCACGCTGAGAAAGCCGGCGATGCGAAAGCGAGGAGGACGGCGAAGGCGATGCGGTGACGAACGTTCAACGGTTACTCCGAAACGAACTGGCGAGAGGTGGCGAGCCGCCATATCCGCCAATTCTACTGGTTTTGCGGATCAAAAGCCACCTGACGTGACTGCGATCGAAGTTGACGATAAATTGTTGGCGATCAATCATGGGCGGCGACAGGAAGCGCAAGGCAAACTCTGCAAACCAAACAAGAGAACGTCATGACCCAGCACACGCCGCTGTTGAGCGAAACGCAGTCGGCGGATGCCATGTTGCGCGCAAGAGCGCGGCTGGTGGTTCCAGGCGGCATGTGGGGCCATCTGAACGCCGCGCGGCTCCCGGACGGCTATCCGCAATTCTTTGCTTCCGCGGAGGGCTGCCGCGTCCGCGACGATCGATGGCCGCGAATACATCGACTTCATGTGCAGTTGGGGGCCGATCCTGCTGGGCCATCGGCATCCCGAGGTTCAGGCGGCGGCGGGCGCAAGCCGTCAAGGGAGACTGCTTCAACGGTCCGGGTGAGGTTTCATGGTGGAACTCGCCGAAGATCTCGTCGCCATGCTGCCGCATGCCGATTGGGCGATGTTTCAAAGAACGGCGGTGACGCGACCGCGTGCTGCGTGACGATCAGCGCGCGCCGGCACCGGACGCCGCAAGGTGCTGGTCGCGCGTGGCAGTTATCACGGCGCGCTGCCATGGTGCTCGCCAAGTGTTGCGGGGTGACGGCCGAGGACCGCGCGCATCTGCTGCACTTCGAGTACAACGACGCGCAGAGCCTGCGGGCGGCCGTCGAAGCGGCGGGCAAGGATCTCGCGGCGATCCTGGTGACGGCTTTCCGCCATGACATGGGACCGCGATCTCGAACTGCCGACGAAGGAATTCGCGGCAGCCGCGCGTGCGGCATGCGACGCGGCCGACGCAGCCTTGATTATCGATGAGGTGCGGGCCGGCCTGCGCCTCGATGTCAGGGGAGCTGGGAAGCGCTCGGCGTGCGTCCGGACCTGTGCGCCTGGAGCAAAGCGATCGCCAACGGCCATGCGCTGGCTGCCGTTACCGGCAACGATCGCTTTCGCGAAGCCGCCACCAAGGTCTTCGGTCACCGGGTCGTTCTGGTGCGGCACGGTGGCGATGGCGGCGGCACGGGCGACGCTACGGATCGCGCGCGCAGACTGACGTGGCCGGGCATATCCGCGCGATGGGCTTGCGGTTGCGTGACGGACTGGCGTCGCTGGCGAAAGAACATGGCCTCGCGATCCGTCAGAGCGGCCCGCCGCAGATGCCGCTGATGCTGTTCGAGGCCGACGCGGATATACGCAAGGGCAGGGCGTTCTGTTCGGCCGCGTTACGCCACGGCGCGTTCTTTCATCCCCAGCACAATATGTTCCTGTCCTCCGGCGCATCGCCCCGCCGATATCGACGAGGCGCTGCAGGCGGCTTCGCACGGTTTCAAGGCCGTTCGCGAACTGGAAGCGGGATCAATCGATAAGTCGCCGGTGTCGACCGGAGCGATTTGGGATTGCAGGCACCAATAAAAATGCCCCGCAACGCGGTCTTTACGACCAGCGATAGGCGGGGCAGTCATAGGAAAACGGCGAGATCGCCGAATGATGCGAGACATCGTCGTCGGACATCATGTAGATCGACGTGCCGCTCTTTTTGGGGCGTTCGCATTGAGCTAGTACCCACTTTTCTTGGATCGTGAGTCGTGATTCAAGGTCGGGATGATACCCGAAGCAAGAGAAGTCCACCTTTCGAGGAAAGATCGCAAGGTGCTTGAGGCGTGTTGTCGCTCACCGGTGACAATTGCAGCGCGATTTGAAGCGGGCGCGGATAGTTCTGTTGGCGGCGGCCGGGCGCAGCACCCGGTCGATAGCCAAGGAAGTTGGGGTCCAGCCGCGGATTGTCAGCCTTTGGCGGCATCGCTATGCCGACCATGGCCTTGAAGGGCTGCAAGACAAGCCGCGGCCTGGCAAGCAGCCGATCTATACGAAGACCACCGACAAGCGGATTCTGAAGCTGCTGGACAAACCGCCACCGCAAGGGTTCGCGCGCTGGACCGGCCCTCTGCTGGCCGAGGCGCTGGGCGATGTTGACGTCCAATATGTCTGGCGGTTCCTGCGCAGCCACAAGATTGACCTCGCGGCTCGCAAGTCCTGGTGCGAGAGCAACGACCCGAACTTTACGGCCAAAGCCGCCGATGTTGTTGGCCTCTATGTCGCCCCGCCCGAGAAGGCCATTGTGCTGTGCGTGGACGAGAAGCCCTCGATCCAGGCTTTGGAGCGAGCGCAGGGCTATCTGAAGTTGCCCAATGGCCGCGCCTTGACCGGCCAGAGCCACGACTACAAGCGGCATGGCACCACAACACTGTTTGCGGCGCTCGAAGTCGCCACCGGAAAGATCATCGCGACGCATTCAAAACGCCGTCGCCGCGTCGAGTTTCTCGACTTCATGAACAGCGTCACCGCGGCTTTTCCGAACCGCAAGCTTCACGTCATCCTCGACAACCTCAACACCCACAAGAAGAACGAGCATTGGCTCAAGGCCCATCCCAATGTGCAATTTCATTTCACGCCGACAAGCGCGTCCTGGCTCAATCAGGTCGAGGTATGGTTTTCGATCTTGCAGGGGCAGTCGCTTAGCGGCACCTCCTTCACAAGCCTCAAACAGCTTCAGGAGCACATCGATGCCTACATCAACGCATACAACGACAAAGCTGAGCCCTTCGTCTGGACCAAGAAAAGGTCCGTCAACGCCGTTTCAAAGGCCGCCGTATCACTCAGCTCTGACCAAATAGCCGGTACGCCGGGCCTGAGAACGAGCGCGACGGAGCCGCCGAGCGCGCAGGCCCGGCGGCTCGATTCGATCGCGGTCAATTCATCACGTGACGCGGTTCCATGTGTCCTTGCTGCGGGCGAACGAATGGCTCACCGAATGCTCGAACTCGTGATGGCCAGCCAAGGTGCATCACCTCGACGCAATCGGCGTTCAGGCGTTCGTTGTCGACCAACCGCTCCGGCCAACACCAGCGCCTGGGACGGGCCGTCTGACTGGACGTCGATCTGGCGCTGCAGGCACTTGAAGCTATGGCCGTCGGAATTGCAGGAGATCCTTGTAGAAGGAGACGCGATAATTGTTCATCTTGCCCTCCTGTCCTTCCGGCATTCTTGTGCGCCCAGCTTGCTCTCAGGCGTCCATGTCTGCCAGCCGCTGGCGGTTGCGCAGCACGATTTGACGGGCACTCGAAAATACCAGAACGCCCTGGTCGCTGAGCTGCGAAAGCGCCCGCGAAACGGTTTCCAGCGTCAGGCCGAGATAGTCGCCGATGTCGCGGCGGCACATCGGCAGCGCCATCATGCCGGCCTTGGCGAGCCGACGGTCCATTTCCAGCAGGAAGGTGGCAACCTTTTCCATCGCGGTCTTGCGGCCCAGAAGCAGCATGTGGTCTTCGGCGTGCCGGAGGTCGCCTGCGGTCATGGTCCAGAGATTATGGGCGACCTGGACGTTCGATCCTGCGGCGGCTTCCAGGCTGCGGCGCTTCACCAGGCGGACGGTGGTGTCGGCGATCGCTTCGGCCGTCAGGCGATGGGTCGAACCGGCATCGAGGCCGAACACGTCGCCGGGCAGATGGAACGCGCCGATCTGGCGCCGTCCGTCGTTGAGAAGCTTGTAGGTGCGAACCGCGCCGCGGATCACCTGATAGACATATTCGGAAGGCTCGCCCTCGCCGTAGATTTCCTCGTCCTTGCGGTAGGAAAACTCGGTGGCGATCACACCCGCGCAGGTCGCGATCACGCTGAACTGGTCGACGGCCGGAACACTCTGGGCGCGCGGGGCTGGTGAAAACCTTGGCTGCCGGGACTGCCGGGGCGGTGATCGTCTGGGTGAGCATTTTGCCATCTCCTCGATGCGGGATGGCTTTGGTGTACACTGGGATATTTGCTGCCCGATATTTGGGTCGATATCCTAAGGGCAGGCCCCTTACGGGGTTTTACGGAGGCGGGCCTGCCGGCCGGTTTTCAGGGCTGGCCTGCCGCGCCCGGCGTATCGATCGCGTTTCGAACGCAGTCGACCAGGTTGTCCTCGAGATTGGGCTTCAAAAGCACCTGGCGCACGCCGGCCGAGCTTGCTTTGGCCGAGATGTTTTCGTCCGGATAGCCCGTGATCATGAACGATCGGGGTGGAGACGTCGAGCCTCCGCAGCCGATGGGCCAGTTCCAGACCGTCGAGTTCCGCCATCTTGTAGTCAACGACAAGGCAATCCGCGCGGTTTCGGGTTGAAGACCCCAGCAACGCGACTCCGCTGCGGAAGGTGCGGACCGTCGAATCCCTCGGTTTCCAGCAGAAATCGCAACGATGTCCGGCACGTCGTAATCGTCATCGACGACGTAAATCATCGATTTCCTGGGCGGAAGGCTGATGCTGGCTTCACCGCTGGCGCTGGTTCGGGTGTCGATCATCCCGACAAAATAGACGCTTTGCCAGTCCCCGAATTGACTTGGCTCAATCTTCGACGATGCCGGCCCTGATCGCAAACCGCACCAGCTCGGAAAGGTTACCGGCCTGCATCTTGGTCATGCACGTTCGCCCGATAGACCTCCACCGTGCGCGGGCTGATATCGTATTCCCGGGCGATGGCCTTGTTCGATTGCCCCGTCACCAGCCCCTGCATCACCTGGCGTTCGCGCTGGGTGAGGCTGGCGACCCGGGCAGCCATATCGGCCGACAACGCCTCGCTTTTCGAGCCGCTTTCGCTTTCCGAGAGCGCAGTCTCGGATCATGCCGATCAGCCGGTCATCCTCGAACGGCTTCTCGAGAAAATCGAGCGCGCCAAGCTTCATCGCCTCGACGGCGAGGGGTACGTCGCCATGGCCGGTCATGACGATGACCGGAAGCTTTCGCGGGCCCGAACTGCAACCGACGCAGCAGCTCCATGCCGTCGATGCCCGGCATGCGGACGTCCGTGACCACGCAGCCGTGTCTCCAGATTGGCAAGCTCGTCCAGGAAAACCTAGCGCGGGATCGAAAAGACGCACGCTGAAGCCGGCCGAGCCCAGCAGGAAATCCAGCGAGTCGCGCATCGCCGGATCGTCGTCGATGACATAAACTTTAGCGCTCGGCGGCATCGGTCATATCCTTGGCGGACGCAACGGGCAGCGTGTGAAGCGGAAGGTCGCACCACCGGACTTGTTGGTTTCGGCCCACATCCGGCCACCGTGGGTTTCGATGATGGTGCGGCTGATGGAAAGGCCGACGCCCATGCCGGTCTCCTTCGTCGTGAAAAATGGCTGGAACAGTTGCGCAGAGCGTATCGCCTGCAAAGCCGGGCCCGGTATCGGAAACGGCAATTTCGATCATATCATCTGCGGCCTTGGTGTTAGAGGCAATCAGCTCACGGTGCGTCGAGACAGCCATCGCTTCCAGCGCATTGCGGAACAGGTTGACCAGGACCTGCTGAATCTGGACCCTGTCGGCAAGCACCAGGTCGCATGTCGGGTCCAGATTGAAGCGCAGAAACACGCCCTGTTCGCGGGCGCCGGTGAGCCCGAGCGCGCCGGCCTCTTCGATCATTTTTGAAAGACTCTCGACGCGCATCTCGGACGCGTCGCGGGCGACGAAGTCGCGCAATCGCCTGATGATGTCGCCGGCGCGGATCGCCTGTTCGGCGGCGCGATCGAGTGCCGCTTCGATCTTCGGCGCGTTGGCGTCGGTGCTACCAGCCAAAAGGCGGCGCGATCCCTTCATGTAATTGCTGATGGCCGACAGCGGCTGATTGAGTTCGTGGGCGAGGGCGGAAGCCATCTCGCCCATCGCGCTCAGACGCGAGACGTGGACCAGTTCGGATTGCAGTTCCTGCAGCCGTGCCTGGGTCTGTTGCTGCTCGGTGAGATCGCGGACGAAGCCTGTGAAGAAGGGCTTTCCGCCCGATTGCATCTCGCCGATGGTGAGATGCATCGGAAACGTCGTGCCGTCCTTGCGCATGCCGGTCACGATACGGCCGATGCCGATGATGCGCCGTTCACCCGTCTTCAGGTAGCGCGCGAGGTAGCCGTCGTGACGGCTGCGATCCGGCTCCGGCATCAGCTCGCTGATGTTCTTGCCGATCGCCTCGGGTTCGCTGTAGCCGAACTGACGCTCGGCGGCGCTGGAGAAGAACTGCATGATGCCGTGCTCGTCGATCACGATCATCGCATCCGGGATCGTATCCAAAATCGAGCGAAAGTGCCTCTCGCGCGTCCTGACGTCGTCCTCGAGGCGTTTCTCGTGGTTGATGTCGATCATGACGCCGCTGAGCCGGGCAGGAGCGCCATCGGGACCATCGATGGTCGTGCCGACCGCACGTACCCAGTGACCTCATCCGAATGCCGGTGCACCCGGTACTGAACGTCGAAATTGCATCCGGTATCGATCGACTGCTGCATGGCTCTTCGCCGCGCGATCGCGATCCTGCGCATCGAGCAGGGAAAGAAAGACGTCGAAGTCGACAGGCGTATCCGGATCCGACGCCGAAGAGCTTGCGGGTGGCGTTGGACCAGCTCAATGTCCGGGTCGACAATTCGAGATCCCAGGCGCCGACGCCCGATCCCTCGGCGCCGCTGCGCGCGTTCTGGTCGAGCGGATCCTGATCTCGGAAACGGGCGGTCGGCGTCGATCATGCTTCGCCTTCGAGGCTGCTCTTGCTTATCAGATACCGCATTAAATCGAGCGTGTGAAATAGCAGCGACGCGAAATTAAAAATGTCGCTCTATCTCGATTGATATGAATGAAATTTGCTCGAATTTTCGACACGCGACGCCTTGCAGCGCGATTCGATCTGCAGATGCCTGCAAGGAGCAAGCGGCTGATTCTTGATCTAGGTCAGCTTCGAACCGGAGCGGAGCTCTAGGATGCTGCTGTGTGTGGGCAAGCGCCCCATACGGCATTTCGTCCCAAGGCGTGGAGCAGGTTATGGACTACAAAACCGTCATGGTCGGTCTGGCGCTGGACCGGCCCAACGATGCCTGCCTTCGGGTAGCCGGAGATATCGCCGAACGATTCGGGGCGCGGATCATCGGCGTTGCCGCCTCGGACCTCAGGCCGCCAATGTATTTCGCCGATGGCGATTTTGCGCAAAAGCTCTCGATGAGGAGGCCGCCGCCATCGAGAGACGGCTGTCGGAACTCGAAGCGGAGTTTCGCGCTTCGGTCGAGAAGCGCGCGACAGTCCGTGGAGTGGCGTTCCGCCCGGTCGTTGCCGGTGCCCTACATGCTGCAGCAGGCGAGAGCCGCCGATATCCTCGTGATCGGCGCCCGCCCGGAGACCCTGGTCGATCCCAGCGCGGCTCCGGACCCGAGCGACCTGTTGATGCAGGCGGGCCGGCCGCTCATCGTGGTGCCGTCAACGGTGGAATGGCTCGATCTGAGAAGCGTTCTGGTCGCCTGGAAGGATGTGCGGGAAGCGCGCCGGGCCGTATTCGACGCGTTGCCGATTCTTGGCTGCCGCAAAGGAAGTTACGATTGCGGAAATTCCCGGAGCAGGACGGCCGTCACGCGGATGCGCTGTCGCATGTTGGCGACGTGGCGGCGTGGCTGCGCGGCCACGGCATCGCGGCGAACACCGTCGTTCCCGAAAAGGCCGGCGGCGTGACCGGGCAGCTCGAGAACATCGCGGCACATGTCGGAGCGGGCGCCGTGATTGCCGGCGCCTATGGCCACTCGCGCTTCCGTGAATGGGTGCTCAGCGGCGTTACGCGCCACCTTGCAACCGAATCAGCGCCGCTGCGCGTTCCTGTCCCGTTAACGACTTACAATGGCGAGGAACCCCCGTGCATAGATTTCTCGAAGCGACCGCCGGGCAATACATGACGCGCAAGGTGAAGACGGTTACGCGCGACACCACCATGCGCGAGCTGCACAAGATGTTCGAGGCCGATGATTTCAACTGCTATCCGGTCCGCGAAGGCGATGACATCGTCGGCGTCGTGAGCAATTTCGATTTCCTGAAATGCTTTGCGTTCAACCCCGGCCGCATGGTTCCGGCCTATGACGATTTGTTGTCGCGGATGGTGGCGGACGTGATGACGCCGGAATTCATCTATGTCGATCCCGGCAACGAAACTGACCCGCGTCCTGCAGCTGATGGTGGACCACCGGATGAAGAGCGTACCCGTGCTGGATGCCGAACAGCAGCTGGCCGGGATCATCGCGCGCGAGGACATCATGCGCGCATTGACCGAGAGCACGCGCGGATAAGTCGCTCGCGCGCGACAGCGCCGGCGCCCGCTTAGCCGGCCTTTGCCATCTCGACGTCTTCGGGCGATTCCAGATACATCCCGGACATGGTGTCGACCCAGCACAGATGGTCGTGAACTTTCTGCACGCCGGCAACGTTCTGCGCGGCCACCATGGACGCCTGCCGTGAACGCTCCTCGGTGATCACGCCGCTCAGATGGACGATGCCGTCGCGCACGATGACATTGAGCCCGAACGGGCTCCAGTCGTTCTTCTCGATCGCAGCAATGACGCGGCTGCGAATGTGGTCATCGTCCGGATGTCGGATCTGGGATTTCGCGGGCGAGGCTTGCAACCGCCTGCAGCAGGTTCGCGCGCGAGACGATCCCGACGAGCTGGTCGCCGCGCATCACCGGTAGACGCTTGACGCCGTTGGCTCTCCATCGCATTGACGATCTCTTCCAGCGTCGCGTCTTCGGTGACGGCGATCGATGGCTCCGGTCATGACCTCTGAAACCTTGCGGCCATGCTCCTGAACGTAATCGGTCGCGGCTGCGCCGGCGCCCAGCAGTGAATTTGAGCCAGCGGCCGCGCTTGCGCTGCGTGCCGATCTCGCTGCGGCGAATGAAATCGCCCTCCGAGACGATCCCGACCAGCTTGCCGGCGGCGTCGACCACCGGAAGCCCGCTGACATGGTACCGCAGCATGGTATTGGCGGCTTCGAGGATGGTGGCGTTAGGCGTGATCGATGATAACGGACCGGGTCATGATCTGATGGGCGCGCATGTCACGTTCTCCTGTTCCACGTATCGAGAAATGGCAAAACACCGCGGGCTGGCGCGGCGCTGCTGACGTCGCCATGTTAGAGAGGGTTCGCTCGGTCTCGATTGACGAGGATCAAACGCTGCTTGTCCGCACCGGGCTAGGCTGCACACGCTTGCGTGAGGATATCGGACGAGATGCGCGCGATGGTCCTGACGGCGCCCGGTGCGCCTCTCCGAGTTTCAGCAGCGGGACGATCCGGTTCCCGCGCCCGGTGACGTGCGCGTCAAGATCAGCGCTTGCGGCGTGTGCCGGACCGATCTGCATGTCGTGGATGGAGAATTGCCGGACATCACCTATCCCGTCATTCCGGGGCACGAGGTGGTCGGCCGAGTGGAGGCGCTCGGCCAGGGCGTAACGACGCTTGAAATCGGCGAGCGCGTCGGCGTTCCCTGGCTCGGCTATACCTGCGGCGAATGTGCCTATTGCAGAAGCGGCCAGGAGAATCTGTGCGATCGCCCGCTCTTCACCGGCTACACGCGCGACGGAGGGTTTGCCACCCACCTTGTCGCGGACGCCCGCTATTGCTTTCCGCTCGGCGAGGCGGGCGACGACGTCGCCATTGCGCCTCTGCTGTGCGCCGGCCTGATCGGCTGGCGCTCGCTGGTGATGGCGGGCGAGGGAAAGCATCTCGGCATCTATGGCTTCGGCGCCGCCGGACATATCATCGCGCAGGTGGCTCGCTGGCAGGGACGTTCGGTCTATGCGTTCACGCGCGCAGGCGATCATCGAGGCGCAGCGCCTGGCAAAATCCCTCGGCGCGGACTGGGCCGGAGGATCGGAACAGCTCACCCCGGTGCCGCTCGATGCCGCGATCATTTACGCGCCGGTCGGCGCACTGGTCCCGCTGGCGTTGCGGGCAGTGCGCAAAGGCGGCCGCGTGGTCTGCGCCGGCATTCACATGTCGGACATTCCGTCGTTTCCTTACCACATACTCTGGGAGGAGCGGCAGCTGCTCTCGGTCGCCAACCTAACGCGCAATGACGGGATCGAGTTCTTCAAGATCGCGGCGCAGGCGGGCATCAGGACCCACACGAGCGGCGTTCCCGTTGCGGGAGGCCAATGAGGTTCTGTCGAAACTGCGGTCCGGGCAGATCACCGGCGCCGCCGTGCTGCAGCCATGACCCTCGCCCAGCCCATCGACATCGCCGGCAGACCACGGGCGCGACCTGCAGGAGCGGGTGCTTGATTTTCTCGAAGGTTCCGAGCTTCGGTCCGGCAGAGGCGGCAAGCGGATCGACACCCATGCCTCGGTGGTTTTCTCGGCGGCGATCGCGCCTTGAAGATCAAGCGGGCCGTGCGGCTGCCGTTCCTCGACTACTCGACACTGGAGAAGCGCAAGCGCGCCTGCGAGGAGGAGCTGAGGGTCAACGCCGGCAACGCCCCGGAGCTCTACCGGCGCGTTGTCGCCATCACGCGCAATGCCGATGGCAGCCTTTGAAATCGACGGCAGCGGGGACGCCCGTCGAATGGGCGGTCGAAATGAGCGCGGTTCGACGACAACGCAGTCGCTCGACCGTGTCGCGGCATCGAAGACGATCGATCCATCGCTTGCGACAGCCGTAGCCGATGCGATCTCTGCGATCCCACGAGAAGGCGCCGCGCGCAGACGGTGAAAGCTGGCTTGCCTCCATTCAGCTCATCATCGAACGCAATACCGCAAAGTTTCGCGCCGTGCGCGGACTTGATGCCGTTGCCGTCGATCAGCTCGATGCCGCCAGCCGCGATGCTGCGACGACATTGCAGCCGCTGCTCAAGCAGCGCGCCGAGCAAGGGTTCGTGCGTCGTTGCCACGGCGATCTGCATCTTGCCAATATTGCGTTGGTGGACGGCCGGCCGCTGCTTGTTCGATGCCATCGAATTCGATCCCGTTATCGCGACGACGGATGTGCTCTACGATCTCGCCTTTACGCTGATGGATCTGGTCCACTTCGATCAGTGCTGCGGCGGCAAACGCGGTGTTCAATCGCTACCTTGCGGGGGCAGGGGATGAAGGTCTCGATGGCCTCCGCCTCCTGCCACTGTTTCTGTCGGTGCGGGCGGCAATCCGGGCGCATGTGCTGTTCATGAAGAGCGAACAGTCCGAGGAGGCGACGCGGTCTGGCGGGAGGCCAAGCGCTACTTCGATCTGGCGGGACGCCTCATCGCGCCGAAGCCGCCCCTGCTGGTGGCGATCGGCGGATTGTCGGGGACCGGAAAATCGGTGCTCGCACGCGGGCTCGCGGGTATGATCGAGCCTCCGCCCGGCGCGGTCATTCATCCGCTCGGATGTCGTTCGCAAGCACCTCTTCGGCGCCGGTGAAACCATCGCCCTGCCGGAATCCGCCTATCGGCCCGATATCACGGAGCGTGTCTATGGTAGCTCGCTCGAGCACCGCGCAGCGTGTCCTCGCTCGAGGGCTGTTCGGTCGTGCTCGATGCCGCTTACCTGCAGGAAGCGGAACGGACAGAAATCGCACATCTCGCAGCCACTTACGGCGTGCGCTTCGTCGGCCTGTTCCTCGCGGCGGATCTCGCTACGCGCCTGGCGCGGATCGAGCAGCGCAAGGGTGATGCGTCTGATGCAACACGGGATGTCGCTCTGACGCAGGAGACTTTCGCGATCGGCGCGGTAAACTGGCATATGATCGATGCCTCGGGGACACCGGACCAGTCGCTGCGCAGCGCCCCTCGCTTCGTTGCTCGCGCGGGCCGAGGTGTGAGCTGACGATGGCGAGCCCGCCCAACCGGAAAATCCAGCACCGGCGCAAGGCCGCCGCGGCGGCAGCTCTCGATTGTGCAACCGCATTCCAGAAAATGGCGCTCGACTGCGTCGCTGCTATCAAGGCCCGTCACAGCAGGTGCCTGCGCCGGCGATGCCGAGGCCGTGCATCAGATCCGGGTCGCGATCACGCGGTTGCGCGCCGCCGTGGCGTTCTTTGCGCCGATCGTGGTCGATGCGGAGTGGCTGCGCCTGCGAAGCAGGAAATCGCCTGGCTGAATGGCCCGCTCGGCGCCGCGCGCGACAGCGATGTCGTCGTGGAGTATGCGCGCCGCAAGCGATACCGCGCATGGGCGCAGCGCATGGTCGGCGAGCGCTCGATCAGCGCCAGATGCAGGACCACCGTCGCCTGGTTCGCTGCCTGCGTTCCGTTCGTGCGCAACGCCTGCTTCGCGGCCATGGCAGCTGGATCAGGCAAGGACCGTGGCTGGAGCGCTATAAGCGGCACAAGGACGCGGAAGCTGCTGCAATCCTACTGCTGCGCGAGCTCAACCGTTGGCACGAGCGCCTGGTCCGCAAGGGACGGCACCTGAAGACTTTGGGTGCGTCACGCCGTCACCGGCTGCGGATCAAGGCCAAACGCTTCCGCTATATGCTGGAAGCATTGACGGAAACCGTCGCGTTGCGGAGGCGGGGCCAATTCCATCACCTGCACCGGCCAGCAAAACAGCTGCAGCGCGCATTGGGCGACATGCGCGATCTCAAGCGCTTCGCCGATCTTGCCAGCGGATCGCCGCAGGCAGAAAATGGCAAACCAGGCAGGAAGCATCCGCCGGGCTATCGCCATCGAAAGGAAAAGCTGCTCGGCGCCGCCATCGCGGCTCATCACGACATCGAGCACGCCGGGGTCCGCTGACGCCGCCATTCGCAAGCGCTGCCGTTCGGCATTTCCGGGTTTGATGTGCGTCAACTTCGGCCATCGGTCCGTCGGTTACCCTTGCCGTCAGCAACGGGGCTGAAAGCCCGCAAATCCGTGGGAGAATGGCGATGTTCAGGAACATTCTGGTTCATATTCCCGTCCGAGCGCCCGGTAAGGCCGGTGATTGACGTCGCCGTCGCGCTGACCATTGCGCGCCGGTCGCATCTCGATGCGGTCGCCATCGGCTATGAATCGATGAGCGCCGCCGGGTTGATCTTCGAGGGCGGTGGCGCCGCCGTTGCCGCCGTGATGGGCGCCGAACTGGAGCGCGCCCAGGAGAGGGCGAACGCCGCGATCGCGGTGTTCGAGATCGAGGCCAAAGCTCGCCAACATCGCCTACGGCACCAGGATCATCGCGGCGATTCCCGCCGAGGCCGGGCAGACCATCAGCGCGCTTGCCACGTCTTTACGACATGACGATCGTGCTGCAGCCGGAACCCTCGAAGGCGAGCTACGACAACGAGATTCCGCAGCAGATCCTGTTCAATTCCGGCGGGCCGATGCTGATGGTTCCCCTATATCCACGAGGGATCGCTCGACGCCCACCATGTCGGCATCGCCTGGGACGGCAGCCGCCTGGCGGCCCGCGCGTGGCGCGATGCGATGCCGTTTCTGATGGGCGCGAAGGCCGTGACCGTGATTGCGGCCAATGAGGAGGCGGGTGAAGCTTCCTCGGACCAGCTCGTCGCGCATCTGGGGCGGCGCGGCATTGCGGCCCGGTGCAGCGGCTGACGGCGGATCGCGGCGACGTTCAGGGCGCCATTCTGTCGGTCGCGACCGAAAGCAATATGGGCCTCCTGGTAATGGGGGATACGGCCATTCGCGACTGCAGGAGCGAATTCTGGGCGGTGTCACGCGCAGCATGTTCGACAGCATGACCATACCGGTGCTGATGTCGCACTGACCTCTGGTGCGCAGGGGATCGTGACCTTTCGTCCCGGGAGTTCCTTGCGTTGCATCTCTTTGGCTGCGGCTGCGGTCGCAATGACGCCAGTTTGATGCACCTCAATGTTCGGCGCGACGCCGATCAATCATCCTTTCGACTGAAATTCGGAGATCGGAGATTGTCATGTCAGAACTGTCTGAGCGGGCCGCTTCCGGGTTCCTTTCCTGCCAGTCGCAAATGCAGAAGCGGAAGCCACCAAACTGAACCAGGGCGCACTGCAGTTCATGCTTGGCGCACAGAAGATGATGTACGAGGAATGGGTGTTCCTCGGCGACGAGATGCTGGAGCGAACGCGGACAGAGATGCATCTGTTCACGAGTTCGTCACGAAGATGGCGGGCGCGCATTCCGTACAGGATGTCAAGACGATGTGCCAGGAATGCGGCCAGCATCAGCTCGACTTCTTCCGCCGCGATTCCGAACGGCTGTTCAAGCACGGCGAGCGGATGATCGCGGCCACGTCGAACCTGATCAGGTGGCCGCGCTCCGAACTGATCGGCCAGGTAACATGCACCAGAAATCGATCCTGCCGACGGCGGAAGTTACCGGCTTGCCAGTTCGCTCCCGTGTCGCGGTGCAAGGCGAGGCCGGCAGCCGGCCGCGGCGATCGAACCGCGGGTCTCGGCGCTGACAGAAGGTGTTGGAAGACGCCGAGACATATCAGGCCGACCGCGCTCTACATGCCATGCTGGCTCGCCTGACCGGCGGCATTTCGCCGGCTGCGTTGGTTGCTGGCTTATACGGACTGGCTATCGCATCTGGCCGCCTCACCACAACGGCAGATCGAGATCGCGCAGGAAGCGCTGCGTCGACGCAAGCGCTTCTGCGATGCCGCGCAGCGTTTCTTCTCGCCCGGGCAGGGACCGTGGTCGCTGATCAAGCCGCAGCCGCAGGACAGGCGTTTCGGGCGGCCGGAGTGGGAACATGCCGCCGTTCAATCTGATGGCGCAGGCCTTTCTGCTCGGCCAACGATGGTGGCACAACGCGACCACGGGCGTGCGCGGCGTGGCGAAGCAGAACGAGGCGATCGTCGAGTTCTCGGTCCGGCAGATGCTGGATGTGATGTCGCCGTCCAATTTTGCCGCGACCAATCCGGAAGTGCTGCAGAGAGCGTTCCAGAGCGGCGGCAACAATTTCGTGCGCGGCTGGCAGAATTTCTGCGGCGACTGGATGCGCCTGGTGTCGGCGGGGCTTGACACGGGCCTTGGCCCGTCACGACCGGCGATTTCGTCGTCGGAGAAACCGTCGCCACGTCGCGCGGCAAGGTCGTGTTCCGCAACGAGCTGATCGAGCTGATCCAGTACTATCCGACCACGGAAAAGGTGCATCCGGAGCCGGTTCTGATCGTGCCGGCCTGGATCATGAAGTACTACATTCTCGATCTGTCGCCGCAGAACTCGCTGGTGAAATATCTCACGGGCGAAGGCTTCACCGTGTTCATGATCTCGTGGCGCAATCCGGAGCGCCGCCGACCGCGAGATCGCTTTTGACGATTATCGCAAGCTTGGCGTCGAAGCGGCGCTCGATACGATCGGCAGTATCGTGCCGGGCCGTCAGGTTGCATGCGCTGGGCTATTGCCTTGGCGGCACGCTGCTGTCGATCGCTGCCGCCGCCATGGCGCGCGACGGCGACGACCGGCTTGAAGTCGATCAGCCTGCTCGCCGCGCAAACCGATTTCACCGAGGCCGGCGAATTGACGCTGTTCATCAACGAAAGCCAGGTCGCGTTCCTCGAAGACATGATGTGGGAGCGCGGCGTGCTCGACACCACGCAGATGGCGGGCGCATTCCAGCTGCTGCGCTCCAACGATCTGATCTGGTCGCGGCTCACCCGCGACTATCTGATGGGAGAGCGGGCAGCGCCGCAGCGATCTGATGGCCTGGAACGCCGATGCCACGCGCCTGCCATACCGGATGCATTCGGAGTATCTGCGCAAGCTGTTCCTCAACAACGACCTCGCAGGGGGCCGATACCTCGTCGAGGGAAGGCCGATCTCGCTGTCGGATATTCATACCCCGATGTTCGTGGTCAGGCACGCTTCGCGATCACGTCGCGCCGTGGAAGTCCGTCTACAAGATCCACTACCAGGTCGATGCCGACGTGACCTTCCTTCTCACCAGCGGCGGCCATAATGCGGGCATCGTGGCGCCTCCGGGCGAACCGGGACATACTTATCGGATCAAGACCGAGGTCGGCGCACGCCACCTATACCGGTCCCGACGAATGGCTGAAGACAGTGCCGCCGCTCGAAGGATCGTGGTGGCCGGAATGGACGAAGTGGCTGTCCGCACGATCCGGCGAGCCATCCGAGCCGCCGCGGATGGGAGCCGAAGCTGATGAGGGCACAGATCTGGCCGATGCGCCCGGCGACTACGTTCGCCACTGATCCCCGCGGCTCCCGCAAACCCGCTGATCTACTGGCGGACGGGGCGGCGAAATGCCCAGGGCGACATAGAGCGGGCAGCTCCTGAAGAAGGCCGTCGCGAGCGGCACCACGCCGAGCAGTCCGACCCAGTGCCAGCCCTGGATGGCGAGGCCGTCCTGGAAAGCGTAGGCGATCAGCGCCAATCCCAGGACGATTCGTACATATTGATCTAACGTTCCGATATTTACCGGCATTGCACGCCCCTGAGCGAATGAGACTACGGCAAGCCTCTCATGCGATGCCGTTATCGGCTTTGATCTGTCTCAACAATAAGTTGGCTGTGAAAGCTAAAGAAGGCGCCGGCAGAGTTGTCATCGGGCCGAGGCCGTGTCCGGGTTAACATGCCGCGCCAGGAACAGATTGCGCGCCATACCTGTTCACAGGTCACCTCACCGGGTACGAAAGACCGATGTCGACCTATCGCCTGAAAAATCTGCTTTCGCCGCATTCCGTCGCGCTGGTCGGGGCCAGCCCGCGCCACGGCTCGGTCGGCCGCGCCATTCTCAACAATATTCGCAAAGCCCAATTCAAGGGCGAGTTCGGCCTCGTCAATCCGCGTTATCACGAGATCGATGGTGTCGCGACCGTTGGCAGCATCGCAAAACTGGCTTTTGCGCCCGAACTCGTTGTCCTCACCGCGCCGGCGCGCGACCGATCGCCGGCCTGATCGATGAGGCAGGCCGTCGCGGTGCGGCAGGCGCAGTCATCGTCAGTGCCGGGCTCGGGCACGGTCCGGGTTCGCTGGCGGATGCAGCGGAGCGCGCCGCGCAAAAATACGGCATGCGGCTGATCGGCCCGAATTGCCTCGGCATCATGATGCCCGGCGTCAGTCTCAATGCGAGCTTTTCCGCGCATATGCCGGCCGCGGGAAATCTGGCGCTGATCTCGCAGTCCGGCGCCATCGCCGCGGGCATGGTGGATTGGGCGGCGCAGCGCGCCGTCGGCTTTTCCGGAATCGTTTCGATCGGCGACCAGCTCGATGTCGATATCGCCGATCTGCTCGATTACTTCGCGCTCGATGAGAAGACCCAGGCCATCCTGCTCTACATCGAGGCGATCAAGGACGCCCGCAAGTTCATGTCGGCGGCGCGCGCCGCCGCCAGAGTCAAGCCGGTCGTCGTCGTCAAATCAGGCCGGATGGCACAAGGCGCGAAGCGCCGCTGCGACCCATACCGGCGCGTTGGCCGGGTGCGGACGCCGTCTACGATGCCGCGTTCCAGCGCGCCGGCATCTTGCGGGTATCGGATCTTGCGCGAGTTGTTCGACTGCGCCGAGACGCTCGGGCGGGTCAAATCGCCGCCCGGAAAGCGGCTGGCGATCCTGACCAATGGCGGCGGCATCGGCGTGCTGGCGGTCGACCGGCTGGTCGAGCTGGGCGGCATTCCCGCCGACATCTCGCCTGCGACCCGCGAGAAGCTGGACGCGGTGTTACCGCCGACATGGTCGAAATCGAACCCGGTCGATATCGTCGGCGATGCCGATCCCGCGCGCTATGCCGCGGCGCTCGAAGCGTTGCTGGCCGACCCGAACAACGACGCCGTGCTTGTCATGAATGTGCAGACGGCGATCGCGCCCGCCGATGAGATCGCCAGCGGCCGTGACCGGCGTGGTGCCGGAAGTATCGCGCCGAGCATCGCGGATGCGGCCGAAGCCGGTACTCGCGGTCTGGGTCGGCGCGGATCAGCCGATCGGCGACTTGCTGAGCGGCGCCGGTATTCCGAACTACCAGACCGGAGGCGACGCCGTCCTCGGGTTCATGCACCTGGTTCGCCATCGCGAGGTGGTGGAGGCGCTGGCGCAGGTTCCGCCCGCCATGCCGAGCGAATTTGCGCCCGATACGGACGCGGCGCGGCAGATCGTTGCCGCGGCACTGGCCGATGGCCGCTCCTGGCTCGATCCGATCGAGGTCAAGCGGCTGTTCGATGCCTATGACATCGCCGTCGTGCCGACCTTCGCCGCCGCCGATGCCGAAGCAGGCGGTCGCCCATGCGAATGCGCTGTTTGCGCAGGGCTCGACCGTCGTGCTCAAGATCATGTCGCGCGACATCGTGCATAAATCCGACGTCGGCGGCGTCGTGCTCAATCTCACCAGCCCTGACGCGGTGCGCAAGGCCACGGCCGATATTCTCGCGCGGGCAAGATCGCTGCGGCCGGAGGCCCGGATTTCGGGCGTGATGGTGCAGGCGATGGTGGTGCGGGCGAAGGCGCGCGAGCTCATTCTCGGCCTCGCCGACGATCCGACCTTCGGCACCGTCGTCGTGTTCGGCCGCGGCGGCGACGGCGGTCGAGATCATCAACGACAAGGCGCTGGCGCTGCCGCCGCTCGACCTGCAACTGGCGCGCAGCCTGATCGAACGCACCCGCGTCTCGCGGTTGTTCGCGTGCCTATCGCGACGTGCCGGCGGTGAAGCAGGACGCCGTCGCGATGGTTCTGGTCAAGCTGGCGCAGATGGCCGCCGACATTCCCGAAATCCGCGGGCTCGACATCAATCCGCTGCTGGCGGATGAAGCGGGCGTGCTGGCGGTCGACGCGCGCGTCGTGATCGGGCGCGTGGAGCGGAAGTTTCGCGGTTCGGGCCCGGCGAATTTCGCGGTGCGGCCCTATCCCTCGCAATGGCAGCGCCACATCGAGGTCAAGGACGGCTGGCGGGTGTTCGTCCGGCCGATCCGGCCCGAGGACGAGCCGCTGATCCACGAGATGTTGAAACACGTCACGCATGCAGGATCTGCGGCTGCGGTTCTTCGCGCCGATGAAGGAATTCTCCCACGAGTTCATCGCCCGCCTGACCCAGCTCGATTATGCCCGCGCGATGGCCTTCGTCGCATTCGACGAAGCCAGCAACGAACTGGTCGGCGTGGTCCGGATACATTCTGATCTCGATCTACGAAAGCGGCGAGTACGCGATCCTGCTGCGGTCCGATCTCAAGGGCAGGGGGCTCGGCTGGGCGCTTGATGCAGCTCATCATCGAATATGCCGAAGTCCGAGGGCCTGAAGGTCATCTCCGGCGATGTCCTGCAGGAAACACCGTGATCATGCTTGCAGATGTGCCGCAGCCTCGGCTTCGAAGTGAAGGCCGATCCGGTCGAGCACGGGCATCTGCAACGTGAAGCTGAGACTCGCGGGCGGATAGACGTTCAGGATCGACACGGCTCGTCTTCCCTCTTGAGACAAATCGGCTGAGGGCCCGGCGCAGGGCCCAGGATTAACCATTCATTTTGCAGAGGAATGCAGACCTTGACGACGGCACCCCTGTTGACGGCCCTGCCATCCGGCGACGCGCTTGAGCTGCGTCCGGCCGGATCCTGGACCGCGGCCAACGCAACGGCGCTCGAGGCGCTCACCAATTCCATGTGGCGGCGGCGCTTGCCCAGGCGAAGAACGTCAAGGTCGATCTGGCCGAGGTTCGCGAGCTCGATACGATCGGCGCCTGGCTGATCGAGAAAATGACGCGGCGGGCGGCGTCCGCCGGCCATCGCACCGAGATGACCGGCGTCGCCGATAATTATGCCGGGCTGATCGAGGAGGTCCGCCAGGTCAATCGTCACCCTGCGGCCGTGGTGCCGGCGCCCAATCCGCTGCTCGCCAAGGTCGGCGAGCTTGGCGGCGCCGCGATCAACGCGACGCGGGAGCTGACAATATTCCTCGAGATGCTCGGCTCGCTGTTCCTGGCGCTCGCCAAAGTGCTGCGCCGGCCGAGATCGCTGCGGCTGACGTCGCTGACCTATCAGCTCTACCGGGTCGGTTTTCAGGCGATCCCGATCATGGTGCTGATCACCTTCCTGATCGGCGCCATCATCGCCCAGCAGGGCTTTTTCCACTTCCGCAAATTCGGCGCCGATTCCTATGTCGTGGACATGGTCGGCATCCTGGTGCTGCGCGAGCTCGGCGTGTCTGATCGTCGCGATCATGGTCGCCGGCCGTTCGGGAAGCGCCTATACCGCCGAGCTCGGCTCAATGAAGATGCGCGAGGAGATCGACGCGCTGTCGACCATGGGGCTCGATCCGGTCGAGGTCCTGATCCTGCCGCGCGTGATCGCGCTGATCTGTCGCGCTTGCCGATCCTGAGCTTCATCGGATCGATGGCCGCGCTCTATGGCGGCGGGCTGGTGGCGCAATTCTATGGCGGCATGAGCCCGGCGATCTACCTCGCCCGCCTGCACGAAGCGATCTCCGTCACCCATTTCCATGTTGGCATCATCAAGGCGCCCTTCATGGCGCTGGTGATCGGCATCGTCGCCTGCAGCGAGGGTTTTCGGGTGAAGGGCTCAGCGCGGAATCGCTCGGCAAGCAGACCACGACGTCGGTGGTGAAATCGATCTTTCTGGTGATCGTGCTCGACGGCCTGTTCGCGGTGTTCTTCGCATCGATCGGAATGTAGCGATGCAGGAAGTGACCCCGCAATTCGCGATCCGCGTTCATGATCTCGTGGTCGGATTCTGGCCGGCGCGTGGTGATCGACCATCTGTCGCTGGACGTCCGCAGGGGCGAGATCCTCGGCCTGGTCGGCGCTCTCCGGCGGCGGCAAGTCGGTGTTGATGCGCACCATCATCGGGCTGATTCCGCGGCGAAGCGGCGAGATCGAGGTGATGGGGGCTGCGATCGGCAACGGCCAAAACGGGACCACGCAGGGCGCCGCGGGCAAATGGGGCATCCTGTTCCAGCAGGGCGCGCTGTTTTCATCGCTCACGGTGCGGCAGAACATCCAGTTTCCGCTGCGCGAGAATCTCGTGCTGTCACAGGCGCTGATGGACGAGGTCGCCAACGCCAAGCTCGAAATGGTCGGGTTGACGGCGGAAGACGGCGACAAGTTTCCTCCGAATTGTCCGGCGGCATGACCAAGCGCGTGGCGCTGGCACGCGCGCTCGCGCTCGATCCCGCGATCGTGTTCCTCGACGAGCCGACCTCGGGCCTCGATCCGATCGCGGCCGGCGATTTCGACGCCTTGATCAAGACCTTGCAGCAAACGCTGGGGCTCACGGTGTTCATGGTCACCCATGATCTCGCCAGCCTCAATACCGTCTGCGACCGCGTCGCCGCGCTCGCCGACGGCAAGATCGTCGCCATCGGGCCGATGCGCGAACTGCTTCAATCCGAACATCCCTGGGTGCGGGCCTATTTCCACGGCAAGCGTTCCCAGATGCTGCAACCCAAAGCGAGCTAAAGACATGGAAACCCGCGCTCCCTTCGTCGTCGTCGGCGCCTTCGTCCTGGCGGCGATCGCCGCCGTCTTCGGCTTCGTCTACTGGCTGCACAACACCGCCGGCCTCGGCCCGCGCACGACCTATCACGTCCAGTTCGACGGCGCGGTGCCGGGACTATTGGTCGGCGCCGCCGTGCTGTTCAACGGCATCCGCGTCGGCGAGGTGACCGAGATCGGGCTCGCGCCGGATGACCCGCGCCGCGTCAACGCCACGATCTCGGTCGCTTCGGCGGCGCCGGTGCGGCCCGACACCAAGGTCGGGCTGGAATTCCAGGGCCTGACCGGTGTCCCCGTGATCGCGCTGGAAGGCGGCACGGCGCCGAAAACCGCCGGCGCCGTGCCGACGCTGATCGCGGAAGCCGGCGCAGGACAGAGCATGACCCAGGCCGCGCGCGATACGCTGCGCAAGGTGGATTCCGTGCTCAGCGAAAACTCCGCGCCGATCAAGGAGACCATTGCCAATCTGCAGGTGTTTTCCGAAGGCCTCGCGCGCAACACCGGCAAGCTCGACGGCATCGTCGCCGGCCTCGAACGGATGACCGGCGCCACCACGCCACCGCCCAAGATCACCTACGATTTGCGCGCGGCGCGGGATCTGGGCTCGCCAGGCAAGACGCTCAAGGGACAGTTGGCGATCCCGGAGCCGACCGCGGTCACGATGCTGCAGACGCAGCGCTTCCTGTTCTCGCCGGCCAGGGAGGTTCCGGGTTTGCGGACGCCATGTGGGCCGATCTCGATCTCCGCGATTGCTGCAGGCGCGGCTGATCGAGAGTTTTGAGAATTACGATATCGCGCATGCGCCGTTGCGCGCGGCCGATGTCGGACAGACCGACTTCCAGCTTTTGATCGACGTCCGCCATTTCCGGGTTGCGACCGAGGCGGCGCCTGTCGCCGAGATCGGATTGTCGGCGCGGATCCTCGACAAGGACGGCAAGATCGTCGCCTCCCGCCTGTTCGAGGAAACCGAGAAGTTTGAGGGCCTCGATCCGGCGGCGGCGGTGGCCGCGTTCGACAAGGCGTTCGCGCGGCTTGCGAAGGGCGTCATCACCTGGACCGTGCAGACGCTGTGAGCAGCAGCAGGGTGGGGGAGCTATTCGAGCGTTTTCAGATACGACAGCAGGTCGTGAATCTGGTCGGGATCGAGCCGGAACTCCGGCATGGTCGGATGACCGGTCTGAATGCCTTCGGCGAGCGACTCAGCCAGCGTTTCGATCGGATAACGCTTGTGAAGGTTGCGGAACGGCGGCGCGATCTTGAGCGGGCTTGGCGAAACCTTGTCGATGGAATGGCACCGCGCGCAATTGTTGAGCGCAAACGTCTTGCCGCGCTCCTCTGAAGGCGAGGCGGCCAGCGCAGAGGTCAACATGAAGAGCACAAAACCGAGTTGGTACAGGCGAACCTTCATGGGTGGATTCCAATCAAGACGATGGCGGGAGGTCTGTTCGACCAGGTTTAGCCAAAAACGCCTTCTTCATGAATCTGCTTGCGGCCCTCGCCAATCACCTGAATGGATAGTCGGGGTCAGATCTCGTGCTCAAGGCAACGGAGATTCGGCGGCCAGATATTCTTGCGTGCAGCACGGCTTCTGAAGACAAATTGAAGTCGCGGCCGATCCTATCTCGGATAGGGAACGTCACTTATGTCACTTATGTCGAAATAGAACCGCATGTGCGTCTCCTTATCTAGTCGTTAGCAACGGTCGATATCGCAGCGTTGCATGGGCGTTTTGATCTGCATCAACTTGCTGCGTGGCCGTTGCATCAAGATGCCGCGCGCCAGATTCGCTTTGTTGCAGGCGAGCCAAGTGGACGACATTGCGTCGAGAGTAGATGGAAGTCCTGGTGTTCCTTGTTCCGCTGACGCTCCGGGTTGATCGGCCTGATAAGGTTTTCTTTGGTCACTCAAGAACGGCAGTGCATAATCTCGAGAGGAGGAGGCATGGCGACGACAGATCCGTTCAGGATAATCCGGCACCCTGAACGTCAGTATGGACCGTGCGTCCACACACAAAGCCCAACCGAGACGATCACGACCAGCGTCAGGAGAGACGCGGCGAGTTGTGCTCCGTCGTGCGCTTGGAGCGTCGCCGAACGACAGGCTTGGTCAACGAGGTGCGAATTTTGCGTGCTGACTTTGACGTAGCTGGCTCGCATCGAGCCTTGAACCTGCACGCACTATGCATCGGGAAACGGCGTTCTTTTTGATCTTGGTCGACAAAAGCGCCCGGGGAAGGCATTCTCGACGCATGGCCCCGGTGTTCGTGGTCTTGAGGGTGGTGCTGAAAAGAACCACGCTAAGGCACCTTATCGTTTTGCTTACAAATCAGCCTATTGATTTGCTTGCAAGCGTCGCCCTCCGAGCGTGGCAAATTTGCCGGCCTTGGGTTCGACCGCCACGCCCAGATAATTGGCGACTTTCTGGCGGCTGCCGGTCAGCGCGAACGGCGAAGTCTTGCTGCTGATTAGCCGATTTGGCGGTTTGGCTAACACCGGGCACGCGCAAAGATGCAACCTGCGCGACGTCCGCACCAACAGGCTCATAGAAATTGCCGTTTGAAATCTATAGCGCGATTGTCGGAAAAACCGTTAGAAAAACCTAAGAACATATTATGCGACTTCAGGCTGAAGTATCCGCAGCGAGCGTGCGACATCCGGATGACCAGCCCGGTCAAAGGCGCGGTCGCGGCTCGTGCCGGAGCCGGAAATGCGTATCCAGGATGGTCTTGATGACCCAGCGGTCGGACACCGGGGTCAAGCTGATGATCTCACCGAGCAAATCGGCGACCACGAACAGCGATGCTCCTGATCTGAACTTGCCGAAGCGTCGATCTGGCCGAAATCGCTGCAGTATTCGAACCCGCATAGGGGTCCTGGTCGAACTCGCGTGCCGCGCAGCGGCGGTGCGAATGCTGCTCGCCGTATTTCCCGAAACCGACGTCAACGATCGGATTGACGATGAATTCATACTCGGAATTGCGGATGCCGATGATCGGGCGGATCTCCATGGCAAACCGGGTCTGCGCAAATGAGCGTCATCTCATCCGCTCGGTGGCCCGCCAGAATGACCTCCAGCACGTCGAGCTTGGTGATTTCGCTGACGGGTCGCGCGTCTCGCCGTAGGTCGTGCTGCTGCTCATAAGGTCGCTCCATTTATTTGGCGACCTCTCCTATAAGCAAAGACTTCCAATCCCGGCATGGCGGACCATGCCCGGACCCCAGCCGCTGGCTCAACCCGGTCGCGAAGGACCCAAAGCGGCAGTCGCACCCGATAACACTTAGGCAGTCGCAGTCGTGCTAGCATACGAGCTGAATACGGCTGTCTGGGGTGGCAAGAATGTGTGTTCACGTCGTCTACGCCCATCCATCGCCCAATAGCTTCACTGCGGCAGTACACGTCACATCGTCGAGGGCCTTGCAGCACGTGGTCATCAAGTCGACGATCTCGACCTCTATGCAGAGCACTTCCAGCCCGTGCTAACGCTCGCGGAACGCGAGGTACACTATGCGGTAGGTGCCTCACTCGCGCCGGCGTGGAGAGATATGTGGAACGCTTGGGCGCAGCCGAAGCGCTCGTTCTGTGACTTTCCAACTTGGTGGTACGGGATGCCGGCCATCCTCAAAGGACGGTTCGATCGAGATCTGGCTGCCCGGTGTTACCCTCCACAATCCACCTGAGGGCGGCCCGATCAGGCGTGGTCTTACCAGTATCGGCAAGCTCGTGGTTTGCGACCAAATACAATGCGCCTCGGTGGCTCATGCTTCTTTACATGCAGGACCCAGGTAGAAAAGCCTTGATGCGCGGCTTCACGCGCCTGATCGCTTCGGGTGCTCGAACGCATTATCATCTTGCCCACTACGACATGCTCCGCTCGACCGCGGGTAGCCGCAAGCGCTCCCTAACCCGTGTCGATCGGACCATCGAGTCTTCTAGGCTGGAAGAACTCCAGCGTTCGATGAGTTCGCGGAGCGCCAGAACGATTTCGGTGACATCGGCGGCACAAAGGGCACTAGCTTTGAGATTGACCCGCAGCACGCTCCAAAGGCTCCAACTCTTGGCCCTTTTGGTGGTCGCATCGGCGGCTGCCGGCGGCCTATACAGCGTCATTCGGGCGCCGCCCGACGTCAACTGGGTCGTGCAGGTAGCGACCGGTGCCACAATCGGCGGCATGATCTCATCCTGCATCATCGGTTTCGAACTGTTCGGTGCGGGCCAACTGCTCGAGCGAGGCGGCCGCCGGCTACCACTTGTCACTGCAGTATTGCTGCGAACGGTTGTATACGGCGTTGTCATCATGGCCGCCCTGCTGATCTTTCCCTGGGTGTACTCCGGTAATGAACCCAGCCCGTTCCGGCCGGGCATTGTCGGCGACATTGTGTTCTCGATCGCAGCAACCTTTTTGTTTGTCTCGTTGATGTCGGTTACTCAGCTGATTGGCCCCCGCGTCCTCGGGAGCCTCCTAACCGGCCGATACTATTACCCGCGCGAAGAGGAGCGTATCGTTCTCTTCCTCGATCTGGTCGACTCAACCAGCATCGCCGAGCGGATCGGTAATGTTCGTTTCCACGCAATGCTGTCCGAGACCTTCACTCGCCTCTCTCGGGTGGTAACCGACTTTGGCGGGGAGGTGTACCGTTATGTTGGCGACGCACTGATCGCGACTTGGCCGCTCGGCACGCCTGCGGAGAATGCCCGCGCGATCCGTTGTATGTTCGCGTGTCGCGATGCATTGGATGCGGCGGCTTCAGATCTCATGGACCGGCATGGTCACATCCCGGCATTTCGTGCGGGCATACACTCGGGACCGCTTGTTGCCGGAGAGATCGGCGGATTCAAGCGAGAGATAGCCCTCGTCGGTGACACCATGAACACCGCGGCGCGGATCGAGCAAACCTGCCGCACTACCGGCCATGCCTTGCTGGCCTCGAAACTGCTGCTTGACCGTACCGTGAAGCCGGCCAACATCGTCGCGACCAGCATTGGGGGTCACCTGCTGCGCGGCAAATCGGAGCGCCTCGAACTATTCGCGCTTGAGCGTGGTACGACGGATCGCGGGCACGGTCGCACGCGGTAAATCAAGCCGCGGGCAATGATTGGCGGATGGTTTCCGGTATTGGGACGCTTTGGCGACACGGCCGGACCATCCCATTCTGATGTCCCCAGTCAAGCACACAGCGCACGGTTTTCCCGTCTCCACGTGGACTCATCGTGAAGTTCTTGCACTGATGGATCGTGCAGAGGAGAAGGCGGGACCCGAAGACGTCGGTGAACAGGCTCTGATGCGCGGGTTGGATACCGCATTTCCGTTTTTCGTCTGGGGCTGTCCTGGTCTAGCGTCGGGCGTCGATCAGACGATCGGCCACATAATGGGTTTCAGGAATTCCCCTGCCGTGGTCCCGCCCTCACTTCTGCACGATTGATGTCTGCGACTATCCCCTTGATTCTGGTTGCAACGGAGGGCTGTGGGCCGGTCGAGCGCACCCACGACTCGGGCGGTCCACAGCCCCTGACGACGTTACGCCTGTCGATGTGCCATGAGCTCGCGATTGATCGCCCAAATGAAGGCGGATAGCTCGCGGGCAATCGCCGTGGCGATTACGGTTCGCCGCTTGCCCTTCCGCTCGAGTGACCGGAAGCGCCCGCACAGTCTGGTTTGCGCTTTCCACGCAATCTCGCGCACGCGTCTCGGTGCGGCCTCCACCTTTGGCTGCTTCTCTCGGCTCACGCGCGGCGGATATCGATAGCTCCAGGCCGCCTCCACAAGAATGCGTCGCGCCCGCCCATTACCGGCCTTGGTGATGCCGCCGCGCTTGACCTTGTCACCGGTCGAGCTTTCTGAGGGCACGAGACCCAGATAGCCCATCAGCTCGCGCGGATTTTGAAAGCGGGAGAGATCACCGATCTCGGCCAGCACCCCCACAGCCGCAATGAGATCAATCCCCGCATCGCCTGCAGGGCCGCGACAACCTCGGCGAGCGACCACTCGGGCACCGCCTCGCGGATGGCCTTTTCCAAACGCTCGACGCGCTCGCTTTCCTGGCGTATCCCCTCAAGTAGCTCTTCGAATGCGATGCGCTGCTCGCGATGCTCGAGCTTCTGCGCCATCAGCCAATTCATGTGGGCTGGCCCCCACGTCGTCTTGCCCGGATAGATGCGTCCCAGCCGCAGCATCAATGACGAGATCTGCTGGCGCTTGCCCTGGAGATCCTTCTTCACTGCCTGACGGGCGCGCGAGAGATCGCGCATGGCCTCATGCCGCTCGTCCGGCACCCACACCGCGGTGAGGCTCGCCCGCGCGCAACAGCTTGGCGAGGCTTACCGCATCGCGCCGGTTCGTCTTCAAGCAAGTACGTAACCT
>ERZ1370068.1746-contig-11675_pt1 | contig 72983 bp, 120 predicted proteins | sample MGYA00561227_ERZ1370068 | MGnify/ENA primary metagenome ERZ1370068 (study PRJEB38410, sample SAMEA6850437) | metagenome | study: Metagenomic assessment of the ecological functions of the soil: analysis of the soil microbiota associated with the... | reverse complement strand
TTTTACTTCGTTCAGGGTGTATTTACGCCAGTCCACCGACCGGTGTCAAGCATTATCGCCGGGGCGATCGCGTGCTGGCTGCGTGAATGGCCACTTCAGCGCTCGGTTTTGCGAGACAGCGAGGCACACGGGATCGAAGTGCAAAGAGTTGAAGTTCCCTTACGGACCGCCACACCAGTCGATTCGGTCGAAGAACAACTGTGCGGAGACAAGAACCGCCGGATCAAAGCCGTCTTGGTACTGCACAACGAGACTTCCACCGGAGTTGTCACGGACATCGCGGCGATTCGTCAGCGCCATGGACCGTGCCGATCATCCTGCGCTCCTCTTGGTTGACGTCGTAAGCTCTGCTGGCGTCGCATGGATTTTCGATTCGACGAGTGGCGCGTGGATGTCGCGCTCACCGGGTCCCCAGAAAGGACTCATGCTGCCACCGGGATGGCGATCCTGGCGGTGAGCGAAGAAGAGCACTGAAGGCAAACCAATCGGCAAAATGCGCGGCGCTATTTTTGGGACTGGGCGCCGGTGCTCGAACGCAATGCCCGCGGCGAATTTCCTTTACACTCCTGCAACCGCCACTGATATTCGGCCTTAAGGAAAGCCTCGCCATGCTGGAGGAAGAAGGGCCGAGCCAATGTCTTTCGCTCGTCACGCCCGTCTTGCCGAGGCCTGTCGGCGCGCGGTTAAGGCTATGGGATTAAAACTGCTAGCCAGAAATATCGCCGAATCGTCGAACACTCTGACGGCCGTCTGCATACCCGATGGCTTCTGACTCCGATGCCTATCTCGCGCACGCTCAAAGAACCTTCCTGAGCTTCCCTTAGGTCCCGGACTCGGAGAGGTCAAAGGAAAATCTTCCGCATCAGACATCTCGGCAGCCTCAATGAGCTTGAGTTATCGGCGCTCTCGCCGGAGTAGGGGATGACGCTGACGAGTTTTTCGAGTCGCAGTCCCTCTGGGCGCTGGATTGGCCGGCCGCCGAGACGTATCTGTTGCAGACGGCCCCGGGTGAGGCTTGGGCAAGGCAGATGAGAATCGACCCCAATAAATGCGTCGCCTGCGGCAACTGCGTAGCCGATCTGTCCGATGGGCGCGATTCACATCGATCCTGCCATCAGGCGCGCCTTAGTCGATGCTGGATGAATGCGTGGAGTGCTTTACCTGCTACCGCGGCATGTCGAAGGAACACCTCAATCCGACGGTTGTGCGAGCAATCCGCAAGACGGCGCAATTTTTCGCTTTCGTTTCGACCCAGAGCCGGACATCTGTCCTACCGGACGCAATTGTGCCGGATGAGTTGACCTGGCCGCGGGTGGTGCGGCGCGCTTTCTCCGATCCTCAGGTCCCGCATGAATCTACGGGCATCCACGGCCGCGGTACAGCCGAGGTGAAAACCAACGATGTTACAAATCGAGATCGAGCGGCAGAGGCGGGATTCGTGGTGGAGTTTGGCCGTCCCGGTGTTGGCGCCCGCTTCCGCGACATCCGAGCGGGTCACCAACGCCCTGGCTGAGTTGGGCGTCGAATTTGAGAACAATAATCCCGTCACCTCGCTCATGACCGATTCTTCTCGTGGATCTCATCCGCGCCGGATATTCTCAGACGAGAAGGTGCTCTCAGCCGATCGTGGAGATCAAAACACGCTTGGAGCAGGTGCCTGTCGGTCCTGCGAAGGATCAAGAACTCTCGCGCGGCCAGGTGGACACCGTGTGATCAGCCTCGGTGTTTCCACCCGCTGCGACTCATGCCGAGGAAACGATCCGCGCTGCGCGAGATTCTAGAGCGGAAGGGATATCCGCCTATCGCGGGAAAACTAATTTGGGGCTTGGGGCGAATGTCGACGCAATTCAAAATTCAAAATGAAAAATGAAATGACTCGATAGTTTCGAGCTCCGAGCGTCGAGTAACGAGTGTCACCTGAAACCAGAAACCTTTTGCCCTTTGCGCTGAATTGGGATGACCAACACGCTGCATCGCTACAGCGACCACTACGCTCTTCAGCGTCCGTTCGAATCCCGAACCGGTGCGGGATGACTATATCGTCTTCGGCATGGCGAGCCGGGAGTCAATGACGATGACCTGGTCGAGAAGTACCGCACCTTTCTGCGCCTGGCGCTCAGGCATCAACCCGGTCGAACATCGGAGACGCCACCAAGGGTGGCATGCTCCGGCCCCGCCAAGACATGAACCCTACGGCGCACTGGAGGCGCGAGCATCGTCCGGATTCGGAGCAGGTCATCGCCGGCATCGAAGGACCACACCACGGTGGCGGCCGTTTTCGATAACTACGAGGCGATGCGAGCCTTCGTGGACGAGGTGAAGGTCGCTGATCTTGGGATCTCCGTCAACATCAGCGCTCCTATGGACGCGGCCGAGCGCTGCTGCCAAGAAACCGGCATCCAACGCCACAGCGTTGAATACTCCCTCGGTTTCCGCGGGCGACTGGATAAACTGCCAGACGCGAACCACGCTGGAGCTGTCGACCATGTGCGGCCACGGCATGGTGTCGGCGAATTTTGCAACGAAGATGGTCGAGTGGGTAAAGGAGAACCGTCGGACTCCCGAGGAGGCCGGCACGCTACATGGCCCGCTTCTGCATCTGCGGCGTCTTTAACATAGCCAGGAGCAGAACGCATCCTCAGCGAAGCACGACTCATGAACCGCTAAGACGGTCTCTTCTCACCATCTCGTCTCAGAGCAGATCCGTCGGCTTTCCCTTATTCCTTGGTGGGTGCTTTACCGCTCGGGTATTGAGCGCGCGGCCAGGATATCATTCCCTCTCAGGGGCGCCCTTCCTACCTCAACTCGGGACCGGACCGACCCTGGCTTCCTGCCCGGCCGCACGCCAGCGCTTCCGAGAACCAGCGAAGTGCTGGCGTCAGGTACGCCAGCAAAGCGGCACCCATGAACAACGGCGGAGATCGGTCGTGCCACGAAGATGACCGGACTGCCTCCGGAAATCATTAGTGCCTGCCGCAGGGAATTTTCCGATAGCTTTCCCAAGACCAGGGCCAGGATCAAGGGAACGATGGGATATTTGAGCTTGATCATGACGTAGGCCAGCAGGGCGAAACCAAGCATCATCAGACGTCGAAAGGCTGTTATTGACGCTGAAAGCCCCGACAGTTGCGAAAACAACGATGAGGCCCATCATGATCGAGTACGGGATGCGCAGCATCGCCACAAAGATCGGGATCAGGAAGATGTTCATCAGCAACAACAGAAATTGCCCACATACATACTGGCGATGAGTCCCCACACCAGCTCCGCATGCTGCGTGAAAAGCAGCGGGCCGGGACGAATGCCCCACATCATGAACCCTGCCAGCATGACGGCGGTCGTTGCGGATCCGGGAATACCCAGCGCCAGCAAAGGCGCAAAGCCGCTGATGGCAGGCCGAGTTGTTCGCGGATTCCGGCGCAGCCACTCCCTCGATCGCTCCCCGTCCGAACCGCTCAGGATGTTTGGCGTACCGCTTCTCCGCCAGGTACGCGATGAACGACGCGGTAGTGATGCCCCCGCGGGAATCATTCCGATCAAGAATCCGATGACGCTGCCCCGCGCGATCGCCCAGCGCGAGGCAACCCAGTCCTCCCAGGTCAGGAACATGTCGCGCAGGCGCAGCTTGCCTTTGATCACCTCCCCCTCGTCTTCCGGGTTGCTCGATGCTATTGAACACCTCGGCGACGCCAGAACATCCCGCAGATGAGAACGATGAAATCGAAGCCGCCGAGCAATTGCGGGACGCCAAAGGCAAACCGCGGCATCCACTCACCACGTCGAGGCCAACGGTCGTCAGCAGTAGGCCAAGCATCGTGGAGATGATGACCTTGAACGGGTCCTCTCCGCCGAACACCGTCAGGAGGCCGAAGGCCATCATCGTGAGGGCGAAAAATTCGGCGGGCCCAAAGCGGAGACCGAATTTCGCTAGGGCTGGAGCAAAAGCCATCAGGAGGACGATGGAACCGGTTCCCGCAATCCATGAGCCGATGGCGGCCACCGAGAGGGCGGCGCCGGCTCGACCCTGCAAGGCCATCTGGTAGCCGTCCAGGCACGTCATCACCGTCGAGGATTCGCCGGGCACGTTGATCAAGACCGAGGTGATGGTACCTCCGTAAGCGACCCCGTAGTAGATCCCGGCAAACATGATGATGGCCGAAGTGGGATTAATCGTGAAGGTGAGAGGAAGGCAGGAAGCGCAATGGCGGTCGGCGCTCCAATGCCGGGCAGGACGCCGATGATCTGCCCGACGAACACCCCGAAGCCGCAATACAAGATGTTCTGGAAGGTGAGGGCGACGGCAAATCCGTTATAGAGATTGTGAAAGAGCTCCATGCGTGTTGGCCTCCTACCATCCTACCAGGCCGGTCGGGAGCGGGATGCTCAGCCAGTGACCGAAGAGAAAATGGATGCTCACCGCCGTCGCGATCGCGGCAACCCCGCACGTGACCCAGCGATGCCCTCCCATCAAGCGCATCGCGCGCGCAGATGAAGACGCCAAAACCGACGGAGAAGCCCAATACCGGGAAAAGGAGAAAGGTGGTCACAATGATTAGCAGGACCTTAACGGCCATGCGGGTTCTACGGCTGAAAGAAGGTTTCCTGGTCTGCTTGGCCGCCCGAAGCTCTTGAGCGGTCGACGACGACAGCGCAGGCCGGCGAGCACGTAGCCAATCCAGGTGGGCAAAAACCCGGGACCCGGACCATAGTCCAGATAGGTACGGGGCTGTCGGGCAAAGAAGAAGATCACAGCAATCCCCAGCGCCAGCACCGCCAGTCCGCCGAAGACTCTCGCATGCCACATGCTAATCCCTCGGACGAAAGGCTTCACCTACGTTTCGGTTTGCGGGACGTGGGAGGCCCTTGATGATGTCTTTGTCCGCTTATTGGACCAGCCCCAGCTCAGCTCAGAAGGGTCTTGAACTGCTGCTCGCTCTGGACCACAAAGGTGGAAAACTCTTTGCTGCTCATCCAGGAGGGGCTGAGCATATATTGCTCAAGTACTTTTCCTTCCAGGCGGCGCTTTCGGCCATGCGCTTCATCACATTCTCATAGTAGCCCGCCACCGCCGGTGAGGATCCCCGGGGGCGCGGCGATACCCCGGAACATCTTAAACGTCACGTCCAGCTTCCTTTCCTTGAACGTGGGCGCGTCCGAAAACTTGGCGAGGCGGGTTTCCCTGGCGACGACCAAAGGCCGCACGAGCTTGGCCTCCCACTGCGGGAAGAACTCCCGCTGGGATTGGCCCAACTCAACTCCATGTGCCCGCCGAGCAGTGCCGTGATCACTTCTCCGCCGCTGTTGAAGGGGATGTACCGGAGTTGGATCCCCGCAGCCCGCTCGAAGATGCGGTTGCACATCTGGTCTTCCTGGCCGGTTGCCGTGCCCCCGATGGTTTATCGCTTCGGGTCGCTGCTTCGCCGCCGCCACAACGTCCTCGATCGTCTTGAACGGAGAATCCGCTTTCACGACGATCAACTGCTCATCGATCGCCAAAGCCGGCAATCAAGGTGAGATCGTGGTACGTTGCCGCCCCCTTTCCCGCTGCCAAGGGCGCCGCCACCTGCCCGGAGATGAAAGTGAGCAGCATGTGCTCGTTTCCCGGCGACTGGGCGACGGCCGTTGTTCCCACAGTGCTACTGCCGCCGGCCTGGTTATTCACGATCAGCGGCGTGGGGTTGAGAGTGCCCGCTCCCTGAATGATGCTTGCAATGGACCTGGCGAGCACGTCGCTGCTGCCCCGCCCGGAGCGTATGGGACGATGAACTGAATCGGCTTCGTGGGTTTCCATTGTTCTGCGGCCCGCCCGGTCCTCAAGCGCCAGCATTCCCAGTACGACGAGGTAGAACTCTAGAGTCACGCTTTACTCACGCTCATGTTTGACCTCCTGTCTACATGACACACGCTCACATTCGTTAATCATCCATTCTCCATCTCTCCGGTGCTCAATGGTAGAGATTTATTTTTACAGCTCACTCCAACCAATCACTCGTGGTCTATCTTCAAGATAAAACCTGCCGAGCGGCAACCGCTGCCAAAGGGTGAACTGCCACCTACGAGATAGCCGCCTTTGGCGTGGAGAGTATCGATCAGGAATCCGTGTGTCAACTTATTGGGAATCCTAGTTACCAACCTCTGACTTCTGGTTCCTGATTTCTGGCTAGCAGCAACTTTAGCCGCCAGCCAGCGGGCGGTGCGCAGAAGGCGCGCGTCCGCCGTTACGCGGGCCGACGAGGCTGAACGCCAAGGGCAGGCCGTTCGTGCTCTCAAGGGCGGCAGGCTTATCGCCGGCATGCCGCAGAGCGTCCACAAAGTGCAGAACGAGGGATCGCCGGTCGAGGCGAGACCCTTCGGCGCAGCGCCCACCTGGGGCGGCAGGCGTCAAGATCGCGTCACAGCGCTGTTCGAACAACTCGACAAAACTCTCATGAATTGGATCGATGCGAGCGAGTGCGCGTTGGTAGTCCACCGCGCGTACTTGACGGCCGCGCTCGATCTGGGCTCACAGATTTTTCCGAGAGACGATCGCGGCCCTTTCCCACTCGCGCTCTAGGTTCGCCGCCATCTCGGCTTCCATGATCGTCTATGTGCCACTCCCATGCTTCGGCCTGCCCTGAGCCAGGTCGAAGGGCCGCTGAAGGGAAAAGCTCGACTTCCCTCGACGCGGTCGCCCAGGTGCTCGATGAGTTCCGCGAATGCCTCTTTCATCTCGTCGTCAGCGCGCTCCCAGTGCGGCGTCTTCACGAACGCAAACAGCGGCGGGAGCGGAGGCTCTTCAGCCGCCACCTCGACGAACGGGATGCGCCCGCGCGGTACGCGTGTCGGGATCGCGCTCGTCGTAACCGGCTTGAGTTGCTCCAGCCGAGCAGGCGCGATGTCGTCAATCGTGCGCGCGAAGAGCCCGACGTGGTCGAGCGTGCCGCGATAAGCGTCAAGATACCGTGTGCGCGAGATCAATACCGTGCGTGGGTTTGAAGCCGAGCACCCCGCAAAACGCCGCCGGACGAATGATAGAGCCGTTGGTTTGACTGCCGACGGCCAGCGGCAACATCCCGGCAGCGACCGCGGCGGCCGATCCGCTGGAAGAGCCGCCCGGCGTGTGCTCGGGATTGTGCGGGTTGCGTGTCTTGCCGGGCGAGAAATAGGCGAACTCAGTCGTCACCGTCTTCACCCATGATCACCGCGCCCGGCCGCGCGTAGCATGGCGACCACCGTGGCGTCGCGGGAAGGTGTGCGACCGGCGTACAGGCGCGGAGCCGTATTCGGTCGGCATGTCGGCGGTGTCGAAGATGTCCTTGACGCCCACTGGCACGCCGTGCAGTGGACCCGTCGAGCGGCCTTCACTACGCCAAGCGTCCGCCGCGCGTGCCTGCGCAAGCGCGTAATCCGGATCGAGAAATGCCCAAGCCTGGATCTCGGCGCGTCGATCTCGCGCACGCGCGCCAGGCACGCCTCCGTCAGTCGCTCTGAGCTGATGACACCTTCACGGATCAACCGCGCTGCTTCAGATGCTGACAGTGGTGAAGATTGATCAACTCCATCACACGCTGCGCCCCCCTTTCCAGTTTTGAGCAGCGCATCACCGCAGCTCCTTCAACTCCCACCTCCGCCCTATCCAGCCACAATCCCATTTCCATCTCCCGCATCATTGCTGCCAGCGGATCAAGCCGCAGTTGACGGCCTGTCTCTATATGCTTGTATTAACCCCGCTGAATCGCGTAAGATCAACTGAATTTAAGCAGTCACAAAGCACTGCCTGTGAATCAAGATGAGATAGAAAAGCATCTCTGGAACCTTGTCAATCAGCCTAGAGTGAATTGTCTCCCGAGTCCCGGTCGTTACATTATTATCTTTTTCGTACGCAAAACGAACCGGCAGGCCTTATTCCTGATCCGCGGTCTACCTGAAGAAACTCAGTTATCGTGAACTAGTGAACAAAGAATGACTCAAACTGTTCTCACATAAAGATAATCGGGCTGCACGTCACACGATGCCGGCTGATCTCCGCGGAAAAAATCTGAAGTGGCTGAGGAATCGTCCCGGCCAGCTGAAGAGGAGGTGAATCAATCGTGAGCTTGGATGGCAATATTGGAGTCGTCACAGGCGCGGGCAGCGGGATCGGCAAAGCCATCGCGGTAGCTCTGGCTAAGGCAGGCGCGCGTGTTGTCATCGCTGACCTCAGCGAGCCGGCTGGGCAAGCAACGGTTCGGGCGGTGGAGGCCATCGGAGGAAAAGCCGTGCTCCAGCGAACGGACGTCTCTCAGCGCGAGGACGCTAAGCAACTCATCAAGGCTACGGTTGACCAGTTCGGTCGCGTCGACATCCTGGTCAACAACGCCGGGCTCCAGCACGTGGCGCCGATTCAAGACTTTCCCGAAGAGAAGTGGGATCTTCTCATCGGCGTGATGCTGACTGGCGCTTTTCTTTTGAGCAAATACGCGTTCGCACACATGATGCGCCAGGGCTTCGGCCGGATCATCAACATCGCTTCGGCTCATGGCCTCGTGGCCTCCCCATACAAGGCGGCGTACGTGTCGGCGAAACACGGTCTCCTAGGGCTCACTAAGGTCCTCGCCATCGAGGGGGCGGCACACAACATCACAGCCGTTGCTGTATGCCCAGGCTACGTGCGCACGCCGCTGGTGGAGCGCCAGATCGCAGACCAAGCCAAGGCGCATGGAATCTCGGAGCGCGAAGTCATGGAGAAGGTGTTGCTCGTGCCGCAAGCGATCAAGCGGCTTCTGGAGCCTGAGGAAGTCGCGGAGATCGTGGTGTTTCTCTGCAGCGATGCGGCCAAGGGAATCACGGGAACTCAGGTGGCCGTCGATCTTGGCTGGACGGCTCAATAGGACGGAATATGCCGCTGGCTCGTTCGCTCTAGCTAGCTCGGCCTTGCCGCCCCTTGTGGCTGAAATTGGCCTGGTCCCTGGGGCTGGATTCTAGCTAGCTTCGCGCCCTGGGATGTTTGGTTACTTAGTAGCATCGAAGACGGTACCGCCGGGCGACGAGCCGCCGGCCGTTCGTGACCGTTGCCCGGAGCCCGTAGGCCGTCCCCTACCACGCGACCATCGCGCGCTCAAACAGGCGGCCAAGCTCCTCGGGTCCGGCCGGCCGTGGCGAGAGCTTCGTCACCCGATGCTGCGGGAGCGTCCCTTCCACGAGGGCGGGAATGTTCGCGATGGTGTAGCCGATGGCCCAGAGCCCGTTGGGCACCTTCAACCGCTGCATGAACCAGGTGATGCGGTCCGCGAGGATCTCGCCAGCGTCGTCGGCACGCCGATGCGCGACGTCCGCCCCGAGCGCTTCGGCCGCTTCGAGGTGACGGCGGGGATTTGCCGGCGCGGTGAAGCGGAAGACCGCGGGCGCATTGAGAATGACCGAGATGCCGTGTGGCACGAGTGGGTGATCCACGGCGTAGCCCGGCGCCCGATACCCTTGCACGCGCCCGGACACGGGATACGACATCCCGTGTGGCAGGTGCACACCGGCGTTCCCGAAGCCGACGCCCGCGTATGACGCAGCCAACAGCATGCTCGCACGCGCCTCGTCGTCTGCAGGGTCTTCGACGGCGCGGATCAGAAAGCGGGCGACCAGGCGCATCGCCTGCAGCGACCAGACGTCGCTGATCGGGTTGGATCCCTGATAAGCGGGTCTGAGCGAGGGACGGTTCGGCCGCGGACGCTCCGTGAACGGCAGCGCCGTGAACGACTCGACGGCGTGGCTCAGGATGTCGAGGCCGCTCGACGCTGCGACCTCCGGCGGCATCGTCTTCGTGTTCTCCGGATCGAGCAGCCCGAGCGTCGGCTTCAAGCGGCGACTCGCGATGCCGGTCTTGGCGTGGAGCCGGGTCAAGTCGAAGATGCTGACGCCGGTCGTCTCGCTCCCAGTGCCAGCGGTCGTCGGAATCGCGATGAGCGGTCTGAGCGGCTCCGGCACCGGCAGCCCCTTCCGATCGGCGGGTTCACGTAGTCCAGGAAATCGGCTGGCGGGTACGTGGTGTAGAGGTTGGCGGCCTTGGCGGTGTCGATCGTGGACCCGCCGCCTACCGCGACGAACGCATCGTAGGTGTCCCGGCCGGCAAACGCGATGGCGTCGAGAAAGGATTCGTCCGTTGGCTCCACGCGCACGCGGTCGAACAGCGCGAACGCGATGCCGCTGGACTCGAGCGATTCGAGGACCGTCTGCACGGGGGCAGACGCGACACGGTCGGGTCGCTCATGACGAGGACCTTGGTGGCGCCGAGGTCTGCGAGGTCTGAGCCGATCTCACGCGTGACGCCGGCGCCGAACCGCACGGCCGATCCGGCTATCTCGAACGCGTACTCGTGGTCTATGGTCTCGGTCGGAGTCACAGTCAAAACGTCTTGAACACTATCCGATAAGGTGATCTTGTGTCAATGTTAATGGGCGGCACCTCCTGCCGCCGCGGGCTCACGTTTTGCCAGGTAACTGTGCTCGCGTTTATCATCTCGCTTCTGACATAATGCGTTAGCGGATACGAAGCCCGATGGAGCAGTATCGTAGAAATAGCCCCAAATAGGACGGAATGATCCGTGCCCTTGCGGGAGCAGACTAAAGTTCAAGCGCTCATTACAACGCACGGTTTGAGTTGCCGTACCTTCTCCGGCAAGCGAAAATCGAAAAGGCTCTTGAGGAGGAAGCCAGGCGGCGGCTGGTCGAAGAGTTTAACCCTGACATAATCACTTTGCTACAACACAATCATTCTTTTGCCCTTGACATCCGCATGTCCTTTTGATAGCTGCCTCTTTGTAACAGTCAGTCATCCTCACCAGAAACATCAGGCGTTGCCTCGCCAAACAGAGCAGGAGGGAGATATGGCAAAAGAGGTGAGTCGCCGAGAGTTTTTCAGTCAATTGGGGGCTACCGTCGGAGGTGCTGCTCTCGCCGCATCAGGGGCATCGTTGCTCAGTCCAGAAGAAGCTCGGGCACAGCAGCAACCGAAGGGAAGCATTCCAGACAAGCCCTACAAAGTCGGCCACATGACGTTTTTCACCGGCCCGGCGGCGGTGCTTGGAGAACCGATGTACAAAGGGCATATCCTGGCCGCTGAAGAGATCAACGCCCAGGGTGGTCTCTTGGGGAAACGCAAGATCGAGACGCTCAAGGCCGACGAAGCGGCTGGCACCGACGCCAACGTCAAAGAGTTGCGGCGGTTGAAGCTCTCTGAGAACGTTGACTTGTTCACCGGCATCACCTCGAGTGGAAATACGCCCGCCCTTGGTCCTGTCGCCGAGGAGCTGAAGCTCCTGACTGTCTTCGTGGACGGGTGCACGGACTTCCTCTTCGACAAAGCGGTCCCGAATCCCCACTATATCTTCCGGATCACCAACATCCAGTCCGCAGACGGAACCACCGCCGCGATCGCCACAGCAATGACATGGCCGAAGGTGCGGACAATCGCTCACATTAATCCAGACTACGCCTACGGGCGAAATGCCTTCGACCACTTTTCGGTTGCCATCAAGAAGCTGATCCCTGGCACGAAGGTCGTGTACGAGGGTTGGCCGAAGCTGGGCACGACCGACTTTACCTCCCACATCACCAACACAATCGCGAAGAAGCCGGATCTTCTCTTCTCGTCGGTATGGGGCGGCGATTATATCGCCTTGTACAAGCAGGCCCTCCGCTACGACCTGTTCAAGAAAATGAAGTTTGCCAGCACGCTCGCCTTTGGTGTTGCGCCCCACGCCATCGGCAAAGATCACCCCGAGGGCATCATCGCGGGAGTCCACTCAAACTACTACTTCAATTATCCACCGGCCGGGCGATGGCCAATCAACGATGCCTTCGTGAAGAAGTACTACGAGCGTTGGAAGGAGTACCCGAACTTCCAGTCGGAAGGGGCGTATGTGGCCATGCACATGGTGACAGACCGCCATCGAGCGGGCGAACAAGCTGACCGGTGGCTGGCCTGACGACGACAGCTGATAATCAGCCAGCTCGAAAACCTCGGTATGGCTGGGCCCGCTGGATACGTTTACTTCCGTCCTGATAACCACCAAGGGTACAAAGACGCCGTGATTGGCTTCAGCATGAATTCAAAGGAGTACGATTTTCAGATTCTCGATCCGAACCGGATGATCACGATCCCGATCCGAAACATCACAGCGCCTCCCGGGTGGCCGAAGGGAGAACCGACGTCAACCTACACGTGGATCGACAAGACCTGGCCAAAGGTCGCGTGAGGATCACGCCTGTCTTCGCTTTGACCTAACCAGAGACTCTGCCCGTCGGGCGCCGGGAACGGACGCTTCGGAGGCAGATTGATGTTCGAGGTTAGTCCGGCCGCAGCGATGAGGCTTACGCTCTTTGCGACCGCTTTCCTCTCCGTCTGTCTTCCTGGCGTTCACCTCTGCCGAGGCGGATCACGCCCTCCCGTTTAATCCGTCTCATTCTATCCCCATGAGATCCAGATCAAGACCGTCGATCTGACAGTCAGCGAAGAAGCTTCTTTCAAACAATTCCCTCCACGCCTACATCGGAGGTGATCCGTTCATCGAATGGCGCGACTCCTCAACACCTCGGCTACACCGAATCTCTCGGCTCATACCTCGTCGCCACACTTCGACGTCAGCGTCCAAGCAGTGGAAGGAGAGGGAGGCGCGATGTGCCGGCGCCAGGCACGCTTGTGCAGCGCGATCGCGGCGCGCAAAGGAAAGCTATATTTTCCATCCCTACCCGGTCACTCCTTACCACTGCGGATTATCTCCAGCACTTCGACCTTGCCGAGTCGGTGAAGAATACACTATCGTCACGGACTCCGACCGCGAGGTCGGGTCTCGACGTAAAAATTCGCGCGAAAGGAACTGCTCGCCGAAAGGATGGTTTGCTCGACGTCACGAGCGGTGCAGAAGGGATGAGGACGCGACGGTTGAAGAGATTGGTGTTGAGGATCTCGTCTCGTCCCACCGGATCCAGCTCGAACGGCTGGCTTGGCCCGCCATGGCTCAAAGAAGGATGGTTCCAATCTTACCTGCTCCTCGCCGGAACGGTCGCCGATGCGGAGACGAAGCGGACCGTTGAGTCTATCTACCTGCGGCTCGTCACCGGCGGCTACGACAGCACAGTCGAGCGACTCAATCTTGAACGAAGGCTCGTATCGTCCCATCATGCGTGACTGCAGCCGGGTCGTGGTCGGATATACGGTGAGGCGGGAGTACTTCAACAACTCGGATTATTCAGAGGGGCTAGAAGTATATCGCCCGTGACTCTCAGGCCGGTTTCAACTCGCCGATCTTCATCAGGACCGTGAAGCTCAAAGACTTCCCATGGAACGGCTGGTTGAGGTTGGGGATCAACGACAAAAGCATCGGCCGCATGGAATCCCATCGGAGGCTTCTCAGACGGGCCGGGAGGTTGATCTGGTCCACCGTCGGCGACCCCGCAGTGCTCCCGGCACCAGACAATGGGAAGCTGGATTCCCAACCGAGTGATGTCAACCCTGATCGCCAATGACGCCACGGGCAGCACCATCGCGGTTCCCAAGGATGCTCTCATGCCCGATCCTGAGACCGGGGATTAAGGCCGGTCGGGGCCGGACACCACCGCCAAAGTGAAGATCATCTATCGCGTCCTCTCGTCCGCGTTTCACGATAAGACGCCGATGACGTTTGCCGACGTGCTGTACCCCTTCCTCTTCGCCTACCGTTGGGGCGCGAGAAACCCCCGAAACCGGGGTCAGTATGATCCGCTCGTTGACGCATCCACCGCTTTCGGCAGAGAGCTGCTCGCAGGGTTCAGGACCGTGCGGGTTGATACGGACATCAAAGATTTTGGTGACATGAAATTTACGTTCAAAGTTCCAGTCGTCGAGCTGTTTGTTAAGCGCAGGTTGGCGGACCGTCAGCACGTTGCCTCAGTGGCTCCTCCATGGAGTAGCCTCCCGTGGCATCTGATCGTGTTGATGGAGGAGACGGTGAAGCGTGGGTGGGCGGCGTTCTCTGCGGAAGAGGCGAAGCGGCGCGGTGTCAGCTGGTTGGATGTGGTAAGGGATCAGAAGATAAAAGATCGCATGGCGGGGGCTGGTCGACACGTTCTTGCAGCAGAAATATGTTCCAGAGGAGTTGAAAGGGATTCGTCTCTCCGGCCGAAGCTGAAGTCTCGGTGGTCCGCGCTGAAGCAGTTCTACAAGCGCCGGGGTCACTTCCTCGTCACCAACGGTCCGTATGAGCTAGTCCGATGGTCGGGAGACACGACAGTATTCCAGGCATTTCGAGATCCCACCTATCCGGTTGGGATGGGGTCATTCGAGCAGTATACTCTCCCTCTCAGGGCATACATCTCGAAGATTGAGATCCGCGGCGATCGTTTGGAGATCCTTGGCGAAGCGGAAAAGGTCTTCAGGTTTCAGAGAAGCTATCGCGTCGTTCGGGAGCCTCTCACGGGCGATGCGACGGGACAGACCCGGCCCGTTCTCTGCCGCTATGTGGTTGTGGGTCCAGAAGGGGATATTTTAAACGTCGACACTCGGAGCAAGGAGAAGCAGGCAAATTCACGGTGAACCTCAAGGGGAAGTTGCCGCCAGGTTTCTACACAGTGACGGTGGCTCTCTATGAGGGCGAGAACTTTGTAGACCCCGAGATCAAGATGGTGCGGTACCGGGTTGGAGGCGGTTCGTGAAGTTGAATCACCGAACGTCTTAGGATAATTTGTCGCGCCATGGATGCCATCGTAATCCATCCCCTCAATGCGCTGCTCTACGCATCGGTTCTCTTTCTCATTGCTGGCGGGCTAAGCCTCATCTATGGCGTAATGAGGATCGTTAATCTGGCCCACGGCAACTTCTACGCGCTTGGGGCCTACGCAACGGCCTGGGCGGTGGGTCGTGCGCTGGGCGGCGGCCAGCCGTCCCTGATGCTCTACCTCCTTCTTCCGGTCGGCGCTGTGGCCGCCGCCGCGCTCGGCGCCATCATCGAGCCGACACTGCTCCGGCCGCTCTACAAGCGCGCGGAGGAGTACCAGCTCCTAATCACTTTCGGCCTGCTGCTGATCCTCGAGGACTTGCTGCGCTTCATTTGGGGTCCGTACCCGCTCTCTGCGAGCAGCCTCTTCGAGGCCCTCGGGAGCCTCTCCATCGGCGAGTCCATCTATCCCACCTACAACCTGGTGGTCATCGTAGTGGGCGGCATCGCCGCGGCGGTTCTCTGGGCGCTCATCTACAAGACTAAGTTCGGCGTCATTCTCCGGGCGACCTCCCAGAACATGCGGATGGCGTCTGCACTCGGTGTGAACGTCAAGCGGGTCTACTATGCAGGCCTTCACGCTAGGCTGTTTCATGGCCGGGCTCGGCGGTGCCATCATCGTTCCTCAGCAAGGTGCTGTGCTGGGCATGGGCGTGGACGCCCTCATCCTCGCGTTTGTTGTCGTGGTCATCGGCGGGCTCGGAAGCCTCGAGGGTGCGCTCCTCGGTGCCATCATGGTCGGTGTCGTCCGCGAGTTCGGCATCGCCTTTTTCCGGAGGTCGAGTTGGCCGTCCTCTATTTCATGGCAGCCGTCGTTCTCCTGATTCGGCCCGCCGGTCTGTTGGGTCGCGCATGAGATCCGATTCCAACTCTGCCGAAGCGGGCTCTGCTCTTCACAATCCCGATCGCCGTCATCCTGTTTTCCCTCCCGCTACTGATCGCGCCCTACCAGGTCACGCTGCTTGAGTACGGTCTGATCTTCGCGATCGCCGCCCTCGGCTTTAACCTTCTCCTGGGCTGCACGGGCCTCCTCTCGTTCGGTCATTCCGCCTACTTCGGCATGGGCGCCTACGCCGTGGCCTTTATCGTGAAGTATCTGAACATCACCTCCATGGAAGTCTTCCTGCTCGGCGGTGTCCTCGCTTCGGCGGCGATCGCCGCCCTGTTCGGCTTCCTTTGCGTCCGCTACACGCGGATCTTCTTCGGCATCCTCACGATGGCGCTGTCCCAAGTGCTCTGGAGCTTGGCCTTCAAGTTCTATTGGGTAACCGGCGGGACCGACGGGCTGAGAGTGCCGACGCCGTCGCTTCTCGGAGTCCCAAACCCTACGGGAGAAGACAAAATGATCTTTCTTGCTCACCGCTACTACTATTACGTGCTGGTCATCTTCCTCATCGGTGCGGCGGTGATGTGGGTGATCGTCCACTCTCCATTCGGGAAGGCGCTTCAGGCCATCCGCGACAACGAAACGCGCGCCGAGTTCGTCGGGGTCCAGGTCTGGCGCTATCGGTGGGTCGCCTTCGTGGTCTCGGGAATCTACACGGGATTGGCTGGCGCCCTCTGGGTGCCGCTGAACGGCCTCACTACCCCGGATATTCTCCACTGGACCTTCTCTGGTAAGATCGTCTTTTTCACCGTCCTCGGCGGTTTTCAAACGTTCATGGGCCCGATCATCGGTGGGGTGGTCTACAACTATCTTGAGACCTACGCTGTCGGACACACCGTCTACTGGCAGATGGTGCTGGGTGTTGTGCTGGTGCTGCTGGTGCTCGTCTTGCCGGCGGGCATCGTGGGGACGGCGGGACGGTTAATTCTGAGACTGAGAAGAGCGGTCTGAAATGGTCCTGCTCGAGACCAAGAGTCTCACCAAGTATTTTGGTGACACACACGCGGTAGACCGGGTAGACTTTTCGGTCGCGCAGGGCGAACTGCTTGCCTTGATTGGCTCAAATGGAGCCGGGAAGACGACCCTCGTGAATCTGATCAGCGGCCTGCTCCGACCCGACTCGGGGACGATCCTCTTCCAAGGAGCCGACGTCACCGCCATGTCCGTGTACGACAGGATCAGGGCGGGAATCGCCAGAAGCTTTCAGCTCGTCACTGTATTCGATCAGCTCGGCACACTGGACAATGTTGGCCTCGCTATCTTCTCCCGCGAGGGGAAAACTCTGGCGACTGCTCTCCCTAGCGAGTTCCGACCACGCGGTGAGGGAGGAAGCCTACGAGGTGCTTCGGGAGTTCGGCCTCGAAGGCAAGGCCGAGTCAACCCGCCGGCGGGCTCTCTCAGGGGAGCGCAAGCTTCTCGATATAGCCGTGGCCTATGCACTCCGGCCAAAGCTGCTGTTTCTCGATGAGCCGACGAGCGGTGTCAGCACGCGGGAGAAGGCCCCGATCATGGACATCATCACCTCCGTCGTACGCTCCGGAAAGATCACTGCGGTCATTATCGAACACGACATGGATGTCGTGTTCAGATATTCCGACCGGATCGTCGTTATGCACGAAGGCGCGATCCTGGCGGATGGGACACCTGACGAGATTCGGCGCAACGAGCAAGTGACAACCACGCTGCTAGGGACGAGCGCTGTCCCAATGACTCCGAAGTAGAGGACATGCTTAAGCGTTGAGAGCATCCATACTTTTCGGGGCACCGCCCACGTTCTCCAAGGGATCTCGTTGACGGTGAATGCCGGGGAGGCCGTTTGTCTCGTCGGCCGGAATGGGGCAGGAAAGACCACCACCATCGAAAGCATCATGGCCCTCTTGCCGATCCGCTCCGGGAAGATCACGCTCGCGGACCGGGAGATCACTAGGTTGCCGCCTCATGAGCGGGCCCGTCTCGGCATCGGGTATGCCCCCGAGGACGCGGGTATCTTTCCTGATCTGACGGTTGCGGAAAATTTTCTCATCAGCGGCTGGTTGTCCGGGCAGCTGGCAAGCCCGGAATGTCATCATCGGATTCGGAGATGCAAGACCGGATTCTCGCGGTGTTTCCGGAGGTGCGGACGTTCATGCAGCGCCGGGGGCTGAACCTCAGCGGAGGCCAGAAGAAAATGGTCGCGATCGCGCGGGCAATGGCTCTTTCGCCATCTATCCTCCTCTTGGATGAGCCCTTCGAGGGGCTCGCCCCTGTGGTTGTATCCCGCTTTATCGAGGCCGTCAAAAAGATCAAGGCGATGGGGATTTCATTGCTGATCGCGGCGTCCAACTTGACGACGGCGTCTCGTATCGCCGACCGGCTCTATGCGATCGACCGGGGTGAGATCATCTTTGAGGGAGATCCCCGGAGCGCCTCCGCAAACGAAGACGTGATGAAAACCCTTCGCGGATGAGGCTGGCTTGCATAGACCGCGAGCTCGATGTTATCGCTTCGCACTCGGGGGCCAGACAGTGGGAAGCTTGAAACCCATATCAGTCGTGAATTGGCCTCACCGGTTTTTCGCCGCGGCTGCGAAGTCAATCGCCGGGATAGTGGCTGCCATCAGCGCGAGGCCCACAGTATTCGCGGCTGTGAGCCTGAGCGTGTTTATCTTGAATGTCCTCCTTCCCCGGTCTTTCTTTCCCTCACCCGCAAGCCCTGGGATTATTTCGCGTTCAATCCTTGGCTTTCGAAACTGCCGGAGTACCTCGGCTCAAGCGATGTCTCCCTTCAAAGCAAGCTTGAGTTTCTTCCCATCTCGCCCTGTTCTGGTTCAGCGCCAACGATCGAATTGGGTTTGTGGAATGGGGATTCACTGTGGACGTCAGCGACCTGTTGAGGTTCGTCTTCACCTCCTTCATCGTCGGGTGCGTATTTTGCGCTCTGGTTTTATCATCGGGATCAGGTGGTTGCAGTGCGGATGGACTGGCGAGAATAGCCGACGCTTTGGAATCGCCGGCGCGCTGATGAGCATTCTGGGACTCTCGACGGGTCCGTGTAGCGTCATGGGATGCGGGGCTCCCGTCCTACCGGTTATCGGACTGGCATTCGTCGGCCTGTCCAGCGGAACACCTCAAGTTGCTTGCAGGCCTGTCAAAGGTTTTCACCGTTGTTATTCTGTCCGCCATGACTTTCGGCGTCGCCTATTTTGGTTGGACCGTGAGCGCTCATTCAGAAACTGCCTCCCGCCTGTCGCTGATCTCCTCCGCGCGGAAAAACCAAGAAGTTTAGAGGCCGATGACGAAAAGACGAGTCGTAAAATATTGAGGTCGCCGCTTCGCCAACATCCAAACAACAAACAGGACGCCGGTTTCACCTTATCCAAAAATAGGAGAGCGATCAGCGAGAGTAGTTTTACGAGTCAGCTTAGTAGGCTTTATGATCACGATATCGACTCTCTGCTGGTTCGAAGAAAGTCCCGAGAACCTTACCGGTGGCATCGTCGATGGCCCCGATCAGACAAGTTTCGCAAATTTTTGGGACACAATTAGGAGAGATGGTGCGCCCGCCGAGAATCGAACTCGGACTTAGGGTTCCGGAGACCCTCGTGATATCCTTTTCACTACGGGCGCAGGGATTTCGTTTTCTATCACTCGCCTATAGCGCAGTCAACGAAGCAGCGTTTCTAGCCGCGGCTGTCGCGACCGAAACCATCTCATCGTGAATGGCGCCGTTGGAAGCGAGAGTTTCCTCACCCCAGATAGAAAACTTATTCCCGGACAGGTCGCTGAGCCTACCGCCGGCCTCCTCAACAATCAGGGCGCCCGCCGCGGTATCCCACGGGCGAAGCTTGAGTTCCCAGAATCCGTCTATTCGACCACAAGCCACGTAGCAAAGATCCAGAGCCGCAGAGCCGTTACGCCGGATGCCCTGAGAGCGGGTCATGAACGCCTTGAAAAAGCTCAGATAGAAATCTGCTCTTTCACGTTGATCATATGGGAAGCCGGTGGCGAGGAGCGCCTTATCCAACTCCTTAACCCCAGAAATCCGTATGGAGCCGCCGTTTAGAGTCGCCCCTTCATCTTTGACCGCTTTGAAGCACTCGCCCCCGCAAGGGTCGTAAACCAAACCCAGGATGACTTCGCCATCGCATTCCAGAGCTATGGAAACGCAGAGCTGCGGGTAACTATGAGCAAAGTTCGTCGTTCCATCAAGCGGATCGATGATCCAGCGGTGACTGCTTTGAGTTCCAACCCAATCGGTTTCTTCCTCGGCGAGAATGGAATGGTTTGGAAAATGGTTTCGTAACACTTTAACGATTCGCCGCTCAGATTCCCGATCTACTGAAGTGACCAAATCGATGGCACCCTTGTAATCGATGCTTTTTGGTTTCTGCCAATGCTCGCAAATCAAAGCGCCGGCGACCGTGGCCGCCTCCCACGCGACGGATAAAAAATTCGCCATCTCAAACGACATTGAAGTGGTCCTTCGCAATTGAGAAATAGCTATGTTACCTAATGGCGCGTGAAGATTCGAGCACCGGCGAAAATCAATTTGCGGCTGCGCGTGGTAGGTAAGCGAGCGGATGGATACCACCTGCTCGACACCATTATGCTTCCGGTATCGCTTTACGACGAGATCATTATTAATAAAGGGAGAAAGATCGGAAGAAGGACGGGGCTGGAGGATCGCTTAACTGTGACTTGTGATGATCCCCTGGTTCCTCAAGGCAGACAAAATCTAGCCTACAAAGCAGCGTCACTTGTATTGACCGGGAGGGGCATTAATGAATCTGTGCAGATTCGCATTCACAAGCGGATTCCTATCGGGGCAGGGTTGGGTGGTGGCAGCACGGATGCTGCAGCGACGCTGGTCGGTCTAAACCGACTTTTTCGCCTCGGCTACACGTTGAAACGGCTGGAAAAATATCATCCGCTCTAGGCGCCGATGTGCCATTCTTCGTTAGAGGAATTCCTGCCCGGGCACGTGGGATCGGCGAACGCTTGACTCCGCTGCGCGGGGTGCCGCGTCTATGGCTCATCATTCTCTATCCAAATTTCCCGGTTTCAACCGCGTGGGTATATCAGAAACCTGCCCCCGAAGTTGACAAAAGCTATTGTAAATACTAGCATTAATTCTTCGCTGGGGAGTCCTGCGAACCTCAGAAAACTACTCGTCAACGATCTTGAAACGGTTACCATGGGCCGGTATCCTCGCATCGGATTACTCAAGGAAGAGATTAGCTCGACAGGGTGCCGTCGGAACGCTTATGTCGGGAAGTGGCTCTTCGGTGTTCGGTGTTTTTCCATCAAAGCGAAGCGCGGAGCGAGCGTTTCGCCGGTTGCGGAAAGAGAGGGAGGTCCAGGCTCTTTTAGTGCGTGTTTTAAACTAGATAAGTCACGACAGAAGCCCGTCAAATCAACTGCCAGATATGCAACTGGCTTGCGTCACAAGGGGGTCCCTATGCAGGTTACCGAGGTTAGGGTCTTTCCTGTGGATGAAGAGAAACTCAGGGCTTACGTAACCATCACGCTGGATCACTGTTTTGTGATCCGAGACCTCAAGATTATACGCGGCACCACGGGGTATTTCGTATCGATGCCCAGCAAGAAACGCAAAGACGGGACCTACAAAGATATCGCTCATCCAATCAATAACGAAACTCGAAAGATGATCGAAGAGAAAATAATCGCGGAATACCACAAGGTTGTTGCTGAAGGGGAGCGCCAAAGGCTCTCGGAAGTGGATGAGCGGATATCATGCCCGGGCGCTTGAACTGCTCTTGTAGGAGTTCGGGGTGGGCGGTCGCCAAGCGGTAAGGCCCCGGACTTTGGATCCGGTATCGAAGGTTCGAATCCTTCCCGCCCAGCCAGTTTCTTAGCCATAGGCCGGTAAGACAGTACCATAGAGCTAGGTCTTGAGTGGCGCCGTTCATTAGCGAACGGCGCCACTCATTTAGTAGAAGCGCCAATTGGACTGGGTAAAATTGGCGCTGATCGAGCCGCGGGCTGAACACAAAATGGTTGCGAAAACGGTGACGAAGGAATAATTTCGAGACCATGAGCCAGCACACTGTGGAACTGAAGATCTTCGCCGGAAATTCCAATCCGCCCTTGGCTGAGGAGATCAGTCAGTACCTCAAGGTGCCGTTGGGAAAAGCGGTCGTGGAAACTTTCAGTGACGGTGAGAGTAAGGTCGAGATCAAGGAAAATGTCCGCGGAACAGACGTGTTTGTTCTGCAATCGACGTCGGCTCCGGGGAACAACAACTTGATGGAACTCTTGCTCATGTTGGACGCTTTCAAACGAGCCTCGGCGAAGCGCATAACAGCGGTCGTCCCTTATTATGGGTATGCGCGTCAGGACCGGAAGGTTATTCCGCGCGTGCCGATCAGCGCAAAACTGGTCGCAAATTTAATCACGACCGCGGGAGCTTCTCGAATGCTGACCCTCGATCTGCACTCGGGACAGATTCAAGGTTTTTTGATATCCCCGTGGATAACTTGTATGCAACGCCGGTCCTACTGCAGCACTTGAAGAAACAACTGAATCATAATGAAGTCACCATCGTCTCACCGGATGCCGGCGGGGTAGAGCGGGCGCGGGCCATTGCGACACGGTTGGATGCCTCACTGGCGATCATTGATAAGCGGCGGGTCGGTCCGAATGTAGTGGCGGAGATGAACATTATCGGTGAAGTTAAAGATCAGGTCGCGATCCTACTCGATGATATGGTCGATACTGCCGGCACCCTCACGTTGGCTGCCGACGCACTGAAGCAGGAAGGTGCCAAAAAATTCTCGGTTGTTGTACACACGCCGTACTTTCCGGACCCGCGATTCAGCGTATCGAGGAATCGCCGCTGGAGGAGTTGATTGTTACCAATACCGTTCCTTTGGCGGCTGACGCGCAACGCTGTCGGAAGATTAAAGTATTGTCCGTGGCTCATCTCATCGGCGAGGCGATTCGACGCACGCACGACGAAGAGTCCATTAGTTCTTTGTTCGTCTGAACGGATCCGAGTAACGATACAATAGGAGGTAGGTTCTTTGGAAACGTTAGAAATTCAAGCCGAGGCGCGGGAAGTGAGCAGTAAGCGACAGGCTCGCCGGTTGCGCCGTGCCGGAAAGATTCCCGGTGTTCTATATGGCCCCAAAACTCCGCCGGTTCCTTTGGAACTTAACAAAGGGAATTTTCGAGTCGTGTGGCTGGACTCGAAGGTTCGCATTTGGTCCGGCTGAAGTCCGGATCCGCTGCGTTGGCGGCCAAAGTCGCTTTGGTTAAGGAGATGCAATACCACCCGATCAGCGGAGATGTTATTCACACGGATCTTTACGAAGTCGACCTTACGGCGACGATCCAGGTGCGTGTGCCCCTTCACTTCGTCGGCAAGGCGGTTGGTGTTGTCCGCGGTGGCATCCTGCAACCCATCGTGCGCGAAATCGAGGTCGAATGTTTACCCATGGACATACCAGAATTTTTCAACGTCGAAGTGAGCGCGCTGGATATCGGGGATGCAGTTCACGTCGAAGACCTGCAGATGCCTGAGGGTGTAACCGCGATTTATGAAACGAATTTTGCCTTAGTGACAGTTGTACCGCCGTCGGTTGAAGAGGCTCCGACTCCGACCGCTGCAGTAGCGGAGGGAGTTGCAGCCGTGCCAGAGGTGCCGGAAGAGCAAAAGGAAGGTGGCGAGAGAGTCCTAAGGCGCCTGATTTATCCGGATCTTCAGGAATCGATTGGTGAAACTCGTCGCGGGTCTCGGGAATCCCGGCAAGAACTACGAGCGTGCGCGTCATAATCTGGGGTTTATGATCGTCGATCAAATTGCGCGGCGGAACCAGGTTACGATCAAAAAAAGCTCTGCGATGCTTTGGTCGGCGAGTGGTGGAACGATGGAGAAAGGGTTCTTCTGGTCAAGCCTCAGACCTACATGAACCGTAGCGGCGAATCGGTCAAGGCGGTTCTTGGCCATTTCCGTTCAGCACCTGAAGATTTGATTGTAATCCATGACGATCTGGACTTGGCGTTTGGGCGTATACGGATCCGGCCCACGGGGGCAGGTGGCCACCGCGGCGTCCTTTCGATTATGGAAAGCCTAGCGGGAGCCCAGTTTTATAGAGTCCGTGTAGGGAATCGGGCGGCCGCCCGACGGTATGGACCCAGTTGATTTTGTGTTGGAAAACTTTCCCTTGCAGGAGGTTGAGCAACTCGACGAGGTAGTTTCACGGGCCTCCGAAGCGGTGGTATCTTTGCTGCGGGAGGGTGGACAACGGGCCATGGGACAGTTTAACCGGGCGCACTAAGCTCATTGTAAACGCCAGGGGGCTATGGTTATGATACAGAACAAAAATTTGTCGTGGGGGTATAAGAACTGTGGCACTTTATGAAACTCTTTTCGTGGTGCATCCCGAAAAGGGGCCGAGGATGAAAGAATTTATTGAGAGGTTCAAAAAAGTCGTCGAAGGGCAGGAAGGCACTGTCGCTCATGTCGATGAATGGGGCTTGCGTGATCTCGCTTATCGGATTGATAAGCAGGCAAAGGGATTTTACACGCTATTGCAATACAGCTCGTCGGCCCGAGCGGTGGAGGAGTTGGAACGCAACTTGTGGCTCACTGATGGTATCTTACGCTACCTAACTGTTCGTGCTAACGAAGAGACCCAAAACCAACCTGCTGCGAAGAGCCACTCGGAAGAGCACCGAGGACCCACTGAGGCAGCAGCCGCGAAATCCGAACCCCGGACTTAATGACTTCTCAATGGGCGGTGACAGCCGTTATTTGATAGTGAGGTGAGTAAATCTATGGCACAGAGAGAAATGGGCGCGAGGCCGTATCGGGAGAGGACGGACGACGAAAAGGGGCTCCTCGTCGGAGACCGATGTTTCGGCGTAAAGTGTGTCGTTTCTGCGCCGATAAAACCCTGAGGATAGACTACAAGGACGTGAGGATGCTTTCGCAGTTCGTCACTGAGCGTGGAAAATGACCCCGAGTCGAATTACCGGCAACTGCGCTCGTCATCAAAGGCTGCTGACGACGGCGATCAAAAGGGCGCGTAGCGTCGCTTTATTGCCCTTTACAACCGCCAACAGTTAACTATCTTCGTCAACCGTTCTGATATGCAGCGGCTAGAAATCATCATCAAGTTCTTTCTGGCCTTGGCCTCCACCGTTTTTCTTCTCATTGCCGGTGTCGTGTTACCTGCAGCGGGCGTGATTCTGATACCGTTCGTTCCCCAGCCGGTACTTTTATTCGGCCTCAAGTACGGTGCAGGCTTGGGAGTGGCCGTCCTTGTCGCAGCTATGATTGGCTTGTTTGTGTTTGCTGGGGAAGCCTTGGGATTTGTTTATTCGGTATTCGCGGTCATGGTCGGTTTGCTTTTTGGCTGTTAGGACGGCTTCGCGTCGTCGAGTTATTAGTCACCGGAGTTGCAGCTGCGATGCTTGCGACGGCCGCAGGCATATTGCTTTATTTCTACGGCTCCTGGGGAGCCATGACTCAAGATCTTCGTGGCAGCCTAATTGACAACCTTACGGTTGCCCTGCGAGTTCATGAAAAAATGGGCTTCCCACAAGAGAGTTTGAATCTCTTCAAAGAAAAGATCCCGGACATCGTCGAGCAAATGCTCCAGATTCTCCCTGGGTTGCTTTTCGGTAGTCTTTGTTTGGTCGTACTGTTGAATATCCTTTTTCTATCGAAACGGTTCCCGGATCGGCGGACTCAATGGTTGTCGGTTGCGACGTTCCGGGAGTGGAAATGTCCGGAACAGTTGGTTTGGGCGCTCATCGCGTGTGGATTTGCCTTTTTGTTCCGGCGAGCGAGGTGGTGACGATCGTTGCGCTGAACGTTCTTTTAGTGACCGGTGTTTGCTACTTTATTCAAGGGCTCGCCATCGTGGCCTTTTTTCCACAAGAACAATGTGCCTCGATTTCTGCGCAGTGCGACCTATATACTTATCATTTTTCAACAAATCTTTACGCTACTAGTCGCGGTTCTCGGTTTGTTTGACCTGTGGGGTGATTTTCGCCGTTTAAAGAAGAATAATTTGAATCCGAGCCAGGCGTCTTGAGGGGAGAATATGGAAGTCATTTTGAAAGAGGACATCACGAATCTGGGTAAAATCGGTGAAGTCGTCCGCGTGCGCGATGGCTATGCACGGAACTACCTTTGCCGCGCGGTTTGGTGCTGGTGGCGAACAAGAAAAATATCAAAACATTCGAGCACCAAAAGAAACTTGTTGCCGATCAAAAGCAGAAGGTCATGCGGCAGGCGCAAACAGTGGGCGATGAGCTGGCCGGCGTTTCGCTCATCATATCGATGCGAACCGGCGAGGAGGGCAAGCTCTTCGGCTCCGTTACCAACATCCAAATCGAAAAAGCCCTAAAAGCAAAAGGTCTCAATGTCGACCGCCGCAAGATTCATCTTGATGAGCCGATCAAGAGCCTCGGAGAGTATGAAATTCCAATCCGTCTTTCCGCCGATCTTAGCGTGCCGTTAAAACTCTCGGTAGTTTCCGAAGACGGCGGAAAAGCTCTCCCATCCAGTTAGTTCGACTCTGGCGTGTCGCGTCCCGCAACCGCTCTTAACGAGATCACCGCTTCAAGTCAACACCTGCGCCGTGCGAGGCTCTGCCTGCTATTCGCTGCAGTTCTTTGGAGCCTCGCCGGCATCTTTATCAAGTTTCTTTCTCTCCCTCCGCTGACCATCGTTTTCTATCGGAGTTTATTCGCGTCGTTATTTTTCGCATTTTTCGTTCGAAGGAGTATCGCTGTCCCGCGGGTTGCGCTGCTGGTCTCAGCAATTGCTTATACCGCGGCCATCAGCGCTTTCGTTTCGGCTAACAAAATTACCACGGCGGCCAATGCCATCGCCCTTCAGTACACGGCGCCGATGTTTGTCTTTATGATCGTCCACTTTTTGTTTGGTGAGAAGATCACCGGGGCGAGCTGGATCTCGCTAGTGTCGGGTATGCTCGGGATCGCCGTGATTTGCGCCGGGAGCGCCGGCCAGCCTGATGCTGCCGGGGTCATGATCGCACTGCTGAGCGGTCTGCTCTTTTCGATCTACATGGTAAGCCTTCGGTTCCTAAAACAGTTCAATCCGGGCACTCTGACGTTTCTCAACAACCTGGTTTGCTGTCTGATTCTCTTGCCGTTGGTCGGATCAGAGCTGTCACTGTCGCTAAAAGAAGGTTGGATCGTCGCCGTGATGGGAGTCGTTCAACTGGGGATTCCCTATTGGCTCTTCTCAAAGGGTTTGGAGCAGATTTCTGTCCAAGAAGCTTCGCTGATCGTGCTCATCGAACCGGTATTGAATCCCATCTGGGTAGCGCTAATCGTGGGGAGTTGCCGTCGGGCGCGACGTTAGTCGGTGGACTCTGTATCGTCGGCAGCTTGGCTTTTCGTTATCTCCGCTCGTCTTTGAATCCTCAAACCGTTTAGATTCCCGTGCTGTTTTATGATAAGTTTTGCTGACTCTGAAGTCAGAACGAAGGAGGATGAGAAATGTCTATGAATTGGGGAATGGCCAATCGTTTAGCTCGGATCATTAAGCCTGAAGACGGCCGAGCCGTTATGCTCGCCGTGGACCATGGCTACTTTCTCGGCCCTACCAGTGGTTTAGAAGAGCCCAGAAAGACCATCGAACCGCTGGTGCCTCACGCTGACTCGATCATGTTAACTCGGGGCGTGCTGCGTACTTCCGTCGACCCCAAGGTCGACAAGCCGGTCGTGCTTCGTGTTTCCGGCGGCACCAGTATCCTAAAGGAGCTTTCCAACGAAGACATCACTGTGTCCATCGATGATTGTATTCGCCTCCAACGTATCCGCCATGGCGCTTTCGATCTTCGTGGGATCGGAGTTTGAGAAGGAAACTCTAGTCAGTCTCGCCAAGCTTGTGGACGAGGGGGAGAAGTACGGAATTCCGGTGCTCGCGGTGACGGCCGTCGGCAAAGACATGGCGCGGGACGTCCGTTATCTCGGATTGGCCTGCCGCATTGCGGCGGAGCTCGGGGCTCACATCGTTAAGACATACTATTGTGACGATTTCGAGCAGCTTATCGAAAGTTGCCCGATTCCGGTCATCGTTGCCGGCGGCAAAAAGACACCGGAGACCGAGGCATTGGAGCTAACCTACAATGCCGTGAAAGGCGGCGCCGTCGGCGTCGATATGGGGCGGAATATTTTTCAGTCGGATTCACCGGTGGGAATGATTAAAGCCGTTCGTGCCATTGTGCACGAAAATCTTTCCGTGAAGGATGCCTACAGGATTTATGAGAGTGAGAAGGGGATGAAGGCGAAGCGGGCGGCGGGCTAGGGGGCTGTCTCGAAACGGCAGTGAACGGATGCGCGTCGCCATGTACTACAATAACCGGGACGTACGCCTGGAAGAGATGGCGGTTCCGAAGATCGCGCCCGGCGAATTGCTGCTGCGAATCCGCGCGAGCGGGATTTGCGGCAGCGACCTGATGGAATGGTACCGCATTAAGAAAGCCCCGCTCGTTTTGGGTCATGAAATCACCGGAGAAGTCGTGGAAGCTGGGGAAGGAGTCAAAGATTTCCGATCCGGCGACCGGGTGTGCGCGTCCCATCACGTGCCCTGCGGAGAGTGCCGTTACTGCCTGGCCGGTCATCAGTCGGTCTGCGACATGTTGCGGACCACGCACTTCGATCCCGGAGGATTCGCTGAATACGTTCGCGTTCCGAAAATCAACGTTGAGTTGGGAACGTTTCGGCTCCCTGACGAGATCACCTTCGACGAAGGTTCATTTATCGAGCCTCTGGCGTGCGTAGTCCGGGCGCAGCGCTTCGCGCGCTTAACAACCGGTCAAACCGTATTGGTGATCGGCAGCGGTATTTCGGGACTGCTGCATGTTCAGCTCGCCCGAGCCCGCGGCGCCGCGCGGATCGTCGCCACGGATATCAGCGATTTTCGCCTCAAGGCGGCCATGCAGTTCGGCGCCGATGCGGTGATCCACGGAACAGAAGACGTGCCCGCCCGACTGCGTGATTTGAATGATGGTCGGTTGGCGGACCTAGTGATTGTCTGTACTGGCGCTATGCCGGCCATCCAACAGGCCGTCAAGTCCATCGATCGCGGCGGGACGTTACTTTTCTTCGCGCCGACGGCCGCTGGTGTCGAGGTACCGATACCGCTCTTTGACTTCTGGCGCGACGAAATCACTGTGGTAACGTCTTACGCGGGGAGCGGGCAGGATCTTGTCGAATCCATCGAACTGATCCGGACTCGGCAGCTACAGGTCGGCGACATGATCACGCATCGCTTGCCGTTGGCTGAAGCGGGCCTAGGGTTTCAACTGACGGCGAGCGGCCAAGATTCCATCAAGGTCATCATCGATCCGCTTATGTAAAAAATTTCGAGTTTCAAAACCCGAGACACTAGACCCGAGACTATCTGCTCATTCCCAACTCTTTCCGCGCTTTGTCTAGAAAACTGTAGTCGACGACTTCCGAGACGCTGACGGGCTTCGTGACCTTGGCACCTTCCCGAGCCAGGTCGATCAGCACCTGCACCGACTCCGGCTTAACGTAGGCGTCCTTGGTTAGCACGCGGGTTACTTGCTTAAACATTTCGGCGGCCATCTTCGGATCGTTGATTCTCCACTGCTTCATGAGAATGTTTGTTACGGCTTCTTGATTGTTCTTGTCCCAAACGAACTGAAGCCCGCGCAAGGTGGCGCGTACCATTCGATACACCTCGTCGGAGTTTTCACGAATCTTTTTTCCGAGGTGCCGAAGCCGTTCTGCGGAAATTCGACAACGTCTCCGGCAAAGATCAGTTCGTTGTACCCTTTTTCGAGGGCGATGATGTTCTCCGGGACGGATAGAAAGAGGCATCGACCACGCCGGTTTCAAGCACCGCGTACCGGCCCGCTGCCGACCCGCCCATGGGAAGAAGCGAAACATCCCGCCCCGGCTCCAGGCCGTAGTGTTTCAGAACTTTTTCCGCTATGAGGGTCGCCGACCCGCCCGGCGAACTGCCGGCGATCTTTTTCCTTTGAGTTGCTTGACGTCTTTGATGTCTTTTTGCTCATCAGAAACAGGAATGGCTTGGCAACGGTGAAGAGCAAGACCTTCATCGGTTGCCCACGGACGGCGGCGCCGATGGTGCCGGTCACCGCGCCGTTATAGTCGATGTCTCCATTCATCACCGCGGTGCTGGCGAGATTGGCAGGCATATAAATAATCTCGAGATCGATGCCTTCGTCCTTGAAGAAGCCGCGAGAAAGAGCGGTGTATAGTGCCAAGAAGGAGACGTTGGTCGAAGAACTTCCCATGCGGACTTTCTTGAGTCCGGTCTGCGCGTGGCAATTGGCGGGAGTTAGGAAAACGATTGTGAGGGAAAACAGCAGGGTGACTATCATGCCGAATTTCAATTTTCGCATCAGCGCCTCTCGCTTCACTCAATCAGCGATTTGTTTAAAGGATCAATCTTTCTGACACCATTCTTTGAATTCTACCAAGCCCAGTCGTTGCAGCGTGTCCACATAGGGCCGGCCGGTTTTTTCATGCCGTCCCGACAAACGATAGTATTCATGTACCAGCTCCGGCAGCCATTTAGCGATGGTGAAACCTTTGTATTTACCGTCGGGAATCGGTTCCAAGAATCTTGGCCCGACGTCTTGCCAGTCATGATCGGCGATCCAGCCTCTCTGCGTGCCGAAAACACTTTGCAGGATCATCGCCCGGTGCCCCACGTCTAACATCTCATCGAGACTAACATCCCAACCCGTCGTGGCGTTTAACGCGTCTACCATACTTTTGAGACCATCGGGCATCTTGTCGTTAAGCGCAAACCAGCAGGCGCCCATCAGGCCGCAGGCCTGGCGAAACTTTTCGGTGAGCAGATGAGACTTTGTCCAACCTTCGGGCTTTTGCATATCCAGGGGCCCCCATTTCTCGCGGTTAGCGAGATCGGGCGGAGGTTCCGCGCCGCCGGCTCCCTGGGGTTTCATGCCGCCGCTGGCGACCAATTCGCGCAGCATCTGGCTAAGCAGGGGCGCCATTCATGTTGTGCCGGCGTGCCGCCTTTGGTGTGAACCACCCAATTTTTGCTTCGCCGCCCAAAGCTTCAGCTAACTCCTTTGGCCCATCAGCGAGGATATCGCCAAGCCAGCCTTGCCGTCGCGCGCAGCGTTCCAATAGAGTTTCCGCCGCTTCGAGATTTCCCCATTCCAGTTTGAGACCGTCGGTGCGGTCAGGGCCAAGCACACCTTTTTCCCAGGCCTCGAAGGCCAAACCTGCGCCGCAGGCGTAGTGGCTGCACTCGATGCCCAGATCATTGATGCGTTCGGAGAGATAGAGGACATCGTTACCCTTGAAGCCGAGATTGTAAAAAGTATCTTGCCACTCGCTGCCGGCGTTGAAGTGGCCGACTTTCCTTTATGCCGTCCTTCACCAATCTCCACGTCCCAGGGACACATGCGCGGGCACTGGAAGCAAGGCCGGAGCACAACCTGGTTTTGATCGAGGCCGCGAGCTTCGTCGGTGATGATGGTGCTGCGCCAATTCAATTTCGTGATCGCGCCCCAGGAATCCCCGTGGCCGACGCTTTTTTTCTTTGCGCGACGGTGTAAACGCGGGGCTGCAGCGTTTTCCGCCAGCGCAAACCGGCGTCGATGAGATCCTTTTGTGAGCAATGCGCGGTCGCTGAGTACCCCAAACGACAATGGCCTTCAGCTTCTTGGAGCCCATCACCGCGCCCAAACCATGGGCCGCCGTGTGGTTATAGTCGTTGACAAACATGGCGGCGCGAATGAGGTTTTCGCCCGCCGGGCCGATGCAACCAACGCGCGCGTCTTGATGACCGACTTCCGCGCGTAGCGCATCTTCTGTATGGCGCGTACCTTTGCCCCAAACACTGCCGGCGTCGCGCAGCTCTACTTTGTCTTCGCCGACGTAAAGATAGGTCGGTTGACGCGCTCCGCCCGTGATGATGACGCCGTCGTAGCCGGCCGCCTTCAGGGAAGTTCCGAAATAACCGCTGGTGGCGGCCCGGCCGAGAGTGTAACGGGTCGCCGGACTGAGATAGACGAAGCACGTCTTGGTGCCTCCCGGAGTCAGACCTGTTCCGGTAACCGGACCGGTCATACCGACGATGACGTTCTTCAAGTCATAGGGAGCGATCTCGAGCGGCAGCTCGTTGAGCAGCACATACTCCGCAAAAAGCTGCCCACCCCAATACTTGCGGAGCAGTGGTTCTTCGGGGAGATTCAAATCGGTAAATTTTCCTAGGCTGAGATCGACGCGCAAGATCTTGCCCATGTAGCCGCCCGGCAATCTCGCTCTGGCGCTTAAGCGGAAAGAAGTTTGCGTAGTCCGGATTAGAGCGTCGACATTAGGGTCCCTCATTACATCCTTCTTGTTCAGTCGTTCCAGCCGTTCAAAACGTTCAGACCTCTCTCGCCGCCGTGTCACGGGGAGATTAAAGAGGGGCTTGAACGGCTTGAACGTTTTGAACCATTTGAACGGTATTCATCTGACTTACGGAAACAGCTCGCATTTTCCGGTGTTGGGTTGGCGATCCCAGCGGGCCTCGAGACTACAAAAATAATTCCACGCTCTCTGGGCGCGACGCTCCAGCGCGATCTCCGCGCCGAAGGCGCGGCACTCCTCCGGGCTGATCGTGCCCACGTCGCCCAGTGTTGCTGCTTGCAACGTTTTTCGTGTCGTCCTCCAAAACCAGGGCAGTGTAGAGAACTTCCTGAAGGTTTTGCCCGACGACGACGATACCGTGGCCGCGCAACAGAACCGCGCGCTTATCGCTTATGACCTTTAGCGAGCCTGTTGCCGCGGGCCGGCGTGGTGATCAGCTGAGCCTCCGGGTACGAGCGGTACGCCATCGCTGAAGATCGCCCCTGCAAAGTGACCGGGCGAAATTCTCGCTTCGCGATCGCGAAGAGCGTCGCATAGGGGGTGTGCAGGTGCGCGACGGCGAGGGCATCAGCGCGAGCGCCATGGAGCGCTGTATGAATCGGCCATTCCACCGGGGGACCATTGCTTCCTTCCAGTGGCTTGCCGTCGAGATCTGTCGGCACCATGTCCTCGGGGCGTAAATTTCCTTTATCCGAACCCATGCCCGGGGTGATGAGGACCCGCTTTATGTCGGGCTGATACACGCTGACGTGGCCGAACACGCCGATCATGCCCTGCATGGCAAAAATGCGTGTGCAGGTAGCGAGTTGTTCGCGTAAGTCTTTTCCGAGGTCATCGACGGGGTCTCCTTTGTGCTGCTTCAAGCTCTTTCTTTACTTCTTCGACAAGCTGCAAGCTGAGCAAGCGCTCCGCTGGAATCTCTTCTCTGATCTGCAGCGGGATCTTGATGTCGTACTCCAGGAAATTCTTTATACCTTCGGATGTGGGCAGGCCAGGTACTCCCGGAGCCAAAGCCCGCAGATAATTTTTCGTCGCCTCCACGAGCATGGCTTTGGTGGTGTTGCCAAGCTGAAGTTTTTTGATTCCGAGATCCACTGCTTCGTCGGGCTTTTCACGCACGAACATGAGAGCGTTGATAGCTCCTTTGAGCCATCTTTTTATTTGCCCCGGGTTATCCCGGATTTTTCTCTCGGTGGTGACGAAGCCCTGGAAGGGCATGGGAAAGAGATCGCCGAGAAAGCCCAGCGAAACGAGCCCTTCTTTTGCGCAAACACGAGGCCGCCTGGATCAACGGTCGTTGCCTGAGCCGCGCCGGTTTTTACTGCCATGACCCTGGTGTTTGTGTCCGCGCCCATGGAAATGCGAATGATATCTCTCGACGAAACGCCGCCGCGCTCCGCAAACATAGTCATGATGCGATCCTGGGTATCGCCCGGGCTACCGATGGCGATCCGTTTGCCCTTAAGATCGGCGGCGTTTTTGATGCTCGGGTCGGCAACGAGATAAAAGGTCACCTTGTCCGCCTGAAACATAATACCCTTTGATGGGCGCACCCTTTAGGCGGCGGCGCGCATGCCGCTGCCCCCGCGCCGCTGTAGTCCACGTCGCCGCTTAGCAGCGCGGCTATGGAAAGTGGCCCCGAAATGACCACCGTCTCGTTGTCGAGTCCCTCGTCGCGGAAGAATCCTCTGGCGTCGGCGACGAAAAATGGAAAGGTAGTTGAGGTTGGCCTGGGGATGGCGGTGCGAATTTTTCGGCGCGGCCGATGCCGCTGAATGAGAGTATGACCCCACAATCATGATGATAATCATTCGTAGAAAAGCAGCGAAATAAATCATTCGACGCCACTAACGTCATTCCGGCCAAGCTGGCGAAAGCTAGCGCGAGCCGGAATCCAGGGGATGGGAGGGAATCCTGATTCCCGCCTGCGCGGGAATGACGGAGAAAGAGTAAGCCAGTCGCTCTGGTTTGTCATTGCGTAGCGGAGACGGAGGTTTAGGAAAATACCGGTAAATGAGCCGCTTCGGGTGAATGATAGCTAAGTACAAAGCGCGCAGCTTATCGGGGATGCCGCAGCGCGGGGTGAAGAGATCTTTAAGCATTAGACCGAGGGGAATTTTGTGTTTGGGAAACTTTTCCTGGCCGATGTTTCGGACGCCGTACTTTTCTTTACTCTCCTTCAGCACGTAGAGGACGCTCCCGCCGCCGGCTTCTTTATCGCCGTAGGTGTAACCGCCCACGGCTGCCGCCTGCTTCCTGGCTTTGTCGGCAATTTCTTCAGTAAAACCGAAGTCTAGAGCGTCCACGGGGCAAGCCTGGACACAGAACGGTTGTTTGTCCTCGCTGATTCGGTCGCTGCACATGGTGCACTTGCTGGCTTTTGCTTGTGATGTCATCTTTGGTGATGACATCCCAGGGACAGGCGTGGATGCAATATTCGCAACCGATGCAAGTTTGCTGGTTGATGACCACCGGTCCTTCTTCATACTTTGTGATCGCTTCAACGGGACAGACGGCGGCGCAGGCAGGAAAGTCACAGTGCATGCAGCTGTTGCGCGCCCAGAGCGGCGCGAGCCCTTCGAGCACCGGCGGCTCGATGGTGATCCAGTTGGTGCTCGACAATTCGTAAAGCGTTGTGCGTGGGTGATCGTTCCAATCCTTGCAGGCCTGCACGCAGTGGCGGCAGCCGATGCACTTGGTCGCATCGAATAAGATGCTTCGCGGTTTGCCGTCCAGGAGACGACCCGTAGGAACCAGGTTGGCGTATTGTTGAGTCAAAGTTTGGGTGGGATTGTTGGCCATTAAAGGTCCTTTCCAGAATTACACTCGTTGACGATTTACCACTTCCGTTTCGCGCCCGTCAACAAGCTTACGGAGGAAAAAGCACGCCTCGCCGGACTCGATCCGTTTCGAGAGCCGGCGCATACACCCCCATTGACGCCGCCTCAGAAAAAAGTAAAAGACGCCCCACTCGGTGTATCCCAGGCAACATGGGATAAATACAACTTGGAGGGATGCTATGAAGCCGATTGCTATTAAATCGCTGTGCTGCATGCTTGCAGCCGTATTATTCGCAGCTTGCGGAGTCCAGATGGGTGACGATTCTGCCAGAACTCCGGTCACGGGCTCGGCCGGGGGCAACGGCGCAAAATGCCAATGCGAAACTTGAACACTGCGATCAATCGCTCGGGACTTTGGCGGTAGTCGAAGACCAGACGGCGCCCCTGGTACTACCGGCTCACCCGAGAATACAAGTTGACGTCTACGGTTCCGCTGATTCGGCTTGTTGGTCCAACAGTCTAACTGCTTTGTAGTTGTCGAACGCGGCCGAGCATTTGGCCAGATGCAAACGGAGCGCGCCCTGAATCAGGCGGGTGAATTGCGGCAGGGAAGTAATTTTGGGCAAGGACAGATCGTTGCCGCCGACTATTCACTTAATCCAATGATTACGTTCAGCCAAAAGGACACTCGCGGGTGTTGGGGGCGTACTGGGCGGGATTCCATACGCCGGCGCATTCGGAGCGCTGGCGGAAGCCTCCGGACAAGCGAAGCCTCGACGACGCTCACGCTAGTCGATAACCGGTCGGGCGTGCAATTGGCCGCGGCCGAAGGGGCCGCGTCGAATACCGATTTCGCCGCTTGGAATGGCTTCTTCGGATCGGGCGGCGGGGGAAGTCTCGGGGGATATACCAACACGCCGGAAGGCAAAGTGCTGGCTGGAGCCTTTGCGGACGCATACAACCGGCTTGTCGGTTCCGTGAGGAACTACAAGGCCCAGGAGGTTAAGGGCGGACTCGGGACGGGCGGAACGTTGGGAGTACAGGGAGGTGCGACTCCCGCGTCGCAAGCCCCTGAAAGCCCGGCACCTGCAACCAAACCCGCAGCAAAGCCTGCGCCTAAACCGGCGCCCCAAACCGCACCTAAGAAGTAGATTCGACTTGATTGCGAGCGCATGAATCAGAGCCCGGCTTGGGAATTATCCCAGCCGGGCTTTGCTACGCAGCGAAGATTCTTGCTAGTCCAGCTGACACCACTCCATGAATTCTTCCAATCCTAACTGATCGAGCGTGTTCTTGAACGGCCGACCCGTTCGTTCGTGTCTTCCCGATAGTCGGTAATATTCGAAAATAAGATCCGGCAGCCACTTGGAGATGGTGAAGCCTTTGTATTTGCCGTCGGGGATGGGTTCCAAGAATCTCGGCCCAACGTCTTTCCAATCAAAGTCGGCAATCCAGCCGCGCTGGGTGCCGAAGAGGCTTTGAAGAATCATGCTGCGATGACCGGCTTGCAGGGCTTCATCCATAGTAAAGGTCCAACCGGTGATGGCGTTGAACGCATCGACCATGCTGTTCAATCCATCCGGCTTCTGGTTCATCTGGGCGAACCAACAGCCGCCAAAGATGCCGGTGAACTGGCGATACTGCTCAGACAACACGTGGGACCACGCCCAGCCATCGGGGTTGTCCGCAGCAAGGGGACCCCAATTTTCTCTGTAACGCAGATCGGGAGGCGGTTTAGTAGAGCCGCCGCCCTGGGGCTTCCATGCCGCCGCTGGCGACCAGTTCCCGCAGCATTTGACCCAGCATGGGTCGCCACTCATGCATGGCCGGCGTTCCGCCTTTCGTATGCATCGCCCACTTCGGCGCGTCGCCGCCGATGGCCTCGGCGAGCTGCTTGGGACCTTCGGCAAGTAAGTTGCCGAGCCAACCTTCGCGGCGTGCGGCCATATCCAGAAGCTTATCCGACCGCTTCGACGTTGCCCCATTCGAGCTTCAAACCATCGGTCTTCTCCGGACCGAGAAGCGCCTTTTTCCCATGCCTCGAACGCAACGCCGGCGCCGCATGAGAAGTGGCTGCATTCGATACCGACATTGTTGATCTTGCTCGGCGAGGATAGCAACACGGCGATTGCCTTTGATGCCGAGATTGAAAAAGTGTCGAGCCACTCGCCGCCGGCGTTGAAGTGAACGACGCGTTCCTTTGAATTCCCCTTCGCCGAGCCTTGCGTCCCAAGGGGCAGAGCCTGGCACTGAAAGCAGGGCCGTAGACACCACGTCGTTCTGGTCGAAGCCCTGAATATGCGCGGGAGAGAGTTCGGTGCTGCGCCAGTTTAGATTATTCAGCGCACCCCAGGCTTCCCCATGTCCGTACTTGGTTTTTTTCTTTTTCACATCGTGCTGCTGTAGTGTTTGGCGCCAGCGCCATCCGGCGTCGACCAGCTTGGTCTTGTCACGAAAACTCGGCCGCTTCGTGCCAGTGCACGACGATGGCTTTGAGCTTCTTCGATCCCAAAACTCGCGCCGCCACTGTGAGCAGCGAAGTGATTGTAGTCGTTGGCGAGCATGGCGGCGGCGATTCATGTTTTCGCCGGCGGGGCCGATGCAGAGAACTTTTGCCTCCCGGTGGCCCACGGCTTCGCGCAAACGATCTTCGGTCGCGCGAGTGCCGAGGCCCCAGAAATTCGCGGCGTCGCGCAACTCGGCCTTGCCTTCGTCAATGTAAAGATAAACGGGCCTTGGCGAAGCACCGGTGAGGATGATGCCGTCGTACCCCGCCGCTTTGAGATAAGTCGCCCAGTAGCCGCTTGTCGCCCCGCGTCCGAGAGTCGTATGGGTGAGAGGGCTCAGATACACAGCGGTCATTTTGGTGCCGCCGGGAGTAAAGCCGTTGCCGGTGAGCGGGCCGGTCATCATGACGACGATATTCTCCGGCCCAAGCGGCGTGGGCGTTCAGGGATAGTTCTTTCAACAAAATGTAGGAAGCCAGTGCCTGGTCCGCCGATGAATTTTCTTAGAATAGGCTCTTCGGGTAGATTCTCATCACGCAGGGTTCCGGTGCTGTAAGATCGGCGCAGGATCTTGCCCATATACCCGCCGGGGAGGGGGTGGTGCGTTGGGCTGGGAAACATATCTCATGGTTGCTATCACAACATGTATGCACGGTTCGCATTCAAGGCGTTCAAGTCGTTCGCCGTTAAAGATCGATTATGAACGTATTTGAACTGTTTGAACGGTTTGAACCTCCGCAATTATCGGACGCCGAAGATTGTCCGCATTTCTTCGCCATGCCGGTCCGTATTCTTTCGCTAGGCTGGGATCGCTCGGCGATGAGCTTGACCTTGCCGCAGCGAAAATACTTTGGATCGATGTCGCGGTGGCCGGGAATTCTCCCTTGGTCGCGCAGCATTTTCTGGCCGTCGGCGGAAAGAATGAAACTCGCGAGCAGTTTGCCGGCGTTGGGATGAGGGGCAGACTTGGCCAAGGCGGCCGGATGGACATAAGTAATCACCGGCTCATCGAAGACGTATTGGACGGGACCATCCCTGTCCCTTGATGCGCGCGACGATGTGAGCGTAGGTATTGGTCTACAACATGAAACTCACCGGCAGCAAGAAGCTGGGCGGTGATGTTATGTCCATCGCGCAGGCCGGGCTGCTGCGCAGCCAGGGCCTTGAGGAATCCTCTGGCTTTCTCCTTGCCCATGCGCCGCTGGAGGTTCACGTACCACTCCGGATCCTGGAGATTGACGCCGATTCTTCCTTTCCACTTCGGTGCGAGAGGATCTTCGTATTTTTCGGCGCATCTACCGCCCGAAACCAACTGCGTATTGTAGCCCATGGTGTTGAGCAGAGAATGGACGTTGATCCAATGGCCGTCCGGGTCTTTGAATCCATCGTCGTAAGCGCTTACTTCCGCGGGAACAAATCTCTGAGTGAGGCCGGCCTCCTTCATCAGCTGTACTGAATCCGGCGGAGGTGAGAACGTCTACCGCAAACCGACCAGCCTTCGCTTCTGTTATGGCGCGTTGCAGCACCCGTTCGCTCGTCCCACGGTAGAAAGACGGTTTGATGGCCGGGTACTTTTTTCTTGAAGGCGTCAACCAGGGTAACGATTTGCTCATTGTTCAACGAGCTATAAAGAACGACTTCGCCTTCGCTTCTAGCGCGGACTCTTCCAGCGTCGCCGCTTTTGGAACCGACAGTCAGCAGAAGCCACGGCGGTGAGAACCGAAAGAACACAGTGGCAATTCGTTGCAACCTCATTGTTGTTCGGGCGCTCAATCAAACATGGCCGACGAAGATATCGTCCATCGGCAACGTGGTTTTCATCAGACCCCTGCTCGATCTGGTAACGATTCAGTGCCGCCAGAGAGCGCTATTCATTCTCGCCCATGACGTAGGCGTAGGGATCTTCGCCGAGTACGTCCCGCTCTTTCGCATAGCCGGCGATCTCCTTGGCATCCATGTGCCCGGCCGCAGTGTCTCGAGCTTCCGCAAAGGCGCGCGTCAGCTTCCGGGAAAGTCAGGATAGCGCTCGACTATTTCGCGGCGGATCGAAAGCACATGCATGATTGGGTTGATGCCCGTTTGTTTGAGTGTAGCGAATGATTTCCTCGTTGTCTTCGAAGAGCGGCTTTACGCCCGGGTAAGTCGCCATCATGGGCGGGGTCTCACCGCCGCCGAATAGTCCCAGATAGCCTGAGGTCGCCCGGCACTGACGGCGCCGTGCAGAGCGCCTTCGCTGAGCATTTTGGAGAGTTGCAGCTTCTCTTGGCCAAAAGGGGCGGTGGATTGATCCGTTCCACTTGACGGGGAGCTCGTGACCAATGAAAACTTCCCGGCCGGAGACGAACCATTGCATGTCCGTGGTCTTGATGTCGTGGGCGTCGAGCAGGTAGCCGCGGGCCCAGACGACGGCGGTGGCTCCGTAACGGAAGCAGCCAAATTTTTTGCCCTTTGAGTTCGGAGGGCTGTTTCAATTTGCCTTCGCAGTGGTAGATGTTGCGCTGGCGCGGGCCGCGTCCGAAAGAACACGGGAATGGCCAAAAGTTCCTGCCCTTTTTCAATGGCGCGCAGACAGGCTCGCCGCGGAACATTCGCCGACGTCCCACTCGCCGTGGAGATACTTTGTAGTGACGCTCCCCGGAAGAAACGAAGTTAGGATCGATGTCCAGCTCCATAACCCTCGACGCCGACCTTGCCGTCGATCATCGCGCGGCAGCGGGATGATCCGGTAGACCCAAGGTAATGCGAGGTTTGTTTGCCATAGATGACTTTCCTTTCAAGCTACGAAACATTCAAGATATGAGTTCCAATCGTTCGCAACCGTTCCAAGTCGTTTCGATCGAGCCTCGAACACGGCTGGAACGTTTGAAACTGCTTGAACGGTTTGAACCATTCAAGTTACCGCGCGCCTCCGAAAATCTCGCGATAGCGGTTGCCGATCGCCTGATACCTTTTCCGATATCGAAAATATCGGGTATGCGCACGTCTTGGCCTTCGAGTAGCTGGCTCTCGGGTGATTTAACTCTGAGTATGGGCGGGCATGCGGTTGGTCGTCACGATGACTTTTGCCCTTCTTCGGAGAGCAGATAATCGATGAAAAGCGCGCCGGTATAAGGCCGCGGCGCATTAGCGCTCATGAAGACGAGGCTCGGACTCAAGAAGTAGGGTTGAATGGGTGCAAAAGCCAGCGGGGCTCCTTGACGGCTTAGTGTCAGCACCGAGTTGAGATTGGTTTCCACCGCCATGTCGAATTCCCCGGCCGCCACCAACTGCGTCATGAGACGCCGTCCGCGCTGGTGCGGAGATATTCTGCTCGTTCAACCGTTTCATAAAACGCAGTCCCGCCTCTTCGCCGAGATATTGGAGCATGGTGCCAAACCAGACATAGGGACTGGCTGTCCATCGTTAGTTTGCCCTTCCACCGTGGCTTCAAAAGATCCTCTACGGCGCGTGGAGCCTCCTCTTTCTTGACCTGGCGCGTATTATAAGCGCTTACCATTACGTTGGTCATGTAAGCGGTCCACAGGCCCTCTTTATCCTTGAAACCCTCACGATAGAACTCCCGTTCGGGAGAGCGATAACGCGCGGCGACTTTCTTCTCGATCAACGCGAGTACGCCTAACTGGCCGCTCAGAACGACGTCCGACAACGGCTTCCTGGCTCGGCTCTCGGAGTCTATGCGCGTGATGATGGCGGCGCCGGAGAAATGAACGCTGGCGGCCTTTAGAGCGGGATATCGTTTCATGAATCCTTCGGTGAGCGGCTTCATCGCCGCGACATCCATGTTGGCATAGATGACCCCTTCGCCTTCGCTTTTGGCACCTTCGAGCAGACGCTGCTGGCGCTCTTGGTTGGGCAATTTTTCCAGCGCCGCCAATCTAGACTCGGCGGTTTGCCCCTGGAGCTGCGAAGTGGTCCATACCAGGCAAGTGAGAGCTGCCAATGCCACAACCCAGGGATCTCATCTCATTCTACTCTTCTTGCGGCTTGTTCATCGCAGTCTTAGAGCACGGCTTACAGGTAACCTCTTTCGCGAAAGTATTTCTTTGCTCCCGGATGGAGCGGAATATTCAACTGCGCCAGCTTCGCCGCCCTGGCAGAACTCACGCATGGTCATGGGCCGTTTATCGAAATGATCCACCGGGATTTGCTTGTAGCAGAGATCAACCGCTTTGGCCATGTTGTAGGCGATGCTGGAAGGCAAGTCGGCGTGGCAGAAAAAGTCCAGCCGCTAAAGTCCAGGGTGCGGATATCCTGGTCCATCTTTGGGTAGTGCTTCCGCGTCAGCATGGCGCTGGGAAAGCCGATTTTTTCCATTTTGCGTAGAACTACGTCGTCAAGTGGCAAGAATCGCATGCCGGCATTGAGCGCCTCGGCGCTCCCAGCTTTTCACCCCTTCGTCGAAGACGGCGTCGGCCTTTCCTGAGCGGATCGCATCTCTGCGCTCCACGCTGCTGGGACTCGCGGCTGCCATAACTTTACCGCCCCAGCGCTCAATGTCGGAGAGGCGAATACCATAAGCTTTGAGAACCTCTTCGATGGCGTAGAGCGTTGTTTGTAACTTCCTTTGCGGCGAGTGGAGATGCGCAACGGATATCTTTGCTTTTTGATGTCTTCGAGGGACTGAATCCCGCTGTCCTTGCGCACGGCGAAGATCAGCCGATCCCAGGTTGGAAATACGCCGATGGCGCGGAGCGGGATTTTTTCTTGTAAAACCCGACTCCCAGATAAGCCATTCGCGACAATCCTACCGGATTGCCGAAACCGAAGTCATATTTCTTCCTGTCCACCAGGGTTGCCGGGCCCGTGCCGCCGAGCTCCGAATCCCGCCAGCCCATGGCGACGTCCAACTGAGATTGGCGCGGGAGCGGGACGTTATTGAAGAAACTCAAACTGACGACGTTGGCGAATGTCGACACGCTTGGAGGTCGCTGCGATAGAGAGCTTGATCGGTTCGTTCATGAGTGGTCTTATCCTTGTGAATTTTGTGGCTATGTCGGTCTCCCGGCGTCGGTCATTGAACTTGTCCTCGGCGGTGGCGCGCGCGTGATTCTCCGACTTAGAATTCTCCATGTCAAGCGAATCCGCCCCCAATCGGCGATTTGCTTCCGCTGGTTTGTTCTGCCTATGATTCATAGTCGGGTAATCCCAAGTGACACAGACCTTTTTCAAAGTCGTAACGCCTCAAGAAGCTTTGAGAGCGCTGCTGCAAGTGTCTCCCGTAGGAACGGAGCAGATTCGAACCGTCCGGGCGCGCGCTCGGGTTTTGGCCCAGGATCTCTATTCCAGCGTCGATTTGCCGCATTTCCACCGCGCTGCCATGGACGGTTACGCAGTGAAGGCAAAAGACACATTCGGCGCGAGTCAAAGTCTGCCGGCCTACTTGAAGCTTGCCGGCGTCGTTGAGATGGGCAAGGAAGCGACGCAGCCGTTTGGGAGCCGGCGAGGCGATACGAATCTCTACAGGCGGTATGATACCGCCGGAGAGCGACGCGGTGGTGATGGTGGAATATACCGATGAAACCGATGCCGGCTTAGTCAGAGATTCATCGTAGCGTCTCACCCTGGCAAAACGTTATCCAAATCGGCGACGACATCAAAAAGGCGAGCTGGTTTTCCAGCGCGGGAAACGGCTCAGGGCCCACGATTTGGGTGCTCTGACCGGTGTCGGGATCTCTTCCGTCCTGGTTTACATGCGGCCCCGCATTGCGCTGATCTCCACCGGGGATGAGATCGTTGATGCCGACACGGATCCAATGCCCGGACAGGTGCGCAACATCAATCAACACTCGCTTGCCGGTCTCATTGAAGGATGGGGCGGTGAATTACGCGATTGGGGCGTCATCCGTGACGACAAGGATCAGTTGATTCGTGCCATTGGGGAAGCCCTCCAGTGGAGCGACCTGGTGCTGCTTTCCGGAGGCAGCTCGATGGGCGCGAAGGATATCGCGCTGGAAGCAATTTTGTCATTCCCGATTCGGAATTTATTTTTCATGGAATCTCAGTGAGTCCTGGCAAGCCGACTATTTTTGCCAAGGCGTGCGGTAAGCCCATTGTGGGACTGCCGGGTTATCCGGTGTCCGCGTTGGTGATCTTCGATCTTTTTGCCGCGCCGTTGATCCGCAAAGTAGGCGGCGAGGATGAGGCGGCCTTAACCAAATTCTCGAAAACTCTGCGCGCGACTCTGAAAACCAACATTTCATCGCAGGTGGGCCGCGAAGACTATGTTCGTGTGACTTTGGAGCGTGATTCCGAACAGTGGTTGGCGACGCCTCTGCCGAGCAAGTCGGGCGCTATTTTCACGTTGGTGAAAGCTGACGGCATGGTTCGAATCGATCTCAACCAAGATGGGTTGGAACAGGGGGAAGAGGTGGAAGTCATATTATTTTAATGTCCGAGTGTTCGAGTTTTCTCACCCGACGCTCGAAACTCGGAACCGCCGAAGCCATGGCGCGCAAGCGATATCTAAAGAAAACTCCTTTGGAAGAGGCCAGAAAACTTTTTGGCAGGTATCGATGCGTCAAGATTGGCCAGCGAGACGGTGCCGGTTGAGGACGCGCTCAATCGCGTTACCGCAGAGCCCGTGTTCGCGAAGATTTCATCGCCTCATTACCACGCCGCTGCCATGGACGGCATCTGCGTCCGCGCCGAGGATACGTTTGGTGCCACTGAGTTTGTCGGAAAGAAACTTACTCGGGCCTTGAAGGATGTGTCGGGGTCTGGTGTTTTTGCCTATGTGGACACGGGTAACTCTCTCCCTGCTTGGGCCAATGCAGTCATCATGATTGAAAAAGTGCGGCAACTCGATGATGAAACGGTGGAGATTTTCGAGTCGGTGGCACCATGGAATCACGTCCGATTGGTCGGCGAGGATGTGGTCGCCACGGAATTACTCTTGCCGCGCTCCCACCGGTTGCGGCCTTACGATTTAGGCGCATTGCTTGCGTCGGGGCACACCTCGGTGCGGGTGAAGGTCCATCCAAAGGTGGGGATCATTCCGACAGGCGACGAATTGATCCAGCCGGGTGAAGAGGCAAAACCGGGGGCGGTCATCGAGTTCAACTCCACCATGCTGGCGGCCTTCGTGCGCGAGTGGGGTGGAGTGCCGGTTAAGTATCCCAAAGTGAGAGACGATGTTGAGCTGCTCAAGCAGGCGCTAGTTCGGGCAGTTGACGAGTGCGATATCGCCACGATCATCGCCGGATCTTCCGCCGGCGAGCATGACTTGACCGCGGACGTGGTCGCCGCTGCGGGTGAGTTGTGGGCGCACGGCATCGACGTGATGCCTGGAAAACCTGCGGTCTTAGGCACGGCGGTCGGCAAGCCAGTGATTGGCTTTCCCGGATATCCAGTGTCGGCGATCGTCATCGCGCGGGAGATCTTGAAACCAGGGTTGGAAAAGTTTCTTGGTTGCGCGGCGCCATGCTATCCCCGAGTTCGTGCCATCGTCCCGAAAACTCGCGTCTCATCTCGGCCTCGAAGAATTTATCCGCGTAACCTTGGGACGCGTTGGAGAAAAATTGGTCGCCGTGCCGCTGGCGCGTGGCGCTGGCGTGATTACGACAATGGTGCACGCCGATGGATTATTGCGCATCCCCAGCTTTATCGAAGGTTTGAATGCGGGCGAGGAAATAGAGGTGGAATTGCTGCGGCCCGAAGAGGAAATTGAAAATACCATCCTTTGCACGGGTAGTCACGACTTCGCCATCGGAGTACTCGAAGACCAACTCAAGCTGCGACACCCGGAACTGAAGATCGCAGCAACGAATGTCGGCAGCTTGGGAGGCTTGCTGGCGTTGCAGCGCGGCGAGACCCATATCGCTGGCACTCATTTGCTTGACCCGGAAACGGGCATCTACAACATCCCTGACATCAAAAAACAATTCCCAACACTCCGGTTGTCTTGGTTCATCTGGCGCAACGAGAGCAAGGTATTCTGGTGCTGCGCGATAATCCGAAATCGATTCGCGGCCTGCACGATCTCGCGCGAAAGGATTGCCGGTTCGTCAACCGGCAACCGGGTTCCAGGACGCGTGTCTTGCTCGATTACGAGCTCAAGAGATTGAGGATTGACCCGGCTTCCATTCATGGCTACGAGCGGGAAGAGTTTACTCATATGGCGGTCGGAGTAGCAGTTGCTAGCGGTCTGGCCGATGCCGGACTCGGAGTGCGCGCGGCGGCCCAGGCTCTGGGGCTCGATTTCATTCCGCTGGCCAACGAGCAGTACGACCTGTTATGCCTGCGCCCGTTTTATGAATCCGCAAAGAGGAACACAACTGATGGCAATCATTCGCTCCCAATCCTTAAAGACAGCGGTCGCGCTCTCTGGCGGCTACGATCCGGTTAAGGCCGGAGTAATTCTCTACCAGCAGTAACTCCACTGTCGTTCGTTCCCCATTCTATTAAGGAGTTCATAAGTATCTAGACAACTTTTGTTCCTAGAACCCAGGGAACAAGTCCTTCCAAGCGCGGGCAACAAGTCTGTGACTTGTCTGGCCGCCACCCGATCCACCCCATAGGCGGTTATTCCAACGGTCCGGGCCTGAACGCTTCCTTTGGGTTCAGCTGCCCGCGCTTTCACGACTCGTCCCTGGGCGTGTCTTATGTCTACTAACCAATGAACTCCTTAGTAAGTCATCGGTGCCGCAGTTTATCCTGGTCAACGGCAAGGCTGTTTAGCTCACGCGGACAGCAAATTATTTGCGCAGTTTTTTCCAAGCTCAGTCCGCCACTGTACTAGCCAGTCGCGGGTTTGTCCCGGGTTGTCCATTTTTGTGCTTGAACAGCTCCAACTTCTGCCGTACTTCCCTTCGAAAACAGCGAGTTAGACGCAGGTTTTGCTGGCATTGGCATTGCGTTTCGGCCTCCTGAGGAAATTTTCGATGGATGAGAACTTAGAAAACATTCGTTTACTCACTCTTTCTGAAGCTGCAAATCTTTTGCAGGTTTCAACGCGGACACTGCAGCGAATGATCCGTAATGGAGAACTGCCGGCTTTCTAAGGTTTGGAGGTCAGTGGCGCCTGCGTGAAACACAGCTGAGGCAGTGGGTGGAGAATAGGGAAAGCTCGCTTGTTAAGCTGGAAAAGAGAGTCGTGACATATGAGAGTGGGGTGTTCTCGCGTCTTCGCTCTCGATTGTTTGCTTCATTCCCGAGCGTCCAACTGTGCAAACGGAGAAGTTTCCTGGAGACGATGAATTGGCTGAGGCGGCTACTTCTTTCGAAAAGTGGGATCGAAGGCTCAGAAATAGAAATCGCGGAGGAAAAAAAAGATGCGCAGGTTTGCATGCCACCTGGCTGGATCATGCTTTGGAAGTGGATCGAAATTCCTCGCCAGTCGACCGGGTAACGCGCGTTGTCGATGTTGATTGCGGCGAGGCGGTTCGACAATCCGCTAGTACAGCGTTTCTAGCAAACCTTCGTATGCCGTGTGAGAGGAATTGAGCCCTCCAAGTAGCCGTTAAGCGGAGTCCAAGGGTGAAGACGCTGCAGAAAGAAAAATCCCCTCTGAGTTCATCTCCCTAGGTACGGACTTCGTGTGCGCCTTATTCTGCTGGTCTTTATTGCCGTCGTCCCGGCGCTCATCCTCATCCTCCACAATGCGAAGCATGATCGCGATGTGAGCGCCGAGAGAATTCAAGAAGATGCTCAGCGGATCGTTGAGATTGCCGCCAGCCGCCAAACGCGATTCATCGATTCCGCGCGCCAATTATTGGCCGTATTGGCGGAAGTGCCTGAAGTGGTAATGGGGTGACTCCATGGCCTGCAATCGGTTTGTGAAAGGACTCACGGATCGCTACAGCGTTTATGGGAATCTCGGTCGCATTGATGCCGAAGGCAATCTGGTCTGCAGCGCCATCGGATTCTCCGGCACTCTTAACCTCGCTAACCGCTCCTATTTTCGCAGGGCGAAGGACTCCAAGGACTTTGCCATCGGGGACTACCAGATCGGCAAAGTCGCCAACAGAGGAAGCGTTGATTTTGGCTATCCGATACTAAATCGATCCGGGGAGGTGGAGGGTGATCTATGCGGCGTTAGACTTGACTTGGCTGACCCATTTGGCTGCGGAGGCTCGATTGCCCGAGGGAGCATCGCTATCGATATTGGACAGTCAGGGAACTATTCTAGCTAGATTCCCGGACCCCGAGAAGTGGGCCGGAAAGCCCGTCCCCGATGCACCTCTCTTCCAACTTCTCCAGCTGGGCAATCGCGCAACCCAAGAGCTCATCGGGGTGGACGGTGTAAAGCGGCTGTACGCGTTTACTATTCTCAGTGGAAAACCTCAAGCCGGGCGGATCTATGTCGTCGTCGGCATCCCGCAGGAGATTGCCTTTGCCCAGGTCAACCGTACGCTGCACCGGAATCTCGGCTGGCTCGGAGTGGCCTGCCTTGCTGGCCCTGGCAACGGCCTGGTTTATCGGTAACCGGCACGTGGTTGCTTACGTTAGCGAGCACGCAAGGGCTGAAGCAGCGCGTCTCCAGTTAGCTTCGATTGTCGAGTCTTCCGAAGACGCGATCATTGGAAAATCGTTAGATGGCACCATTACCAGTTGGAACGACGGCGCCGAGGTGATGTACGGCTATACGCTGGAGGAAGTTAAGGGTCATCCGATTACCATATTGAACCCGCCGGACCGGCCCAATGAAATTCCTCAATTGTTGGAAATCGTCAAGCAAGGAAAGGGAATCAATCGCTATGAAACGGAACGGATCAGAAAAGACGGTCGCCGGTTGTACGTTTCGGCTTCCGTATCCCCGATCCGGGATTACGAAGGAAAAGTCGTCGGGGCTTCGACCATCGGTCGCGATATCACTGCGCTGCGAAAAGTGGAGGAGAAGCTTCTTGCTCATGCCAGCCAGATGGAAACGCTCTACACCATTGGACAAGAAATAGGCAGAACGCTCGCCCTCGATCAGGTGATCCAATATGCTTTGGATCGAGTCGTTTCGGCATCCGGTTTTGACGTCGCATTCATACACTTTTCTGGCAAATCATCCGCTCCCACGGTTTACGTTCCCGGTAGTGCGTCGCGATCGTCAGCAGAACAAACGCAACTGCTGGCGCGCCTCGGTGAGGACTTTGAACGAAGGATAACCGCATGCAAGGAGCCGTGGTTTGTCGAAGATGCCGCCGCTCTGCCGGAGCTAAAAGAGCTGCAAGCGGTTGAAGACATGAGAGCATTGGTAGTACTGCCGTTGTCCGGTAGCGAGCAGCGTCGGGGTACGCTCACATTGATCAGCCCGAGAGTTCAGACGTTTGGTCCTGAGGAGTCACAGTTTCTCCAAGCCTTGGGGCAACAGATCGCTCTGGCGATTGAGAATGCCCAACTTTATGGCGCCACAGTAGAAGTCAATGCTCATCTCCAGGAAGAGATAGAAGAGCGTAACCGGGCAGAGAAAACGTTGGCAGATTTTACGGCCATGGTGGTTCATGATCTACGATCACCTCTGTCCAATGTGGTGTCGATTGCGGAGTCGCTCCAAGATGGGTTGTTTGGACAGGTCAACGAGCAGCAGAACAAGTGGCTTTGGAAGATCGAGACCAACTGCAAAAGCCTCATCGAACATGTCAGCGATTTCTTGGAACTTTCAAAAATCGAAGCCGGACACATCGAATTGGTCAACAAGCCCGTTGATCTTAAGGCGCTGATCCAGGAAATCTTGGTGGAGCACTCGATCCAGGCCGACAAAAGACAAATCTCACTCAGAAATAAGATCGACAGAGAGTTGCCGACAATCTGGCTGGATCCCCGCCGCGTCAACCAGGTGTTAAGCAATCTTCTCAACAACGCCCTGAAATTTTCCGACGACGGGGATGATATCGAGGTGGGTGCCAGCCGTGGTAGCGGTAACGAGGTCAACGTGTGGGTCAAAGACGCAGGGATTGGCATCGACAGCGATGAAATCGGCCAGATATTTGAAAAGTATCGCCAGGTCTCAAGCGAAAGAAACTCCGGGCACAAAGGAACCGGCCTGGGATTAGCGATCTGTAAAAAATCGTCGAGGCTCATGGCGGACGGATCTGGGCGGAAAGCCAAAAAGGGAAAGGCGCGACGGTTTTTATTTTCCTTGCCAATAGACCGCGTCGAGTTCTGGAGCAAACTGAAATTAACCTGAGCGACGTCGCAGAACGATGGGTAGGACGGATACGGAGCTCCAATGGGTTTTATCTTCCGGGATCGGAGCCACTATGAGTCCGCTCGACACTCCAACCAATTTTGAGCGTCCTCAGGTTCACCCAGCAGAAGAGCGGGTGGGCTCCAGTGAGCTTCAGACGCTGCAAGAGATCAGCCGTACGATTCTGGATTCCCTCGATCTCAAAGTGATGATGGAGGGAATTCTGAATAAAGCCTCCGCAATCGGTGGTTTCGATATCGGGATGATTTGCTTTGTGACCACAGCGCGACAGACGCTGGAGCCCGTCGCCCACTGTGGATTTCGCGATCACGAAAATTTGACGACCTATCGCGAACACATGAGAGAGCAGTCCACCGCTGGGATCGTTGATCGGGTGATCGCAACGAAGGAGATCCGTATAGTCGACCTCCATAAGACCGAGGGCATACGTACTTTTAGGAGCGAAGCGGTGCGCTCTTTGGTCATCGTCCCGCTGCGGACGAATCAGGACGCGTTGGGCATCATGTACCTCGGCAGCCGCCGGCGCGAAGAGTTTGAACCCAGCCAGATTCGCCTCCTTGAAGCCGTTGGAACCCAAGCGGGGATTGCCGTTCAAAAGGTCAGAATGTTCGAGGCGGTGGAACGGCGAGCCAAAGAACAAGAGGCGTTGAATGTTATCGCCACCGCTACTAGCCGGTCGCTCGAGCTAAAAGAGCTTTTTGAGATCGCGGCGGATAAAACCGTCATGGTAACCGAACGACAGCGGATTAACTTCAGACTCAAAGATCCGCTTACGTGGCAAGGTTAACGTCGTAGCTTATCGAGGATTTACCGAGGAAGAGATAGAAACGCTCCGTCGTATCACGCCGCACCCAATGAGCGAACAGGTTTTCGCATCGGGAAAGCCACTGGTCATCAATGATCATGTAGGGCCCGCAGTTTCGGGACTCTTGGCAAGGACTCAGTCGGTGGCGTGGATTCCTATCAAAGCCGGGCCGAAGGTCGTTGGAGTTCTAGGCATTTCCGACGATCAATCGAGACCCTTTACCTCCACGAGGTGGAGCTGCTCCAGGCGATCGGCAGCGTGATTGGCGTCGCCATTGAAAATGCCCGGCTGTTTGAGCAAACGAGAAAGCAGGCGGCCGAGCTGGAGCAGTCAAATCGAGGCGAAGGATGAATTGTTGGTTGTCATGGCGCAACAGAAAGAAGAACTGTCCCGCCTCAACGCCGGATTGGAACGTGAAATTGCCGAGCGAGGACGAGCCAAGGCGGAAATCGCCGCCAAGAACCGCGACCTCGAGACCTTGCTCTACGTGACCTCCCACGATCTAAGGGAGCCACTGCGCGCCATCGAGAACTTCTCGCGCATTGTCAATGACCGCTACGGCGAGCGGCTTGACGATAAAGGCCAGGATTTTCTGCGGCGCATCATTTCGGGAGCGCAGCGCTTGAACCGTCTGTCTCGATGATATCTTGACGCTCTCTCGCTCCCAGCGGATCGGGGCGCCGAGTGAAGAAGTTGACGGCGAAAGTATCGTGAGCGAGGCCCTAAAGCGTCTCGAAGGCAAAATCAACGCTACCTGTGCTCGGGTTCACGTGGCGAAAGACTTCCAGGGACTGCGAGTGGACAAGACTTGGGCGACCCAGGCGATCTACAACCTCATCGCCAATGCTCTTAAGTTCACCCGCGAAGGCGAAGCGCCTGACGTGGAGATCGCGCCCTATCGGCCGGAGGGGCCGGGCCGGAATGCGATCGGCATCGTGGTGCGCGACCGTGGTCCGAGGATCGCGCCGGAGCATACGGAGAGAATATTTCAACTTTTTCAGCGGGCCGTAGGGCGAGAGGTCGAGGGGACGGGGGCGGGGCTAGCCATCGTGCGGCAGATTGCCGAGCGGCATGGCGGCAGCGCTTGGGTGGAGCCCCGCCAAGGCGGCGGTTCGGAATTTATCATTACGTTCGGCTAAGGAAAATGATTTGGCAGGAGGCGCTAGCTAATAATGGACACTCAACCCATGGAAATCCTCTTGGTGGAAGATAATGAAGACGATATTTTGCTCGAGCAGGAGGCGTTAGCCGATGCCAAGCTCGTCAACTTGATGTGCGTGGTGCGGGATGGAGAAGAGGCTATGGCCTACTTGCGGCGCCAGGGCAAGTATCAAAACGTCAAGATGCCGGGCCTCGTCCTTCTAGACATCAATATGCCCAAGAAAAACGGCTTTGAGGTGCTCAATGAAATAAAATCCGATCCCGCTCTGATGCACATTCCGGTGGTTATGCTCACCACGAGCGACAGTGAAGCCGATATTGTCAAGTCCTACGCCAAAGGAGCCTGCTCATACATCACTAAACCGATGGACTTCGATAAATTCAGAGACGTGGTCAAGCAATTTGCGCTTTATTGGGTATTGGTGGCTAGGGTTCCGTCGCGACAGGGGTGAAAGGCCATGCGAGTTTTGCTCGTCGAAGACAATGACGACGACGCTCTGTTGATTCGAGAATCGTTGTCCGAGACGACCTTGGAGATCGATCGCGCTGAGCGGCTCTCGACGGCGCTGGCACAGCTGACGCCGAGGAAAGTTTGACGCCGTCCTGTTGGATCTTTCGCTTCCCGACGCCTGGGGACTGGATACGATCCGTCGTTTGCGGCGCGAAGCAGCGGCCGTGCCCATTGTGGTTTTGACGGGCCTGAACGATGAAGAGATCGCAATGCGGGCCGTGGAGGAGGGCGCGCAAGATTATCTCTTCAAGGGACAGGTGGACGGCTATTTGTTAGCGCGCTCTTTGCGTTACGCAATTCAAAGGCACAGAGCGGAAGAGACCTTGAAAGAACGTAACCGAGAACTTTTGATTCTGCAAAAATCAGTGAGACGATTTTGGGTTCTTTGGATCTGAAAGCGGTTCTGGAGAAAATCTTAGAAGAAACTATGGTCACTGATTCCTTCGATCTTGGCAATGTTCGGTTGTTGGACCGGAGCGGCGAAATGCTTGAAGTGGTAGCCGGCCGGGGATACCGGCATCCGGAGCATGTCCTGGGCCACCGCGCGCTGGCGCGGACGACGGAAAGCGGCCAGTCGAAATTCGGCGATCGCCTTTTTAAAGAGCCTTGCGTCGAGGAAGACCTGCAACAATGTGGCGGCTATCGAACCTTAAAAAGGAAGGTGTGGAATCTTTTATCATGGTTCCGGTTCGAGCCAATGGCGAGGTTGTGGGCACTCTTCAGCTTGCAAGCAGGACGCCGCGCAAGTTTAAGCCCGAGGAAGTAAACCTCCTCCAGACCATCGGCAACCAGCTGGGTGTTGCGGTGCAGAAAGCGCAGCTTTATGAGGAGACATCCCGACAAGCGCTCGAACTCGAAAAAGCGAACAAGATGCAGGCGGACTTCGCCGCGATGATCGCCCACGACCTCAGATCTCCTCTGATGAATATCATGGGAGTGGTGGAGGTCATGACAGAGGGATGTTCGGCAGTGTAACTGAGGAGCAGAAAAAATGGCTTGCAAGGATTGAGGCCAACAGCCAAAACCTCGTGGATCTTGTGAGTGACTTTCTCGATGTTTCCAAACTTGAATCCGGTTACGTTGATATAAACCGGGAAATGGTCAATCTCATAGGATTGATTCAAAAAGTATCGACAGTTATCGAGTGCTAGCCCTGGACAAAAGAATCTCAATCAAAGGGGCTGTGGCTGCGTCTCTTCCCGCCGTCCACGCCGATCCGCGACGTTTGGACCAAGTCCTGAGCAACTTAATCAGCAACGCGATTAAATTCACCGAAGAAGGGGAACGGTAGAGGTGGGTGCCGCGCTGACGGATGCAGCTCTGATCAAGGTATGGGTTAGAGACAACGGAGTCGGTATAGCCGCCGATGAAATGGGTCAGCTTTTCGAAAAATATCGACAGGGCGGCAATGTGAAACACTCAAGTCACAAGGGAACCGGTCTGGGTCTGGTGATCTGTAAGATGATTGTCGAAGCTCACGGCGGACGGATCTGGGCTGAAAGCACTGAGGGAAGCGGAGCGACCTTTTTCTTCTCGTTGCCTACCAATGCCTGACTGTTCTCAGGCAAGATATTAAAGCCAACGCATCACGCAGAGTTACTGATGTTACACCGGCATGAGGCCGTGTTTTTCTGGGTCGCTCTTCCTTTTTCCCACGCAGAATTTCTAAAGATTGGATGAGCCGCTTGCGGGTTTCGGACGGCCTGATGGCGGCCTGAGCGAATTGCTTGGACAGCGCTTCGAAGGGCCCGCTGAACCGCTCGGTGAACTCGGCGATTTTCTCTTGGCGGGTCTTTTCCGGGTCCGGCGATCGTTCAATTTCCCTTCTGTAGAGGATGTTGACCGCTCCACCGCCGCCCATGACTGCCAACTCGACCCCCGGCCAGACGAAGAGTTGATCTGCGCCCATTTCTCGAGTGCAAAGCGCCTGTTTGGCGCCGCCGTAGCCTTTGCGCAGCACGATGGTGATTTTTGGCACTGTAGCTTCCGCGTAGGCATAGAGCATCTTAGCGCCGTGGCGGATGATTCCTTTTCTTCTTGCTGTTTGCCGGGAAAGAACCCCGGCACATCCATTAACGTGATGACAGGGATATTAAAAGCATCACAGAAACGGATAAAGCGAGCGGCCTTGTCCGATGCATCCACGTCGAGACTGCCGGCGAGAAACATCGGCTGGTTGGCTACGAACCCGACCGGGTGACCGTCCAGCCGGCCAAAGCCGATGACCAGGTTGCGCGCAAATTTGCCTTTCAAGCTCGAGAAAATCGCCGTCATCAACGATCGCTTTGATCACCTGAAGAATGTTATAGGCGCGCCGCGGGTCTTCGGGGACAATTTTCTCAAGCAAATCGACCGGCCGGTTTGGATCGTCTGGATTTGGTTTATGCGGCGGGGGCGATTCAAAGCTCGACGGCAAGAAGCCGAGCAACCTTCGGATCATGGCGAGGCATTCCTCATCGTTCTTGGCGACCAAATCCGTGACGCCGGAAACTTCGGAATGGATTTTAGCGCCGCCTAACTCTTCCATCGTTACCGTCTCACCGAGCACCTCTTTGATGACCGCCGGCCCAGTGATGAACATCTGGCTGCTGTTCTGAACCATTAGAATGAAGTCGGTCAGAGCAGGGGAGTAGGAACCAACGCCAATGCAAGGGCCCATGATGGCCGAGATCTGGGGAATACAGCCGGAGGCAATACTGTTTTCGAAGAAAATTTTTCCGATGGCGGAGGTTACGGAAAGGCCTTCCTGAATGCGGGCGCCGGCAGAATCGTTCAGACCGATGAGAGGAACGCCCAGTTTGCGCGCGGTTTGGATCACATAAGCGATTTTCTCCGCGTGAGCGCTGCCGACTGACCCGGCGAGGATGGAACGGTCCTGGGAAAAACATACACCGGCCGGCCGTCGATTTTGCCGAATCCGGTTACCACGCCATCCGACGGTAGTCGTTTCTCGGCCATGCCGAAGTCGGTGCATTGAGTTTCTGCCAGCATGAACTCTTCAACGAAAGTGCCGGGATCGAATAGTTTGTCGATCCGTTCCCTCGCCGTTAGCTTTCCTTCGGTGTGCTGCTTAGCGGCGGCCTTCGGGTCGGCGTCAAGGGCGGTCTTTTCTAACGCGGTGAGTTTTTTTCAAGATCTTCTCTGGATTTCGTCATCCGTTCACCTGTTGTCAGCCACCGACGATGCCCATGCCTTTGAGGACGGACAACATGACGGCGGCGGCGATAACCGGAACCGATCTGCCCGCCGGCATTGGCGCTCATGGCATGCATTAAGAGATAACTTTTCTTATTGTACCTTTGGCCTTCCACTTGAACGACCCGCGCCGACATAGGAAATGCCGAAATACCTGCGGCGCCGATCAGCGGGTTGATTTTACCGCCGGTCAGAACACACATCACCTTGCCGAACAGAACGCCGACGGCGGTGTCGAGGCAAATGGCGATGAGGCCAAGCGCCAAAACCAAAAGCGTCTCACCGCGCAGAAACTTATCGGCTTGCATAGTGCCGCCGATTGCAAGGCCGAGCAGCAGCGTGACAATATTCGCGATCTCGTTCTCCGAGGCGCTCTTGAGCCGATCGACCACACCGCTTTCCCTCATCAGGTTGCCCAGCATTACCGTACCGATCAAGGCGGTCCCCAGCGGCGCCAATATCGACGCCACGATGGTAACAACGATCGGAAAAATAATCTTGGTGGTTTTCGACACTGGCTGCTTCACCACGCCCATGACAATTTTTCGTTCCTTGTCCGTGGTCAGCATGCGCATGATCGGCGGCTGAATGAGCGGGACGAGCGACATGTAAGAATAGGCAGCGACGGAAACCGCGCCGAGCAGGTGCGGCGCGAATTTCGAGCTGACATAGATGGCCGTCGGCCCGTCGCAAGCGCCGATGACGGCGACGGCGATGGCGTCGAGTTTATCGAAGCCCAGCGCGAGGGCCAGGAGGAGAGTCAGAAAAATGCCGAACTGGCCAGCGGCGCCCAGCAGGATAATTTTCGGATTTTCCAAGAGCGGTTGAAAGTCGGTCATGGCGCCGATGCCGACAAATATCAAAAGTGGAAATACTTCTGTCAGCACTCCGTTGTCGTACAAGAACCGAAGAAAACCATGCTCATCCATCATCCCCGCCAGTGGTATGTTGACCAAAATGGCGCCAAAACCGATGGGCAGAAGCAGCAGAGGTTCATAACCTTTGCTGATTCCCAAGTAGAGCAGGAGTGAGCCAACCAGGATCATGATCACATGGCCCAACCCGAGATTGGTAATTCCAAGAAAAATGCCTTGAAGGCCGGAAACAAGCGCCGATTCCATGGATTTCTCCTAGCCTTGCTAGTTCGCCGAGTCGTCGGGTTGGTACGGGAAGATTTTTTGATTAAGAGAATGAGCAGGCTCAAACACCACAACACCAGCATGGTTCCGCCCATGCCGATCAAAGCGACTGTCCAACCGAACGTCCAGATGTCCATCGGGTCTCCGTGCAAATTAAGCGTGCCGATCGTTACAAAGGTGATTTACTCGATGACGGCGAGAACTTCTTCTGCCGTGACGGCCTGACCAGGTGTAACTTTGATTTCCTTTAAGACTCCGCTAGTGGGTGCGACGATAGGAATCTCCATTTTCATCGCTTCCATGACCACCACAACTTCATCCTCCTCCACCTGATCACCGACGTTTTTCTCAATCTTCAAGATCTTTCCCACCATGGGTGCTTCGACGTTAGTTGCCAACGCTGGTCTCCTTTTCCAGACGCATCGTTTGATGCTAGGTAGTGTCGAGTATTGCCATTTAGTAGAGTTTCGCGCTGCTTGTCAATGCTCGGAAAGATGAATTCCCTCGGAAAAGCGCTGCCGATTAGGTGACCGGCGCTGCTGTGTGGAAAGCATTTGGCTTTGGAAATTCCAGCGTCTTACTCCGGCTGTCAGTGAGCGGCTTTCCTTGCTTTTGGATGTTTGATACGGTATGAAGCGACAACAGTTTTTGGGAGGAAGAATATGGCTAAACCGGCACCTCAGGTCGACAATGTAATGGACAATATCCCTTATTACGAGAAATGGCAGTTAGGGGAAGGTATTCCCATTGTCAAAACCTTTTTTGTTCAGGATTTAAAAAAGTTGAACTAAAGCCTTGGGATCGAACCGGTGGCAACGGCGCGTTCATTAATATGGAAGGCGCGGAGGGAACAACCGGTGCTTATGTTCTGGAGATAGCTCCGGGCAAACACACAAACCCCCAGAGACATCTCTATGAAGACCTGATTTTTGTTCTCAAAGGCCGCGGGGCAACGACTATTTGGAACGACAAAGGGGCGAAACAAACCTTTGAATGGCAAGACGGGAGTCTGTTCGCTTTGCCGCTCAATGCCTGGCATCAGCACTTCAATGGCCAAGGGGACGAGGCAGCGCGATTCTTCTCCGTCAACAGCATGCCGATCGTCTTCAACCTCTTTCACAGTGCCGACTTCATTTTCGACACACCGCGTGATTTCGCGGATCGTTTCAACGGCGAGGACGAATACTTCAGCGGCAAGGGCAAAGCTTATCCTGGTCGGGTGTGGGACACTAATTTCATCGCCGACGCCCGCAATTTCAAACTTGAAGATTGGAAGGAGCGTGGTGGTGGAGGAAAGAACGTAATGTTGGAGATGGCCAATGGTTCGATGGCCGCTCATATCTCAGAATTCCCCGTTGGCACTTATAAAAAGCGCATCGCCACGGCCCCGGTTTTAACGTTATCATCATCAAGGGAGTGGGCTTTTCAATGTTTTGGAGAGAAGGAGAACAGCCCAAGCGCTATGATTGGCAAGACGGCAGCGTTTTCACGCCGCCGGCGATGATGTGGCACCAGCACTTTAATACGGGTGCCACCGGAGCGCGTTATCTGCCTCCGCGTTTGGGCGGCATTAAGTACAGCTTGGGCGAAAGTTTCGGTGACATCACGAAAGTGGATAAAGACGTCAAGGCGGGCGGTAACCAGATCGAGTACTACGACGAGGATCCCAACATCAGAAAGATGTTCGAGGAGGAGTTAACGAAGTCAGGAACTTACAGCCGGATGAATCCGGATTTTTATAAAAGACCCGCTTAAACTCACAAGCTCTTGAGGGTCGATTCTTTGGAACCCCGCGCCGCTCAAAGCGGCTCGGGGTTTTTTGGCTGACCTTGTGCGGGACTTCAGAAAGATTGAGAGCTAAGCTCACGCTGTGGTAAGTTAGATCGATGGCCCGTGTGAGTCGTGTTTTGCTGCCCTTTGTGCTTACTGGCATAGTGCTTCTGTCAGACCTGTCCTGGCTTGAATCCTCAAATAAAAACACGACGACCGACAACGCCGTCGGTCTAGCGTCTGCTTCTACGCCAACGCCAACCCCAACTCAGAAACCCGAGCGTTCCGCTCCGGCTTCGCCGGTTGCGGAGCAGAAAACCCCTGACGAGAAGTCTCCGTCAATTATTCAGATGCTTGAAGGACGCGAGCATGATTTGATTCTCTGGGTATCGATCGCAATCATCGCCTTTGCTATCGGTTGGATTCTCGGGGAAACTACTACTTGCGCCGCGATCGTGCTCGCAGCAAAAGGTTGCGTTTTTAGTATCCGGTGAATGACGCTTCAATACAATGGAAGTTTATTTGCTGCTTATCTTCGCCTATCTGCTTGGCTCGGTGCCGACGGGTTATATTCTCGGTTCTTTGGCGGGTGTCGATGTGCGGAAAGCAGGCAGTGGCAATGTAGGGGCGACCAATGTTGCTAGAGTGGTCGGCAAACGTCACGGAATCTTAACTCTGGTCGCGGACATCGCTAAAGGCTTTGTCCCCGTCATCGTTGCCCTCAATATAGGTCTGACTCCCACGGCGACAGCCTTTGTCGGGATCGCTGCGTTCCTAGGTCATTTGTATCCAGTATTCTTGCGGTTCCAGGGCGGAAAAGGAGTGGCCACGGCTCTGGGGGTTTTCTTGGGGCTGGCACCTTGGGCCACACTCGTCTTGATGGCAATTTTTGTTCTGGTCCTTCTGGCCGCCCGCGTTGTCTCTCTAAGTTCAATGGTGGCTGCTGCCTCCGCCCCCATGGTATTCTGGCTATTTTTTCACTCTCCGATATTGACAGGCATGAGCTTATTTATTGCTGTCATGATTGTCCTACGCCACCGCGGCAACATTCAACGCTTGCTGTCCGGTACGGAACCGCGGTTAGGCACCTCTAGTTCTCGATAATTACCTCGACCCGCCGATTCTGCCGTCGGCCCTCTTCGTTATCGTTGCTTGCAATCGGCGAACGCGTTCCCAGCCCACGTGAGCTAATTTGACTATTTCTTACTCCATCTCTCGCTAAAGCATCGGCTACAGTGTCCGCTCGCCTTTCGGAGAGTAGCTGGTTATACGCTTCTTGGGCGGCGCTTTCTCTGCTCGCGTGGCCTTCAACCGCGATACGCCGATTCGTCGCCTCGCGCTTGACGATGCTCGCGATCTGATCGACACGGCCTCTACCGTCCGAAGTTAGTTCCGCGCTGTCAAACTGAAAATTGACACTCGGAAGATTGACCATAACGCCGCGGCTGGTCTCACGGGCCTCAATGTTGCGTTTTTTAGTTCTTCAATCAACGCTTGGTTTTTAGCGATCTCAGCACGCTGTTGATCAAGGGCTTTTTGCTGTTCAGCCTGCTTCACTTCCTGGCCCTGGAGCTGATCGCCAATCAGCGCACCGGCGCCCAACCCCAATGTGCCGCCGACCGCCGCCCCAATTCCCGGATGGCCCACCGCCGCTCCTATGGCCCCGCCCGCGGCGGCAGCCTCCTAAGGCACCAATGCCTGCGCCTTTTTCACGAGTGCTTACTGATCCGCCCGCACACCCGGAAGCCAAAACCAATAGAATCCCCACTGATGCGACCTTTAGATGTATATCCATAGATTGGTACCTCCTTGACTACGCGCTGTTTTCCTTATCCTTCGCTGTCCTGCCAGCGTATCCATACATTCTTTCTTTTTAGATTAGACGTTCGATTTCGGCCTGCAGAAATAGCCGAATTCTTAAGGCTAATATTCGGCCCGCTTCTTGAGTCTTTCGAACTCTTCTTTGGCGGTCGAGTTCGGCTTGGTTGGAGTCGATCTGCTCTTCGGCCTTGAAGTTGATCGCCGATCAGTAGGCCGGGGCCGAGCCCGAGCGCACCGCCGGCGGCGGTACCCGCTCCTGGATGTCCCACGGCTGCTCCGATAATACCTCCAACGGCGGCGGCGCCAAGGGCACCATTTCCAGCGCCCAGCTCCTCCCGAGTCGTCAACGATCGTCCGAAGCAGCCAATTGCTATAAATACAAGAAAAATAAGGGTAATTATCCAAAACCGGTTTCATGAGTTCTGCTTCGTTCGGTTCGCTAGCTGAGTTAACCTCAAATTTTAACAGATCAAACCTGACCCATCAAACAGTCTAGTATGATGATTAGAATATTATTTTATTTGCATGTCTTTGGTCATTCCATTCGATCGCATGTCGGGCCAATTTCAGTCCAGGCTGACCCGCGTTGGAATCGAAAAATACGACGGCATTCCTGACTCCAGCGTTGGGTGGGAAATAACGACAAGATAAGATTACCTGGCAAACAAATTTTCTAGGCCAGGACACCAACAACAGACCTTGATATCGGAGACTTGTATTGACATCGTAGACCTTAGAAGTCTATAGTTTTTATGAAAGGAAAACCGTGGAAACTGTTACTCAGGAACAAGTTCTAGCGGCGTTGAGAAACGTCCAAGACCCTGAATTGCACCGCGACATCGTAAGTCTCGGTATGGTCAAAGATCTTGCTGTCGCTAACGGCAACGTAGCCTTTACCGTCGAGCTGACTACCCCGGCTTGCCCGCTGCGGGAAAGTATTGAGGGCGACTGCAAGAAGGTATTGGCAGGAATTCCCGGGGTCAGTGATTTAAAGATCACTTTTGGTGCGCAAGTGCGCGGCAGTAAGACGGGAGGCGGACAGACGGATTTGCTGCCGACCGTCAAGAACGTTGTCCTGGTTGCTGCGGGCAAAGGTGGCGTCGGGAAGTCCACTGTCGCAGCCAACCTAGCCGTAGCGTTGAAGATGCACGGCGCTGCGACAGGGTTACTCGATGCCGACATCTACGGGCCATCGGTTCCGATTATAATGGGTGTAAAGGGCGAGCCTAATAAGGTTGAAGTCAATGGCGGATACAAGATAGCTCCAACCGTCGCTCACGGTGTGCCCGTAATGTCAATTGGCTTCTTTCTCGACGCCGACCAAGCGGTGATCTGGCGCGGGCCGATGTTGGGCAAGGCACTGCATCAATTGATGGCGGATGTTCATTGGGGAGATCTGGATTATCTCGTCGTGGACATGCCGCCAGGAACCGGCGACGTGCAGATTACTTTTTCTCAACAGCTTAAGGTCAGCGGTGCACTGTTGGTCGCAACGCCGCAAGAAGTCGCACTGGCAGATGTAATTCGGGCCAAGACGATGTTTGATAAAGTGATGATCCCCATTGTCGGGATCGTTGAAAACATGAGCTACTTCATCTGCGACGGTTGCGGAAAGAAGCACGAAATCTTCTCGCGCGGGGAGCCCAGAGAGCTGCAGAACGGTTTCAGATCCCCTACCTTGGAGAAATTCCGATTACGCCGGCGCTTCGAGAGGGGGCGACAAGGGTGTGCCAATCTTGATTCAGGACCCCAGATCCGAAGTGAGCAAGATTTTTCTTGAAATTGCTGGGAAGTTAGCGGGTCAGCTTTCCATCGCCTCTGAGCGAGCAAGAAAAAGCCCAGGACCCAACATTATCACGACCTAGCCAGTCGAAACGAGGAGTTGTTGCCAATGATTACTAAAGAACAAGTCTACGAGGCTCTCCACGAATGCTACGATCCGGAAATCCCAGTTAACATTGTCGACCTGGGTTTGGTTTATGATGTGCAAGTCGACGATGATGATAACGTAGCCGTGAAAATGACGCTCACTGCGCCGGGATGTGGCATGGGAACGATGATTGCTGCGGATGCCAGGCAAAGGATTCTTGCCCTGGAAGGTGTCGGCGATGCCACTGTTGATCTTGTCTGGGAACCGCCCTGGAATCCTAGCATGATCAGCGAAGAGGCGAAGCAAAAACTGGGCATTGCTAGCTAGCCCGACGCCGGCCAACTTCCGATCAAATCTTCGGCTGGGACGACGAAACTCGTCTCGGCATGCTGCAATTGTTTTTGTCATGATCCGGCTTCCGGACTTCTAATCCAAACTCGCGGAGACCATCATGCTCCTTCGGCCTAGGTTAAGATCCGTAGAGGTATTTCCTGTTCAGCAAGAAGGCAAGACGCTGGTTTACCTGAAAGATCCGGAAAACTTCGCTCAGCCTCTGGGCATCTCTCCGGCGGGGTACTTCATTATCTCCCATTTCGACGGTGAGCATTCTTTGGTTGATATTCAGGAAGCTTATTGCAAGCAATTTGGCGCGCTCCTGCTTACCGACGAGCTGCAACGATTCATCGATCTGCTCGATCACCACTACTACCTCCAGTCGGCCAGATTCTTGGTCCATCGAAACAGGGTTGTCGAAGAGTTTAAAAAGCAACCGACGCGGGCTCCCGCCCATGCGGGAAACGTCTATAGCCAAGACGCCGGCGAACTAAGGATGCAGCTCGACGGCTATTTCTTGTCGCCGAACGGTCCCGGATTGCCGTTGCTCGATACTCGAACTGCTGTTCCCAGAGCTGTTGTTGCGCCGCACATCGACTTTCATCGCGGCGGGCCTGCCTACGCTTGGGCTTACAAGGGTTTAGCCGAAAGTGAGGAGCAGATCTTTATGTTCTTCTCGGCACTTCACACTGCGGTGGCGAAACTCCGTTTATTTTAACGTTCAAAGATTTCGACACCCCGTTAGGACCGGTGGAGACCGACAAAGAGTTTACTCGGCGTCTTCAAGAGAGTTGTCGAGAGGATCTTCTGACCGACGAGTTTTTACATCGCAGTGAACACTCTCTGGAATTTCAAGTGTTGTTCCTGAAATACATCGCGCAGCGTAAAGCCGAATTGAAAGGTAAAAAGGAAAAGCCCTTCAAGATCATTCCGATCTTAGTCTCCTCGTTTCATTCCATGGTATTAAGTCAATCCCTGCCGGAGACCCATCCGCCCGTCGAGACGTTTATCCACGCTCTGCAAGACTTAGTGGCCCAAGAAAGCCGTCGGGTTTGTTTCGTCGCCGGCGTTGACTTGGCCCATGTGGGAAAACAATTTGGTGATCGCGACCCGGTTACGCCGGATTTTCTCAAATGGGTTGAAGCCGAGGACCGTTTGCTGATCGACAAGCTGGCAAAGCTAGACGCCCCGGGTTTTTTCGATGAAGTGGCGAAGGATCAGGACAAGAGAAAGATCTGCGGCTTCTCGCCGCTCTACTCTTTGATTCAGCTCCTGGACGGACACCATGGTAAGACGCTCAAGTACGATCAGGCCTTCACGCCGGAGACGGGTTCTGCGGTAACCTTCACGAGCATGGTCTTCGACTAAGGCGTGTTGGAGTCTTGGGCTTTAAATGCATCACTCCATTACTCCAACATTCCGTTACGACATTCTCTCTAGTGCATGTTCATGCCGCCGTCGACGCCGATGGCTTGGCCGGTCATAAAGTCGCTGTCATCGGAAGCGAGGAAGATAACGGTGCCCACCAGGTCCGCGGGATATTGATCGCGCTGAATGGCGCGGCGCTTTCTGCGATCAGCTAATTGCTCCGGACTCGTGACGCCTTCTTGGTTCGGGCTGGAAATGGTCAGGCCGGGCATAATCGAGTTGACGCAAATGTTGTCGCCGCCGACTTCACGCGCGAGAGCGCGGGTGAAACCTAAAACGCCGGCTTTGGAGGAGACATAGTGCAAGAAAAACGGCGTGCCGCTCTGCGTCGTCCCTGATGAGATGTTGATGATCTTGCCTTTTTTCTGTTGCTTCATGGCGGGGTAGACGGCCTTCACGCAGAGGAACAGGCCTTTTACGTTCACGGCCATGACACGGTCCCATTCATCGGTGTCGATCTCCATGAAGTTTTTCTTTTTCAGCGCCGAATAAAGACCGGCGTTGTTCACGAGGATATCGATGCGGCCATACGCTTTCAACGTAGCTGCGGCCATCGTCTGGGTCTTTTCCGGGAGGTCACGTCGACGACCACCGCGATGGCTTCGCCGCCAGCCGCTTTGATGTCCGCCGCGACTTTCTTCGCTTCCTCTTCCTGTATATCGGCGACGACGACCTTGGCCCCCTCTTTCGCCAAACCATGGGCGTAAGCTTTGCCGATGCCGACGCCCCCGCCGGTGACGATAGCTACTCTGTCTTTCAGTCGCATGGTGTTCCTCCGTTAGTTTCGAGACTGAGAATATTTACGAGAAAAAATTCAAGCATGTTTCTCGCGCCAAGACGCCAACTACGCAGAGAAAACAAATGTCTTATTTCCGAACTTGGCGAGCTTTGTGACTTTGCGCGAGTCCTCCTCTTTCCTCGGTTAGAGCTTCAGCCCGTAAAAGTTGATCGGGTTGTCGTGCAGGATAGCTTTCTTGGTGTCATCGCCGATATCCGTCCGCCCGAGAAATTCCGGCAGGTCGTGACTGAACATGTCGGGCAATCGTTCGTGCGGATAATCCGAAGGCCACATGAGACATTTTGGATTGAATTGTTTCAGCACGTGAGGCAGCGCCTTTTCTTCGACCTCGCAGGTGGCCCACACCTGGCCCGAGCGAATATATTCGCTGGGTTTTTCTTGAGCAGCGGCGCTTGGAAACGGTAAGGCTTTTCAAACTCCTCGTCCATGCGGTCCATCATGTAGGGCAGCCAACCCGAGCCGGCTTCTAGGAATGCCACTCTCAGTCTTGGGAAGCGCACGAAAACGCCTTCGAAGACCATGTGGGTAAATTGGACCAGTATGGCAAAGGGATGCTCCAGCGTATGGACGTGAAGAAACTTGTTAAAGAAATCGAAGCCCATACCCCGGCTGGGCGCGCCGTGAACCGTGAGCGGCATGTCGAGTTTCTCCGCTGCTTCGTAAATAGGATCGAAATCGGTATGGCCGTAACCCTTGTTTAGGACGGTAACCGCCGGCATAAGCCCGGCAACCAGTCCCAGCCCTTTCGCGCGCTCGAGTTCCTTGGCTGCTTCGGTGGGTTCGTGAACCGGCAGCAGGGCTACTCCTTTAAGCCGCTGACTCTGTTTGGTGAAGCGTTCGGCGATCCAGGAATTGTAAGCACGGGATATGACACAGGACCATTCCGGATTCTGGATGAGTCCGAGGGCGAGGCCGCCGGTCGGATAGAGCACCGAGGTGTGCACGCCAAGCTCGTCAAGGAACTCTAGCCACTTGGACGCTGGGGTTTCGTGGATTTTCCCCGGCACGCCGAAACCTCGGTTCCAGCCATCCAGTGAAGGAAAAAAGCTGTAGGTTTGAAAATGGGGCCCTTCCCGATATCGTCCTTCAAGAAACTCGCGCAATTCGGCGTCTTTTTCCATCACGTGCCCGTCGGCGTCAATGATCGGATAATTCACGTTCATAAGGATTGATAATCTTGCCAGATTTCTGCGGGCGCATGGTCGGCAGCACAGCGCGACAGCAGAAAAAGAGTCCTTTCAATTTCTTTCAGCCCTTCGATCAATTGGCGTCATTGTACGACGGACCTAACCCAATGAAGGATTGATCAATGCCTTAGTTGGAAACATTTCCGGGACCTCGCCGCCGACGGCACGAATGCACTTCTCGATATCCTTCAGTGGGAAGACATGGCTGACCATTTCTTGCACCGGAAACTTGGTTTCTTCGATGAGCCGGAGCGCAGCTTCCGTAGCGTCGTTGTCGGCGGTGAAACAACCCTGGAGTTTGATTTCACCCCAGACCAGTTTATCCATGAGCATGGGCGTTACGGTGGTATCGCCGGTCAAACCGGCCAGCACCATAGTGGCTTGCCGGTGTAAGCAATCCACTGATTTCAGGATCGCGTTCGGATTGCCCGAGACATCCACGACGACATCGCACATTTCGCCATGGGTTTCCTTGCGGATGACTTCCACGACGTCTTCGTCTTCGACATTGATTGCGCGATGGGCGCCGAACTTCTTGGCCAGTTCCAATCGCGGTTTGTCGCGTCCGATGCCCGAGATAAAGATCTTGGCGGCACCGGCATGGCGCGCGGCGAATGTGCAGGAGAGCCCTTGCTGTCCCGGACCTTGGATCAAGACATAATCGCCCATCTTCACGCCGCCTCTGCGAATAGCCCACTGAAAGCCGTTGGCCATCACCGAACCGATAAGGGCTGCCGCTTCGGCGGGAAGCGCGTCGCTGATCTTGGTCGCGAGAACGTCGGGAGCCAGGTAAATATAATCCGCGAAGCCGCCAAACAGGTGCGGCGGCTGATCGCATTTTGTTCGCCCGCCATAGTTCGTGCGCTGCTTACAGAAGCGCTGATTGTTGCGCCGGCAATCGGCGCAGCGGCCGCAGCCGATGGCGCCTTTGAGAATGATGCGATCGCCTTCTTTTACGTGGTGAATCGCCGCGGCATTTTTGCCGAGCTTCTCGACACGGCCGAGAATTTCATGCCCGAGAATGATCGGATAATCGACTTTAAGCTTGCCGTGAAGGTATTTGACGTCGGTACCGCAGACGCCGCCCATCTCGACCTTAACCAGGCCGCCGTCGGCGGGAATGTCGGGAACCGGATATTCACGGACTTCCAATTTGTCTGGACCTAGTAGTGTTGCTCCTCGGACTGTTGCCATGAGACCTCCTGTGAGTCGACTTCGGACTAGAGAACTTCGCTTACGTCGAGATCCTTCACTTGTTCAGCATGAAGTGATCTCTGGTTATTACCGAAGTCACTTCACTTGTATTCGTGGGTCAGCTTGTCGATAAAACCACTGGCGTCAAGTTCCTTCACCAGCGACTGATCGGCGAAACGTTCAGGATCTTCCTTCAACACTTTAGGATCCTTTTGCCGACTTCCTGAATCGGCAAAGCGAAGTATTCCTTGGCTGGATAGGGCTTCAAAGGGAAGTCATACTCGCGGAAGTTCTCTTCGACCACTTCCCGGTCTTCGATTTTCATATATTTGCCTATCACCTTCATACTGAACTCTTTGTTGGCTTTATAGTAGTGTACGCCTTCGATCATCGCTTTTGTGAAGTTGACCAAGTCGGCGCGATTCTTTGTCAGGTAGGGCCGTCGTGAAACGAAGAAGAGACTGGAATAGGGGATGCCGAGCTTGGACGCGTCCGCGATCAACGTCATTCCCAACTTCCGTGCTTGCAAGGTCATAGGCGGGGTGAGCATCGCGGCCTCGGCATTGTTAGTCTCGACGGCGGCAATCCGATTGGCTTGGTTGCCGACTTGAAGCAAGGCCACATCGGTGTCTGGTCTGAGTCCTTCGCGCTGCAAAAGATATCGGGCGGCGAAATCGGCGTTGCTGCCGAAGCGGCTAATGGCAAGTCGTTTGACTTCCTTGAGGCTTTTATTCCTTTCCTAGCGTAAATGCGATTATCCATGGTATTGCCGAGCCGGCCGAACATGACCAGATCCAGCGCCGGCGTCGAGACCACCACTTGCGGCGAGAACATGCCGACTTGTGCGTCACCCGATGACAGCGCTGCGGCGGCGGAGCTGGCGCCTTGGATAAAAATCAACTGGACTTGGTTGCCGTATTTTTCGAACAGCTTCGCTTCCTTGGTGATCCACAGCGGCGCGAATTGACCGACTTCGCTGGTCCACACGACGTTGATGTTTGCCGCGGTGGCGGGTCCCGGTTTCAGCAAAATCAACTCAAGAAGTAAACTCAACAGCCACAAATTACGCGCTATTTTCATTCGTAATCCTTTCGCTCGCAAATACTAAGACCTATGTTGACCTCTGTTCCCGCTTACCCCTATACTGCCGAACAATCGTTGAATCAAGGTCAAGGAGGGCTCGCGATGCGAATTCTCATAGGTTTGTTAGGAGCGCTGTTATGTCACGGCACGGTGGCGGCGCAAGGTCTGACCCGAGTCATGTCCGGCTATGCTGCGATTTCGGGCCCCCACGCCGTGCTGTGGGTGGCGCGGGACACTGGACTATTCGAAAAGAATGGCTTGCGCACCGAGGTGGCGTATATCCGCAGCGGTTCGACCATGGCTCAAACGCTGGTTTCCGGAGAGATTCAAATGGCTCAGATGGGTGGCCCTGCTGCGCTGGCGGCGGGTGTCGCGGGGATGGATTTGAGTTTCCTGGCGGTGGCGCTGAATACAACGCCCATCGTGATCATGGGGACGGTGTCACGCATGGAAGAGCTCAAAGGCAAAGCCGTCGGCATAACCCGTTTCGGCTCGAATACCGATATCTCGGCTCGCTTCGCGATCAGAAAAGCCGGCCTGCAGCCGGAGAAAGATGTGGCGCTGGTTCAACTGGAAGACTATCCGGGCATCATGGGCGGCATTCAATCCGGTAGGATCGCCGCCGGGGCATTGGCGGATCCGTTTACCGACTATGCTAAGAAACTTGGCTACAAAGAGATCGCCGACATCGCGGCCCTCGGGTTGGAGTTCCCGTTTGTCGGAATCGTTGCCAAGAAAAGCTACATCAAAGATAACCCCGACACCGCGCAGCGGTTCGTCCGGGCGTACACTGAGGCAATTGCGCTTTACAAAACCAATCGGGAGCTGGCGATGAAAGTCACAAGCAAATACACCGGGATCAAAGATCCGGCGATTCTCGCCTCAACCGTCGACTTCTATGCCCCCAAGCTGGCGCGTGTCCCTTATCCAACCATAGGCGGCATGCGCTTCGTGCTCGAGCAGATCGCGACCCGGGACCCGAAAGCCAAGAACGTCAATCCGGAATCGTTCATAGACGTGCGTTTCGTCAAGCAGCTCGAAGACAGCGGCTTTATCCAGACGCTCTATCCGAAAGGATAGCTGCTGAACGGAAGTCGACGATCAAGCCTAAACAAGCACTAAGCAGAAAGCATCGAGGTATATGAATGGAAAACGATTCGGTCATGTTGGAAAAGACCTACGAATTTTTCACCAAGCAGGCCGGTTTCAATAGGGACCTCACCTTTACCGATCGCGGTTTCGAACAGATTCTAAAATTCTTGGGAGCGACGGTGCTCCCAGCGGCAAAAGGATGCCCCGGTCAACCAGTTTTATGATACCCGGATTATCGAGAGACTGAAAAAGGATCGTGATGAGTGTCGTGCCTTACATGATGCCGATGGAGGATTGCAAGACCTCAGGTTCCTTCTGGGTGATCAACTAATCTGGGAAGGAGTCGCTTAAAAATTGGCGATGGGTTTCAATGAGCTTTTCAAAATGAGGTCTATCTTCAGTTGGTAGAGTTGTTGGAAATTTTGAACCACTTCGTCTCCATCGCGCGAGCCACTCCTGGCCCAGGAGCTGTGGAGACAAGGGATGGGTTCGGGCTCCTGCCGCTCTTGTGAAAGCGATGGTGGTGTCTGACTTAGGTCCGGTGCCGACACCTTCGGCGACAAAAAACCCTGCTGTTAGAAGAGAAACTCTCACGGCAGTCGAAGCGGAGTAGGTGTAGAGCTCTGCTGATTTTGGCAGGCAACGATTGAAAATTCGCGCAAAGATCTCGTGGCTCCAAAGCGTGGGGTCCGCTTTGGATGAAAAAGGATCGTAAAAAATAAGATCCGGGATGCTCGCTGATTCGATAAACTCCGAGAAGTCTCCCCTAAGAAGCTCCCATTGGAGCAGGTTTGAAGCGTGTTCCCACTTGCCGCTTTCAAGAATCCGGTGGGGCGCGCTGTGCCGCAGGTGAGGGAAGCAGCCGGGATTTTTAGTCGCGAGGGTAAGCGGATCGAGATCCCATTCGAAACTCACAAGGCGCAAAGGACGAAGGCCGTTGGCACTTTTTTCTGCATAAGTTCTTTCAAAACAACGAATGGCCGCCATGGCATTTGACGCCGCGCCGAGTCCCACGTCCCAGATCACCAGCTCGTCGGCCTGGTCCTCTCGCTTCAATAGGCGAGAGGCGAGAAATGACTGCTTCACGTAGAGTTTATCGGCTTCATCACTTGGCGCATTCACCGAGTGCATCACCTCACCCGAGCTCAGTTGACGAATGCTGGAAAAGCCCTGGGCGGACGTGTGGATTTCGTAATCGCCCAATCGGGCAGGCCGAGAGGTCTTGGATTTTTTGGACGCCGACCCGGGTTCTCTTCGTCGGCGCGCACAAGCTCGAGTCGTTTCGTCTCATAGTAAGAGAGAAAGTCATCACGCAAAATGCTCTCTCTCATCTCCCTCATCAGACGATGATAGAACGCCATGTTGTGAATGCCTAAAAGATGCCATCCCAGGATCTCATCTGATTTAATGAGATGGTGCATGTAGGCGCGAGAGTAGCGGTTGCAGGCCTGGCAATCGCATTGGGCATCGAGGGGCTCTGCTGAAAATTTATAGACGGAGCGGCGCAACTGAAGTCTCCCATGAGAAGTAAAGACCACTCCTCGTCGCGCCAGTTGTGAAGGGATAATACAGTCGAACATATCGACCCCACGGTGAACGCTCTCGAGGATATCAATCGGCGTGCCGACGCCCATAAGATAACGCGGAAGATTTTGCGGCAGTTGTTCGGTCGCGAGTCCAGTGAGCTCGTAGCGCTGAAGATGTGTTTCGCCCACCGCCAGGCCGCCAATGGCCAGGCCATCAAAGGGGAGCTCTCTCAAAAATGCGGCACTCTTCTTTCTGAGATCGTGATGGCAGGCTCCCTGAACAATTCCAAAGAGTGCTTGGGGTGAGTCGCCTCTGGCCCGAAGGCAACGCTCGGCCCAACGATGCGTCAGCTCCATGGCCGCCTCCGCTTGAGCGTAGGGGGCGGTGGAAAGGATGCACTGATCGAGAGCCATCATGATGTCGCTGCCGATCGCTTTCTGCATCTCGATGCTTGATTCGGGCGAGAGGAGATAAGACTTCCCATCCACATAACTTTGAAAACGAGCGCCATCTTCGTTCATTTCTCTGGAATGGGGCAGTGAAAAAATCTGAAACCCGCCGGAGTCCGTAAGCACCGGGCCATCCCAGTTCATGAAACGGTGGATGCCGCCGAATCTCTTCAACACCTCAGGCCCCGGACGGAGCAGCAGGTGATAGGTGTTGACCAGAAGCACCCGCGCCCCGGTCGCTTTTAGACTCTCGACGGTTTGCCCTTTCACTGTCGCCTGGGTTCCGACCGGCATGAAGACCGGAGTTTTGACCTCGCCATGGAGCGTCTGAAACGTCGCGGCGCGGGCTTTTGAGCCGCTGGACTCTCTTTCCAGGGTGAAGTTTAGGGGATTTTTCAACGGTCGTCTGATTCTAGAAAATGCGCGTTGATTGTGTCAAGGATTGACCCGGGTGATCTTTCGACATTTGGGCGTGCATTCTGTCGGAGTATTTTGCTAAATATATCACAGGGACGCCGAGGATGAGGTGCCCCAGGTTTCACGGTTTACGAGGTCTTACCGGAGTGTAAAACATTTTCAAAGGAGGAATCGTTATGGCTAGTCTAATCACGATACACCCAGCAGTCGATCGGGGGCTAAAACCCAAGGCCGATAACTTTGCGGGCGGGACGCTCCTATGCCACTGCACGGACAACCAGGTCGCGGTGACGATCAAGGGGCAATGCGCGCATAATCACGTATGCGGTTGTACGAAGTGCTGGAAACCGAAAGGGGCATTATTCGCACAGGTTGCTGTTGTCCCGCGTGAAAACCTCACCGTAATAAGAAACGGAGAAAAACTCGAAGTTGTAGATGCCAAAGCAGTGATTCAGCGGCATGGCTGCAAACAATGCGGCGTTCACATGTACGGCCGGATTGAGAATAAAGCTCATCCGTTCTACGGCTTTGATTTTATCCACACAGAGCTATCGAAGGAGGATGGCTGGGCGCCACCTGAGTTTGCGGCTTTTGTTTCATCCATTATCGAGTCAGGTGCGAACCCCAATAACATGAATGCGGTCAGGGGCAGGTTAAAGGAACTCGGCCTGGAGCCTTACGATTGTCTATCCCCGGCATTGATGGACGCCATTGCGGCTCACACGGCCAAGGCCGCCGGTGTGCAGAGTCATTAATGCGGAAGCTTTCAACTTTTCTTGCTCGCGCGACTTGCTCATATGAGTTTCTGCAATAGGCCCGGAGAGGCTTTTGTTGGGCAAGAACGGATTTAAGCTGGGCGAAGGATGAAGGCTGAGGGGTGAAAGATGAAACAGGAACTGCTGCGTTCATTGGCTGATCAATTTGTCGCCCTGATCCTCGATAACGAAGTGACGGTTGGCGAGTTTGTCGCGACTCCCCGCTCTCCTGGACCCGTTTGGTGCAGCGGAACAGCATCTTCGAGGTCGCTGAAGGTTATCCGACCGTTTTGACTGAGGCGCAGGCCAAGTTCGAGATGAGAAACTGGGATCACGTATCGTTGCCGGCTATTATGCGTACATTGGCAAGAGCAGGATGACCTGGTAGATTATTTGTTGTTCGGCAACAACGCAGGGCAAGGGTTTCCACTTAGCACAAAGCCTGCCGCCGAACTTGATCGCCAACCGCGCCGCGATCATTTACGCCAACAGCCTTCCGGAGAAAAGCGCATACGAGAGGCTCGGCTATCGAACCTTCTTTCGGAGGAGCGAAGCGGTCGCTCGTCTGCTTGAGCTGGCAAAGAACGTGAGCCGGCCGCTGGCCCTCTGCTTTATCAATACAATTCAACACAACGAGTTCAACTATCACGACCCGTAAATTAAACGGACGCTACTCTTCATTGCGCCTCAGTAAATTAACGGCACAGTTCTCAACGAGTGTGTTTGAGTGGGCCTCGTCTCGGTGAGGACGGCCGTCGTTTGGGCGGATACTTTAGGCTTTTATGAGGGCTACCCCGAGGAGCGTGACGACGGGGCCAAGCGCGGCGTTGATCTTAAGGAGCAGGAACCATTTCCGCCAATGAGTGAGCAAGGGTTCCGGCCAGGAATCGGTAACGGCGGCGACCTGAGCGGTCAGGGACGCGATCTTCGGCCCGTACTTGAAAACCTGCAAGCAGTGATGAAACACCATGGCGACGAACAGGAGGAGTTTGACGGAGAGGGCGATTGTATAGAAATTGTCTTGGGGAGTGCTTGGCACTTGGTTTCGCAGAATCAAGCAATACGTAACT